>Ga0180429_10001709_pt1 | contig 18513 bp, 12 predicted proteins | sample SS_ome_FD_132428 | JGI IMG/M metagenome (GOLD analysis project Ga0180429, IMG submission 132428) | Hypersaline lake sediment archaeal communities from the Salton Sea, California, USA - SS_1_S_1 metaG | ecosystem: Environmental > Aquatic > Non-marine Saline and Alkaline > Hypersaline > Sediment ...
GACGGAGAGACGCACTCTGTGACTTGCTCGTTTCATCCATCGATCTCCACGGGAACATACTCACGATCTGATTGTCTGGACTCGGGCCGGGAAAGTCAACCGGAGTGCCGCCCGCTAGGCGGGCGTTAGACCATTGGAATTGAAATTGCTTCATAAGTTGAAATAGAGCATAATGAAAGCACTGTGCACCTATTTCGTACCGTGCGAGAGGAGTCTCCATCATGTCACTCGGAACGATCTCGAGTTGTGTTCTGTTCTTGAGCATCATCGTCGTGCTTTCGCTGTTTCACATCGGCTGCTCGGTGACCGACAGCAACGTGGGCGATGAATCGGCGGTCGTTGGCGAGGAAAAAGTCAGCGGCGCGAGGCGGGCGCTCGATCTCTGGGCCGCCCAGCGAGCCTATCCCAACCGTGTGATCCCCGATGAGAGTTATGCGGCGGCCTTCGCCGAGATGAAGAAGATGGAACAACGTGGTCGGTCGCTCGACGCCGCCTACGATCCCTGGGAACTGCTCGGCCCGTACAACATCGGCGGCCGCACCCTCTGCCTCGCCCTGCACCCCAACGATCCCGACGTGATCTTCGCCGGAAGCGCCAGCGGCGGGCTGTGGAAGACCACATCGGGCGGCGTGGGCGCCGACGCCTGGGACTACGTCGATACAGGTTTTCCCGTCCTCGGAGTGAGCACCATCGCGATCGACGAGTCGGACCCCGACGTGATCTATATCGGCACGGGCGAGGTCTATCGCTATCAGGATTCGACCGGCGGAGAGGTGATCCGCACCACGCGGGGCAGCTACGGCATGGGGATTCTCAAATCGACCGATGGCGGCGTCTCGTGGACGAAGATCCTCGACTGGAGCTACGCGCAGACACGCGGGGTCTGGATGATCGCCATCAATCCCCAGAACTCGCTCATCGTTTACGCGGCGACCACCGAGGGAGTCTACAGGTCGCCCGACGCCGGCGCCACGTGGGACCTCGTCCTCGACGAGATCATGGCCACCGACGTGCGGATCCATCCCACCGATCCCAACACGATCTTCGCCGCCTGCGGCAACTTCGCCTCGACGGGCCACGGCATCTACCGCTCGGCAGACGATGGCGTCAACTGGCAGAAGCTGACTTCGGGGCTGCCGAGCTCCTGGACGGGCAAGGTGCAGCTCGCCATCGCGCCGACGGCGCCCGACCGGATCTTCGCCAGCATCGCCAACGATTTCAGCGGAATCGGCCTTTACCGGTCGACCAACGGGGGCGATTCGTGGAGCCGGATCAACTCGACCGACTATCAGCAGTACCAGGGATGGTATTCCCACTACGTGGTGGTCAGCCCCTTCGATGAAGACGATCTTTTTGTGGGCGGCATTGAGATCTGGGAATCGACCAACGGTGGAAGCTCCCTCTCCCGGCGGTCGGACTGGACAGAGGTCTACTTCGGCACCAGTCCGCCCGAAGGGCCGATCGGCGGTCCCAACTACGCCCACGCCGATCAGCACTTTGCCCTCTGGCATCCCACCGATCCCGACACGATCTTTTTTGCGTCCGATGGGGGGGTGTTCAAAAGCACCGATGGGGGGAGCAACTTCGATAGCCTGATCGGCGGTTACGTGACGACACAGTTCTACAATGGATTTTCCAACTCCTCGAGCGATCACGATCCCGCCATGGGCGGAATGCAGGATAATTTCACGGCGATCTACGACGGCGATGTGGCCTGGCGCCGTGTGATCGGCGGCGACGGCTGCTGGACGGCGATCAACGCCGAAGACGATCAGACGATCTACGGCACCGCCCAGTACCTCTACCTCCTCCGCTCGCGAGACGGCGGAATCAACTGGTCGAACGTGTCGCCGCCCGAGCAGAGCGGCGACCAGACCGCCTTCGTCGCTCCTTTCGTGCTCAGCGTCTCCGATCCCAACGTCCTCTACGCCGGCAGGTCGCGTGTCTACAAGAGCGGCAACGAGGGTTCGAACTGGCTGACCACAAACGGCGGCCAGCCTCTCGATGGATCGAATTCAGTCCTTTCCATGGCGATCTCCGAGACCGATCCCGATGTCGTCTACGCCGGCACGGCGCCGATCTACTCGCGGGCGCGCATATTCCGGACCGTCAACGGCGGCGCGAGCTGGGACGATATCACCGGGCCTCTGCCCGATCTCTACCCGGCCGACATCGCTGTCGACCGCCGCGATCCCGACAGGGTGTTCGTCGCCTTCATGGGATACGAGAACGAACATGTTTTCACGAGCGACGATGGCGGCGCAAGTTGGACCGACGTGACCGACAATCTGCCCGATGTGCCCGTGTCGGCTCTCGCCATCGATCCCCGGAATCGGTCGATCATCTATGCCGGAACCGATCTCGGAGTCTTCGTGTCGACCGTGGGCGGCGGGGCGTGGGCGCCGTTCATGACCGGCATGCCGACGGCGATGGTGACCGATCTGACCTTCTTCGCCCCCGCGACCAAGCGATCACGGCCTCCGGCCGGCACGGTGAAACTCATCGCGCCGCAAGAGGTAGAGCTCAAGATACGGGCGTCGACGCACGGAAACGGCGTCTACGAACGGGACATCTTCAGGGGAAGGTAAAGGTGGGCGTTCAGTAAATCGTGGCGCTGTAGGCGATCTCTCCGTTGTTGCCCTCGCCGGGGAGATAGGACCTGATATATTCGAGGACCACCGAATCCTGGCCGTTGACGGTGATCTGGACGTGTCCGCTATTCTTGCGGAAATCGCCCTGCGTGTACTCGCCCTCGTGCCAGAAACCGGGTCCGTATTTGGGGCAGTTGGGGACGGGGCATTCGACATAGACGATCCCGTCGAGATCCTGTTTCCCGAAGAAGTGGTCATGGCCGTGAAACACAATGGTCACGCCGGTGGCGACGAGCATGTCGTGAATCGGGCCGTGTGTCCAGCCCGGCCGTTTCTGGGCAAAAACATCATTTCCTGATTCGTCCTCCCCGCCCCATTCGAAGCTCGGCCGGCCGTCGACCTTGAACTTGGCGATCTCGATCCCGCCTCGTCCGTAGTAGGGCGTGTACCAATCGGGCGGCCAGCCCGTGACGGTCGTGCTCGTCAGGTGGTGGGTAAAAACAAATTTCCACCTGGCGTCGGAGCTGTCGAGCTGATCGAAGAGCCAGTCGTACTGGTCCTTGCCGAACGTCCAGTCCCAGCCATCGTGGGATCCCGTCGTCTCTCCATGATTGTGCGGCTTGCGCATCGTGTGCCAGAAGGGATCGAGAACAACAAAAAGCGCGTCGCCCCATTCCCAGGAAAAGTAATTCTCCCTCAGGCCGTACTCGGGCACGAAGTCGCCGCTCCCCGAATAGAAGGCGTCGGGAAGGGGATTGGGGATCAACTCCTTTCGCGCCTGGGCGGAGATGATATTCAGTGTGTCGTCGGGATCGAGATAGGCCCACCCCAGTTCGGCCTCGTGGTTTCCGAGTGCGAGGTAGAAGGGCGCCGAGTGGGCCGCACCGCCGATATAACGCCGGGCGAGAAGATAGCGCTCCTTGGCCTCGGCAAGATTACTCGCCGATCGCCAGCGGCCCGAGGCGGGAACGGCGAAATCGCCGACGGAGAAGAGAAAGTCGGGCCCCAGTCCCGCAATATTCTCGATCGTCCTCTTGAAGAGCTCCTTCGCCTCCTCGTTCTGGGGATTGTTGTGCGCCATCTGAGTGTGTTCGTCGGCGATGACGGCGAAGGAAAAGGTCGACAGCGGGGATCTCTGGGTGACGAAAGTCCGCTCCTCGCCCTGCTCGTACACGCCTGTTCCGGCCCGTCCCATGGAGAGCCTGAAGTAATAACGCGAGTCGGGCGCCAGGTTATCGAGAACGATTTCGGCGGCCCTCTCAGCGGGCTGATCGGTGAACAGAGGCGACTGGTACGTGTAGATCCCGGGCGACGTTCCATAATCGACGAAGAAGTCGGTGTCGATCAGCGAATAGAGGTTGATCGTCACCGAGCTGTCGGTCACGCGTCCCAGCAGTTCGTTGCCCACGAGGGTGTCGAGGACCGTTTCGTAGAGTTCGAGAAGAACGGGAGTGGTGACGGGATGGGCGCTTTCGAAATCGTCGAAGCGGACGTAGTTCAGCTCGTTCGTGGCCGACCGGTCGTCGATGGTGACAGTCAGTCTCTTGCCCTCCGGCCCGAGCCCCCAGTTCGGAAGGGAGAGGATCTCGTTGATGATGGCCGACAGATCGGGCGAAGAATAGTAATTCGGCACGAGGAGATTTCCCTCGTCCCAGTTCTCATCGATCTCCCAGAGAACGCTGGCGCTCGTCTTGGGACCGAACTGAGAGGGCCTGTTGGTTTGAGAGAAAGTTTTCGGGCTGTCTTGGAGTACGCCTTCGATGAGGAGCTTTACCGATGACGTGATGTCGCTGCCGAAGGAGGCGAAACGCAGCCGCGCGAAGGTCACCCCGTCGCCCGCGTCGTAGTCGTCGAGGCAAAAACGGAATCCCCCGTCGCAATAGAAGCTGGAAAAGTACCTTCCCAGAATATTGTGGGAAGAGTCGAAGCCGCTGGCGTACCATTCGGCGTCGTTCTTCTCCGTTCCATCGTCGCTGTTTCTGAAGATCGTCTTCTTGACGGGAGCGATCTGCTTCTCGGCGCCCCTGCTTGCCGTGCCCATCGAGGGCGGCTGAAATGTGACGACGATCGCGATGGCGAGAGAAAAGATCAAGGCAGAGAGTATCGTCGTGCGTACTCCGCCTGACATTGTCTTTCCTTTCTTTTGATGTGCCTGTGGCGAGGACCCGTCGTTCCAAAGGTGTCCCATCCAGTTTTAGTTATTATACCATAAAATTGATATATTACAGGGCGATTTTGCCCCCGAAGGCCGATCATCCCGCCCCGATTCGAGTCACTACGCCAGTTGTGGTTGGAGTCTTGCAGGAGATCAGTTGTAGAGCACGGGATTCTCGCGCCAGTCCTTCTCCTTGTCGCGCGCCCACTGCTCGACGCGCGGCCTCCGTTCGCGGAGCCTCACCGATTCCACGCCGAGGGCGTGTCCCGTCGACTTCGGGTTTTTGCCCACGCATTCGAGACGGAGGGTGTAGTCTCCCGGATCGGGCCAGAAGTCGAGGAGGTGCCACTCCCAGTCGGAGAGGCCGTCGTCATAGAGATCGATGGGGCGGCCGAGCTTCACGCCGTTGAGAGAGGCCTGGTACTGGCCATAATCGCCGGCGCGCGTCCCCTTGATCAGCAGTCTGCACGGTTCTTTTTCGGCCACTGTGAAAGGGATCTCGACCCAGGCGCCGTCGGGCTGGCCCGGTTTGTAAAAGAACTGTCCCTGGGGGAAGAATCCGAGATTCGTCTGGACCTCGGCCCGGCCCACACCGTGATGGGCGCCGTCGGTGTAGGCCTTTGCCGGAAAGATCGTATCGAGATCGGGCAGGGTGCGCTCGCTGCCGTGGGGTGCGCGGGCGGCGAAGGTGGGCGCGCCGGTCTGGTACCAGAAGGCGACGCTCGAGTAGTCGTCCTGGCGCTCGTTCCAGCTATGCGTCTTGCCCTCGGGATTCTCGTCCGACGAGATCCACCCCCAGTGCTCGATGGTGACGCGGATCGATTCCTTGAAGACGATCGGATCGTGGATGTGCCACCTGTAGGCGCTCGTGTGGCCGCCCACGATGCCCCACTGGTCGAAGTAGGGCGTGCCGAAGTAGGGCGTGCTCGTCGTCTGCAATCCCCAGGCCGAGAGGAAATAGTCCTCCGTGCCCGTTCCCCAGATCGACGCGGTCTTTTCTCCGTCGATGTAGATTTTCTCGTCTCCTTCGCCGAACCACGACGGGCTGCGCGTGCGCACCGAGAGGACGGTGCCCACGTAGTGGCCCTTCCCCTCCGTTTCGAGGATGACGTAGTCGGCCCCCTGCTTCACCGGATATTCCTGCCGGTACTGGGCGTAGAAGTAGGGCACGTCGTCGGCGAGGGTGTCGAGCTTGATCCAGTCGATGTTGTAGTAGAGGAGGTTGATCTTCTTTTCGCTCTCGTTGACCACGTCGATGCGGATCGATTCGCGAAAGGGCATGCGCCAAAAGCAGTTGTACGAGTCGGCGTCTTCGACCACGACGGGAACGCTGATCACCTCGCTCCGCTTGCCGAAGGAATTGGCGAAGAAATCTCCCAGGGGCGCTTCCACACCGGGCCGCTCGGCGCCGTCGTAGTAGATCTGCAGAAGAATCTCCTGGTGGTTGGCCGATCCCTCCTTGGCCCAGGGATGGGGCTCGGGCGCGAGAAAGGTGAACCACATGTGGGTGATCGCTCCCGGCCCTTTCGCGTCGAGCACGGTCTTGGTCGCGCCCGCCGCCACGCGCGAGTTGTCGCTGTTGCTGTGCGCAAACCGGCCCTCCCCGTCGACCGCCGTCGATGTGGCCCGCATGCTGCGTCCCTCCTGGGGTTTTGCCAGGTTGGCCAGGTCGTCGGCGTATACGATCGGCGCGCCCGTCAAAACCAGAAGGCCGCCAACAAGAAGGACGATTTCCTTTCGCGCGGTGTGCGCTAAAGCTTTCAGGGAGATCAGTCGTTTTTGTGCATGCATCGGATCTTCCTCGTTTCGATGGGATTTCGAAAACCTAATTGCCGCGGCCTCGGCGCGCAGGCGGATCGATGGCTCTGAATCGATCCGCGGCACCTGGTAAAAACATCCTCACCGTCACCGGTTTTGGGCGCACGATTCCGGCCTGTCCGCCCAATGGGGCGCCATCGCGGCATCAAAAGAGAAGGGCGAAGCGCACCAGGAATAGGCGCGACGAACCGACGCCGTCGAGGTGCGAGTGGATGTAGTTCGACAGAACCCGGATCGACGGGGTGAGATACCAGTTGACGCCTACCGTGTAGTTGGACATGACGCCGCCCGAAAGGATGCCCCGGTCGTCGAGATCGAGGCGCGAGCAGCGGGCGGCGATTTCCCACGCCCCCGTGCCGCGCTCCGAATCGATGAAGTCCGATTCGGGAACGACCCGGCCGAAGCGCCCGTAAGTCTTGTCGTAGCGTCGATTCTCACCGGTGAGAAAGTAGCTCGCCCCGACGTTGTAACTCCACACAGTGGGATTGGAGCCCCGGGGCGCGTCGATATCCATGCGCACATATTCGCTCTGCGCCGAGAAGGGGCCGATCACGATACCCGCTTCGCCGCCGTAGAGGCTGGCATGATCCATGTCGATGGCGACGGTCTCGACGAAGTCGGGCGCCAGGTGGATCTCCGGCCCCGAACCGAGTTCGATGTCATCCTCGCCGCGGCGGCTGCACGCCGCCCCGAGATGAACGAGACGGCCATCCCCTTCGTACCAGGGAAGACAGGTCAGACGCGCCGTGGCGCTGAGATCCCCGTCGCTGCCGCCGTCGCCGAAGGCGTTGGTGTTGTAAAAAGAGCCGACTCCCCAGGCGATCCGGCCGTCGCACTGATTGCCGTTCCAGCCGAAGCCGGTGTTGCGCGACGGGGCGAGGGCCTGCGTCAGCGACCGTTCGATGAAGCGGAGAGCCTCCTCGCCGGTTACCGATTCGAGCGAGAAGGGTTCCTTGAAGTAACCGATGCGCACATGGCTGTTCGCGCAGAGCCGGTCGACGCCCACATAGACGTCCTTGTACTCGGGATTGCCGTGGGCAAAGTCGTAGGATCCCTTGAAAATGTACCGCTCGTAGATCCGGCCCGAGAGAGTGATCCGCGCCCGGCGGAATTCGACCCTGTCGTTGAGGTCCTCGCCCATGGTGTCGAGATGGGCGTCCATACTCCGGTCGCCGGCCATCAGCGCCCAGTCGCTGTGGATCTTTCCGGTGAGCTTGACCGTGAAGGAGCGCTCCCCGTTTTCGAAGTTGAGGCCCCGGTTCCAGAAGAAGCGCCACTGCTGACCGTCCTCGTCGCAGCGTGCGACTTCGTCCTCCAGCGTTTCGACGCGCTCCTTGAGATCGCGGATCTCGTCGGCGAGAGATCGTTGCGTCTCCTCTTCCTGCCCCAGGCAGAGAGAGGTGGAAAAGAGTAATGTAAGGACGAGGCAGGCGATTCGTTTCCTTGATGTGGCCATTCTTGTTCCGTCGACTCCTCTACTCTGGCACTGTGGCGGACCGCTCCTTTTTTGTGCGGGCCGCAGAACGGTAATTTTCAAGCCGGAGAGTATACAGAATCGAAAGGCGCCCTGCTATTCAACCTTCAAAACTAGAAGGTTTGTGAGAGGCGACGACGACCAGTAGGAATGTCCCACGAGCGCCTGGAAGGGCTTCTCCTCGCCGGCGTTCCACTGGATGGGGACGGTGAAGGGTTTGATCAACGAGCCCGTGGGCCGGAGGTAGCCGATCTCGCCGAGGTAGACGAAGGGCTGAGTGAGGAAGAGATCGCCCCAGGGGGTCGGTGTGGGCGGATCGGCGATGGCCGATCCGAGGGCGAGCAGGACGGGGGCGCGCTTGTTGTGGGGCCAGCCGATCACTCGGATCGTCGACGTCGAACCGGGCGTCATGGGGCCGATCTGGTAGAGATGGTAAAAGAATTCGTCGGCGCCGATATCGACTCCGCCCCAGATGTTGCGGGGGTCGCCTTCGAAGTCGGCCGACGGGAGTCCCGGAGCGGCCGGATCCCCCCCGTTGCCGCAGGGAGACTGGAAGGTGAGATGAAAGTCGTGGTGCTCGGCTTTGACGAAGAGGGGATCGGCGTCGATGTTGTTCGTCCCGGGCCACCCGCCGGCGACGTTGCAATGAGACAGGCTCGGGTCGGCCTGATCGGTGAAAATCTCCGCGCCGAGTGGGGCGCTGTTCGACCAGAGGATCGTATTGAAGAGAGCCGGCGCGGCGCTATTGCGGCAAACCAAACCTCCACCCTCGGCACCGGCGCTGTTGGCGCTCAGCGTGCAGTTCGTGAGGGTCGTGTCGCCGCCGATGTCGCAGGCGATCCCACCGCCGGAGAGATCGGCCTCGTTGCCGATCACGAGGTTGTTGACCATCAGGGGGAGGCCGTTCTCAACGTAGATTCCTCCACCATGGACTGCCCGGTTTTCGACGATGAGATTTCCTCTCAAGGTGGGGGACGCTCCTCTGCAAAAGACGCCGCCGCCCGAGGGCGTGCCAGCGCCATTGGTGATCGTGAATCCTTCGAGCAGCGCTCCCGCGTCTTCGCCGCTCGCGAAGCGCACCGCGCTTGTGGTCTGTGTCCCGTCGATCGTGGTGCAGTGATGGCCGTGAAGGCTTTGAACTGTCACATTCTTGCCGCCAAAGTCGATGTTTTCGAAATAGATCCCGGGCCTCACGATGATCGAATCTCCATGTGTGCTCGCGCCGATGGCGGCGTTGATGGTGGGCTGATCGTCGGGCACGTAGATCGTGTTCCCCAGGATGGGAAGAGCGAATAAAAAGAAGAATGATATGAGAGCGGACAACTTCATCGGAACCTCCTTGACGATTTCATCAGAAAGTGGTTTTCGGGGCAGCCTGCCCGTCTCGCAGACTTCCAGGGGATTTTAATAGTCGCAAATGAGGAGTTGTCGAGCCGGAATGGAAGACCGCGCCTAATTCTTGACATGGAGACCGCCGCACGACATGCTTGTTTTTTCGCCGAACCCGGACAGATCGATCAAGAGGACTCTCCACATGGACGCCACCCACGGGACCCTGGAACTCATTATCGGAACCATGTTCAGCGGGAAGAGCACCGAGCTGATCAGGCGGGCCAACCGTTACGAGATTGCCGGACGCAAGGTGCAGCTCTTCAAACCGTCGATCGACGATCGGTACGGCGTGGCAAACATCACGTCCCACGATGGATTGACTCGGCGCGTCGAATATGTGGAGCACGCCGCCGAGATCCTCGAGCGCGTCGACGACGCCACGCGCGTCGTGGCCGTCGACGAGGTGCAGTTCTTTGCCAGCGACATCATCGAGATCTGCGACAGCCTCGCCCACACGGGGCGCACCGTGCTCACATCGGGCCTGCTCAAGGATTTTCGCGACGACTATTTCCCCTTCAGCGACGGCCGGAAGGATATGTCCGATCTGGTGCGAGTTGCCGATTACATGATCTATCTCAAGGCGATCTGCACCTATGAGGAGAACGGTGAGATCTGCGGCCGGGAGGCAACCCGTGTGCAGCGCTTCAACGACGGCAAGGTGGCGCCCTACGATTCGCCCGTTGTGGTCGTGGGCGGATCGGTCGAGTACAAGCCGCGCTGCCGGTCCCATTTCCAGACCTATAGCCAGAAAGCGCGCCGCACGCGCGTACTCCCCTTATTTCCAGAGTGATTCCTGGATCGCGCCGTCGGGCAGAAGCGCCCGGGTGATCGCGTGAATCCAGTTGTTCCGGTCGGTGGCGGGATCGAGCGGCAGATAGGGCACGCCCTGTTCCTCGAGGAGGGAGTCGACGAGTGCGTCGATATCACGCTGGAACTGCGCGTCCGTGTCGCGCGTTCCGTCGAAGGAGGGCCTGTCGATGACGGGCACCTTGAAGAGATGATCGTAGGTTTTCATCCACGACCTAACGAGGGCGTCGAGCTCGGGCCGGTTGCCCGACGACCAGACGAGGTAGGCGTAGTTGTCGATGGCGGCCCGGTCGCAGAGGACGTACTCGGCCATGCCCCCGGCGGCGATTTCCTCGGAAATCTGCCTGTGGAGGATCCACGACTGGGCGAGGATATCGGTCTCGCGGTTGATGGGAAGCGGACAGGAACGGGCCACCTCCTTGACGAGCTCCACGTTGATGTCCTGTTTCTTGAGAAAGGCGGCGACCTCGTAGCAGAGGGTCGTTTTTCCGACTCCGTGGGCGCCGATCATTGCAATCTTCATAGGGTTCCGCCATTGAAAGTATTTCGAGTCGGCCACTCTAACTGCTCTGAGCGGAATCTTCAAGTGAGGAGCCTGTCGGCGCCGGGCGGCGCGCGGTGAGGCGGGGCGCGCCTCTCAGCGTTTCACGATCTCGAAGGGGATGGCGGGCAGCACACCAAAGGGAATCCGCTGTTTCGGCCGCTTTTTGCCGTCTTTGCCCGTGCGGCCCTCTCTGAGTGCGATGATCTCGATGATCAGGTTTCCGGCCATACCCAGCTTGGCACTCTCGGCATCGGCTTTGATGACGATGTCCACGTTCCCCGCCTGGACCGTCCAGTCGGCGAGGCTCACTCCCGCCGGCGGATCGTTGAGCTCGAGTTCCATCGATTCGAATTTGGCCTGCTTGGGAATGGTGAACCGCACGCGGGCGGTCTTTCCCTTTGAAATCCGAAGGGGGCCATCGGCGGCGAGCTCGGGGGGCGGAAATCGGACGCGCGATCCGGTCACGGTGACGAGCAGCTCCTGGGACGGCACGAGATGGCGGTAGAGGAAGGCCTGCATCTTGTTGTCCGCCGGGATCGCCACATGGCTCACTGTCTTTTTCCCGACCGCTGCGAGCCCCTCGAGCTGGAGCGCGACCGGTTCGCCGATCGGTCTTGGCGGGGCGGAGAGTGTGGCGCGGATCTGATCGGTCCCCTCGGGAATCAACCCTCCCTGAAGGCCGAAACCGGGCGGCGCGTCTTTGAGCCTGACCTCGATGGCGCCGTCGAAACCGTCCCTGCGCAGGGCGTAGATCCCGATCGGCGTGGCGCGGCCCGAGCGCAGGCTGAGACTCGATGGCGTGACGTGCAATTCGAAGTCGGGCCGGGGCCGGCTGAGACGCAGGCGATAGGCGTAGGCACTGCCGCCGTGGTTCCGCGAATCGGAGATCTCGACGAAGTACTTGCCGTTCTTCGGCAGGCGCACACGAAGATAGGAGTCGGCGTGATGGGTGAGCGGCCCCATGTCGGTGTGCAGAAAGCCGTCCTTGTATTCATAGTCGTCGTTCCACGCCACCACCTTTCCCGATGAATCGAAGAGCTTGACCACAGAATCGATGGGCGACCGCAGCCTGCGCGCCTGAACCTCGACGACCAGTTCATTGCCCCGCCCTCCGTTGACACAGAAGAGATCGACGTCGCCGGGGGAAGCGATGCGGCCGTTGACGATGCATGGCAGGGCGACGCGCTGCGCCTTCGGGCGGCTGCTGTTCGGTTCGCTTTCCGTGCATTCGGGCAGATTGCCGACGGAGTAAAAGAGGGCGTTGGAGAGCTGGTCGTCGTGATGCATGACCACGTGGCGCACCGAGCTGCCGCCGGGGCGGGTGTCGAGTGCGAGCTCCTTCCTCCGGAGGTTCCAGCCCTCGACCGATGCCGTCGTTTTTTCGCCCGCCCGACCACCCAGCGGAAAGAGGCTCGTGATAAAGGGCCGTTCGTCGACGCTCACCCGATAGACAAAATCCTCGCGGCCGCGATAGATCGAATCGCGGATCTCGATCTCGTAGATCCCCGTTGCGGGTACGTCAAAACAGAGGACCGGATCGGGGCTGAAGCGGTAGTCGTCGGTGAAGGCCATTTCTTTGCCCGAGGCGTCGAAGAGGGTGAGCGTGGCCTGAAACCAGCCAGGCACGGCGTCGGCGAGGAAGGGAATCAGATGGCGCGCCGACGTGGTGATCACGAGCTCCTGCCCCTCGCGCGCCCGGAAAGGGAAACGATCGGTGTCGCCCGGCTTGATCTGACCGTTCATCACGAAAGGCACGTCGAGCGCATCGCCGGGCGGTGTCCCCGCGTCGTAGGGATCGTGTTCCCTTCTCTCCGGGATCTGGTCGATCTGGAAACAGAGCGGATTGGTCATGCCGATCGACGTCTCGATCCGGATTTCGCGGTCTCCGGGTAGGGCGCTTGCGTCGATGGAGACCTCGATCAGGGCTGTTTCGGCGATCTGCGCGTTGGGCTGGTTCTTCCTGTTCGATCGGAGATACAGGTTCTCGACGAACTCGATCTCCCAGGGACTCAAAGCCTCGAGCTCGTTGAAGAGGGGATGGTTCGGCAGCTCGATCTTTTCGGCCGCCTTTTTGCCCTCTCCCTTTTTTCGAACTTCTTCACGCCGCGTGACTCCTTCACGCGGCGCGCGGCCGGCCGGCTGCTTGAGCGCGTCGAGCCTGCGCTTGAGTTCGCGGCGTTCTCCGCCGTTGAGCCGCCTGAAACGTCCCATGTAGCGCACGAGCTTGGCGTGCACCCCTTCGCCGGTGACGCAGACGCGGCTCACGTTACGCAGGTTCTGGCCGCCGATGACGATCTCGACCGAAGTGCCACGCTCCCCGCCCGCGGGGTAGACATAGCCGATGCTCGGCGCGCGCTGGTTCGACTGCGCCATTGCGTCCGCGGTGCAGAGGAGCAGGGCCGACGAAATGAGGAACCCCGAACAGACGGAGGCAATCAGTACGCGCGCCGGAAGTTTCATGAAACCATGATCTCCTTGAGCCGCCCGCCGCCTTCGGCTTTTTTCTCCCTCTCGGGAAGGACACGGACATCGAGGCCTCGGCTGTTGGGCAGCGGTCCGTCGGGATCGATTCCGAGGAGCTCGTACATGCTGGCGATCAGATCCCGTGGAGAGACGGGGCGTTTCGCCACGGCCACTCCCCGGTCGTCCGATTCTCCCACGACGGCCCCGCCCTTGAATCCGCCGCCGGCCACGACGGCCGAGAAGCAGCGGCCATAATGTCCGCGGCCGCCGTTCCACGGGGGATCCCACTGGATCTTGGGCGACCGGCCGAACTCTCCGCTCCACCAGACGATCGTGCTGTCGAGCAGTCCGCGGTCGGAGAGATCCCCGAGGAGCGTCGCCATGCCCCGGTCGAGCTCGGGGAGTTTCCGGCGCATCGTTTCGAAGTGCTGCTTGTGCGTGTCCCACCCCTTGTAGTTGATCGTGATGTAGGGCACGCCGATTTCGACGAGCCGCCGCGCCATGAGGCACGACTGGCCAAAGGTGTTGCGGCCGTAACGTTCCTGGATCTCGGCACCCTCGGAGGTGAGGTCGAAGAGTTTTCGCGCATCGCCGAACATCAGGTCGTAGGCGTTCTGCTCGCAGAGGTCGAGCGCCTCGAAACGCGGATCGCTGGGCATCGCCTTGCCGAGCGAATCGAGGGAGTGGAGGAGCTCGCGCCGGGCGCGCTGGCGCTGGTCGGAGATGCCCTGGGCCACGATCCCCTCGACAACGAAGGGCTTGCCGTTGGGGTCGCCGCCCGTGGCGAAGGGTTTGTATCGCTGTCCGAGAAAGCCGGCCTCGGAAAAGCGCCCCTGGGGAGTGGTCAGCACGATGTAGGGCGGTACGATCCCCTTGTAGCCCTGATCGTAGCCCTTGAACAGCGACACCACGGCGCCCGCGCTGGGATAGACGAGCCTGCCCGGCTCGCGGCCGGTCTGCGTGATATACGACGCTGTTTCGTGGGCGTTGACTCCGTGGGTCATGCTCCGGATGATCGAGTACTTGTCGGCCTGACGGGCGAGAAGTGGCAACGCCTCGCCGATGCGGATTCCGTCGACGTTGGTGGCGATCGGGTTTTTTAAGGGGCCGCAGTAGTCGTCTCCCGCGCCGGGCTTGGGATCGAAGGTGTCGAGGTGCGCCGGCCCGCCCCACATCCAGATCTGAATCACCGATTTGGCCCGAGACGCAACGGTCCGCGTTGCGCGGGTGTCGGCGAGAGCGCCCAAGGCACCGCCGGTGCCGAGTGCGCCCAAAGCGCCGACGGAACCGCACAGACCGAGTTTCAGCAACTTGCGTCGCGTAATCGCTTCCTGGGTCTCTTTCCGTTTCATTTTTCTCTGTCCTTTTCTGGATGCGCCCGCGCCGCGCAGGTCAGTGGCGGTAGAGAAACTCCTTGCTGTTGATCAGTGCCCAGACCAGATCGCTGGTCGCGTTGCGCTGGCTCAGCCCCGTCTGGTTGAAATAGTCCTGCGCCTTGGCCATCTCCGACGGTGTGGGATCGCGCGAGAGGACGGCGATGTAAATCGAGCGGATCAGGAGGCGCCGGTTTCCCTTGGAGCTCTTGAGCAGTGTGCGCAGGCGCCAGCTCTTCTCTATTTTGTTTTGAATGTGCGTCGAGTTCAGAAGGTGGAGTCTCTGGGCGTCGGTGGGGGAGTTGCTCCGCTCCGATTCGAGTCCGGTGTCGCGCGGGGGGCGGCCGAACATCTCGAGAAAGGGGCTGGTGATACTCCCGTCGGCGAGCGAGATCGACCGCTGAGTCTCGGGGATGTAAGTGAAGGGTTCGGGAATCGGGCTCGAGTAGCTCTCCCGCGGGCCGCAGATTGCGCAGAGCGCGTCGATCAGCACTTCGGCGTCGAGACGGCGTACGATGTAGAAGGCGAAAAGTTTTTCCCCCTCGGCGTGGTCGGTCCGCGCGATCGACGACTGCTGGTAGGTGCGCGAATTGAGGATCAGGCGGAAGATGTGGCGCAAGTCGAATTCGGCGTTGACCAGCTCCTCCTCGAGACAGGCGAGCAGAGAGCCGATGGCGGGCGGATTGTGGGGACCGATGTCGTCGGCCTCGTCGATGATGCCGCGTCCCATGAGCCAGGACCAGATACGATTGACGATGTTGCGCGCGAACCAGGGATTGCGTTCGCCGATCAGCCAGTCGGCAAAAACGTGGCGCGGGTCGACATGGGGCTCGAGAGTGACCGCCGTCCCGTCGGGAAAAAAAGTCCCGGCAGCCTCGACCGGGGCGGGATCGAGGGTGACGATCTCTTCTTTCCACTCGGCCGTCGGCTTGAACTGGATGCGGGAGAAAAAAAGCTCCAGCGCCGCGCGGCGCGCGCGGGACCATTTTTCGATGCGCACGCCCATGAAGCTCAGCGCCACCGCCTTGGCGATGGCCGAGGGTTCGTGGCCCTGGACGGCCCTGTAGAAATTGACGGGCGGGACGCGGAAGTTGCTGCCGCTCGACGTCAAGAGCTCGCGCACGAAGAGATCGTATTTTTTATTATCCCTGATCGCATCGCGGATCCAGCGGTGATAGGCGTGCACCGCGTTGGGCCAGAGGTTGATGGGGAATTCGGCTTTGACCCGCAAGAGGTCGCACCATTTGAGCGCCCAGTACTCGGCGAACTCATCCCGCTCGAGGAGGGCGTCGATCAGGACGGCTCGCTTGTGGGGATGGCGGCTGCGCAAAAAAGTGCGCACCGCGCGCGGTTCGGGCAGGGTGCCGATCATGTCGAGGTAGACGCGGCGCACGAACACCTCATCGGAGCAGGGACGAGCCGGTTCGATGCCCCGTTCTCCCAGGGCGGCGAGGACATGTTCATCGATGATATTTGCCGGGACTGCGGCCGCGTCACTTTCGAAGGGATGGATGACAGGCTTGTCCTGAAGCGGTGCGGCACGCTCGGCGGACAGGACGTCCGGAGCGGTCGCGAGGACGAGGATGGCCATTAAGATCGTCTTCATCGAATGCCTGTCACATTACTGGTTGGTCTCGATGTTCACACCAAATGAAACCCCCGCCCGCGGCCGAGGTTTCGGATTCTGACTCTATTAATATAGTACCATGGGAAATTATCGGCGGAACAGGCAAGAATTCGTGAGCGGAGAGTGCTCCATTTCGGTTCTGTTTTCACGCGCGCCGGTCTGGTAGAGTGGTTTCCGGCACCCCCCATTGAATAGAGTGAGCGAGGTCGAGAGATGAGACGAATCTGTGGATTCTGCCTGTTCTTTTTTCTGTTCAACGCGTCCCTCTGCGGTCAGGACACTCTCGTCGAAGAAGGCGAGATCGGCGGCGCGGCCTTCCGGATCCAGATCCCGGCCGATTGGAAGGGAGGGCTCGTGATGTATGCCCACGGCTACCGGCCGAGAGACGGAGGCTGGTATCCGCTCAACGGAATGCTTTGCGCTGTCTTTCTCGACCGGGGTTACGCGGTCGCCGAATCGGGCTACTCCCGTCAGGGCTGGGCGCTCGAGGAGGCCGTGGCCGAAACCGACGCTCTGCGGCAGTATTTTGTGAAAACCCACGGCCACGTTTCCAAGACCTTTGTCACCGGCCATTCCATGGGCGGCGCGATCACGGTGGCCATCATCGAAACTTTCCCCGAGCATTACGACGGCGCCCTGCCCATGTGCGGTCCGCTGCTTCCGGCTATTCACTTTTTCAAGGATCCCGTTTTCGACATGCTCGTCACCTTCGAGGCGCTCTTTGCGAAAGCGCTGCCCGATGAGCTCAAACCGGTGGTCGAGTCGAAAAGCCTCCCCAGGGAGGCGATCGGCCGGGCGCTCGCTTCAGATGCCGATCTGGCGGGACGGTTCGCCGGGCACTGGAGGATCAGGGAAGCCGACCTCGTCGAGATCCTCTGCCTCTATCACATGCTCTACCGCGAACTCGTCGATCGCGCCGGCGGGAATCCGATCGACAACCGGAACACGGTCTACATGGGAATCGAACCGATCAGGGAGACGAAAGCCAGGGTGCGGCGCTACGAGGCCGCGCCCGAAGCGCTCGACTACGTGCGGCGCCACTATACGCCGACTGGAAAAATCGAGGATCCCGTGCTCGCCGTGCACACCGCCTATGATCCCGGAGTGCCTCCAGGGCTGGCCAATTTCTACGCCGTGACTTCCGCCCTGCGCGGTTGCGAGGACCTCTTTGTGCACAAGTACGTCGACGCCGAGGGGCACTGCAATATCGCCCCCGAGTTCGTCGGACGGGCTTTCGACCAGCTCGTCCTCTGGGCGGTCGAAAAAAAACGCCCGGAACCGGGTCTCTTGCAGTAATCAGTGTTTGATCTCGATCGCCCGCCTTTTGTTTTCGTCCGTCTTTTCGACTGTGATGAAGAGCATCCCGTTTTTGATGTGGGCGTCGATTCTATCCCGATCTCCATCCTCGGGCAGGTAGAAACTCCGGGCGAATTCGCACTCGCCGATGCATGTCTCACGGCGGTAGATCCGGCTCGACTCGTTTTCGAAAAAGGACGCTCTCTTGCCCTTGACAGTCACCAGGCTTTGACCGAGGGTGAGCTCCATATCCTCGGGCGCCACGCCGGGCACTTCGATGGTGAACACCCAACATTTGTTTTCCTCGAAAACGTTGATCTTGGGAAATTCGTCCCTCGGTGCGGTTCGATTGAGACCGTTTTTTCCGCGTTGCGATTCACACCCTGATCCGGGCATGAGCTGATCCTTTTCGACAGTTCTATTTCTTTTGAGAATTGCCATTTTTGACTCCTCTCCGTGATCGGATTGTTTCCGTGTGACTCACCGGCACTCTCCCCGATGAATTCTCAATAGCACCGAGACCGGACCGATCACTCCAATTCAGCCGGTCGGCCCGGCGATCCGGCCGGAGATCGCGATTTCCTCCTTCGTGGCCCGGTTTTGGTTGATTGATCGGGTTTTATTTGCGCGCTTCCGTATGATCGCCGAAGGGAAAATGGTAAACTGTATTTTATATATCCGAGCACCCGCCTCGAGTCGAGCTCTGTCGAATCGTGGACCGTTCGTTCTCACTTTCACCTCAAAAAAGGAGGGCCTTATGTTGCTCTCGAAGCCGACCGGAACCCTTGGATTTCTGATCCTCACCCTCCTTCTCCTTTCGCCCGCCCTCGCCGACGAGACGACCCAGGGCGCGCTTGTGCCCGTTTTCGAACCGGGCTACTCGATCGCCTGGAGCGGGGGCACGATTCATACCGACAACTACGGCGTCGTTCCCAACGCCGTCGACTGGAACGGCGACGGCAAGAAGGATCTC
>Ga0180429_10001712_pt1 | contig 18499 bp, 13 predicted proteins | sample SS_ome_FD_132428 | JGI IMG/M metagenome (GOLD analysis project Ga0180429, IMG submission 132428) | Hypersaline lake sediment archaeal communities from the Salton Sea, California, USA - SS_1_S_1 metaG | ecosystem: Environmental > Aquatic > Non-marine Saline and Alkaline > Hypersaline > Sediment ...
CAGAATTCTGATGGCTCGCATCGCATCCCCTCTCAAGATCTTGAGTAACAAAGTAGGCGTAACGACATCCGTCCGAAAACGCACGGTACAGGCACAGAAACCCATCCGGATCTTGAAAAGACCCCGAGAATACCGGAGTTTCCCACCTCTACCGAATCTTCTGAATCTGTAGTTTACACCACATGTACAGAAAACGCAAGCATTCGCCAAATAAATTTCGGCAAGCACATGCAAGAAAAAAAGGCCGAGAATTACAGGAATGATCCAGTTTTGGCGATGGGGACGTGGCAAGAGCGGCAAAATGTATCCGACTGTGCCAAATCGATGCGAACCAGCCATCCAAGAGCGATCGATGGCATGTCGAGCGACGCGCCCAGTTCCGTCTGGCTAGCGAGTCGACTCGTTCGCGAGCGCGCCGGACGAGTTCTCCCGCCACTTCCATTTCATCGTGGTGAGTGAGCGTTTCCCGTTCCCGCAAGGAGAAGGCCTACGATCGCGTGTTCCTCACCGGCCTCTCGCCTCCCAACTCCATGCGGGAGTACGTCAAGCAGGGCGTTGTGAAGCGATTCGTCCTTTGGGATCCCGTGCGCTCAATGCTGCACGGGTTGATACTGCGCATCGCCGAAGCCGAGAATCGGGTAGAAGATGAACCCCAAGAAAAAGAGGCCCAGCGCGAACCCGTTACCCTTGCCGAAGTTTTTCGCGGTATCGATCGCAATAATGATCGCGACAATAAGATTGACGACCGGAATAAACGCGAGAATCAGCCACCAACCCGGTCTGCCCGCGACCTTGATCAACAGATAGGCGTTGAAGATCGGGATGAGGATTCCCCACCCCGGCTGGCCCGCCTTCGCGAGCATCTTCCAGAAACCCGCGATGACAGCCACCACGACTGCCAGCCAGATCACAAAGAAGATCAGCCCTCCGATTCCGCCACCGCCTCCGCCTTCCTGCGCCCACAGCATGACGTGGTAGTTCATCCGATCTCTCCTCGTCTGAAAAATGTAGAAGAATTGACACCACCGCAGCCCGGCACTTGGACGGGCCCGTCCCGAAAGCGTACCCGGTTAACCGATCCCGCACAATAGGTCTAGGCTCGGATTCCCCATTTGGAATCAGCCAAGAGACGAGCCGGTCCGGAGAATCGACGGCCGTTTGTGGTTTGACGGCCCCTGGACCTTGTTGGCGATTCCGGTAGAATGACGATACGGCTTGGCGTGACCGAACATGATCGAGCAAGCACTTGCCGGCCTGCCGAAACCCACGAGATCAACAACGTTGGCCAGCCGATTCCGATGCCTGCATTGCAGGTTCAACCAGAGGGAGAAGAGCTATGGGTCTGAGCGATATCGAATTCACGCCCGCGGAGATGCGGGAGCTGGAAAAGGCGGCAGAGGAGTCCTTCCGCCGCCGACCGCATGAGAAAGCCAGGCGGATGCCAAAAGGTGCCCACCTGGTTGCCCTGAAGCAAATGGCGAAACAGAACGACCTCAACGCTGTTGCCGTGATCGCGGGCATCACGCCCCAGCAACTCCAACGCATTGTCGAGTAAGAGGAACCAATGCAGGATGCAATCGGCTTTGACAATGACAAGTATCTGCGGGAACAATCGACCGCCATTCTCGATCGCGTCCAGCGTTTCGGCAACAAGCTGTACCTGGAGTTCGGGGGCAAGCTCCTGTTCGACTACCACGCGGCCAGGGTGCTGCCGGGCTTCGATCCGAACGCGAAGATGCGGCTCTTGACCCAACTCGGGGAGAAGGCCGAGATCTTGCTGTGCATCCACGCCGGGGCCATCGAGCAAAAGAAGATGCGGGCCGACTTCGGCATCACCTACGACGCCGATGCCATGAAACTGATCGACGACCTCCGCGATTGGGGTATTGAACTGCGAGGGGTGGTGATCACGCGATTCGACGAGCAGCCCAGCGCCCTGCAATTCCTCAACAAGCTTCAGCACCGGGGCATCCCCGTCTACACGCACCGCTCCACCAAGGGCTACCCGTCCGACGTCGACCGGATCGTCAGTTCGGAGGGCTACGGCGCCAATCCGTACATCGAGACGGAGAAGCCGCTCGTGGTGGTCACCGGTCCCGGACCGGGGAGCGGCAAGCTGGCCACCTGCCTTAGCCAGGTCTACCACGACTACCGGCACGGCATCCATTCGGGGTACGCGAAGTTCGAGACGTTTCCGATCTGGAATCTGCCGCTGATGCACCCGGTCAACGTGGCCTACGAGGCGGCCACCGCCGACCTGCACGACGTGAACATGATCGACCCGTTCCATCTCGAGGCGTGTAGGGAAACCGCCATCAACTACAATCGCGACGTCGAGGCCTTCCCCGTCCTCCACAAGATTCTCGAGCGCGTCACCGGCGGCGAGCCGATCTACCGTTCACCGACGGAAATGGGCGTGAATCGCGCCAGCACCGGGATCGTTGACGACGACGTTGTCCGGGCAGCCGCTCGCGCCGAGGTGATCCGGCGGTACTTTCGCTACCGTTCCGAGTACATCATGGGGCTCGCCGACGAACGGACCGTTCGGCGAATCGAGCGGCTGATGGAAGTGCTCCACATCAAGCCGGAGGACCGCAGGGTGGTCGGTCCGGCGCGGCGGGCAGCCGAAGAAGCGCAACGGGAGGGGAAAGGCAACGACGGGGTCTACTGCGGCGCGGCCATCGAACTGCGCGGCGGTCGTGTCGTCGAGGGAGGGAATTCCCCGCTCATGCACGCCGCCTCCGCCCTGGTGATCAACACGGTGAAGCAAATGGCCGGGGTACCCTCCGAGATCCACTTGCTGGCGCCGAGCATTATCGAGTCGGTGGCGAGAATGAAGAAGGACGTGCTCAACCAGAAAGCCATCAGCCTGGACCTGACCGAGACCCTGTTCGCGCTGGGAGTGAGCATCAGCGCCAACCCGACGGCCCAGTTGTGCGTCGAGAAGCTCAAGGAGTTGCGCGGCTGTGACGTCCACATGACACACATCCCCACTCCCGGAGATGAAACCGGTCTGCGCCGGCTGGGTGTGCATCTTACGACCGACCCGAGCTTTGCCACGAACAACCTGTTCATGTCCTGACGGAGGGGCCGTATTGCGCCCCGGCCCGGCGTTCCGCCGCGAGTCCGGGGTCCCGTCTCAGTCCGCTTCCGATCCCTCCATAGACACGTGCCGCCGCGCCTGCGATTACGAGGCCGAGTAGGGCGACGAGCGAAGACGGTTCAGGGACCATGACTTCGGTTAGCCCTTACCGTTTCCAGTTGGCGATCGTCTCGTTCCACCACATGGCCCACTCCCAGCGCGGCAACCGGTCCACCGGCTGGAAATCCATCACGGCGCGAAAGCGTTCGACGTGGTTCATGGCGTGCCCTTCGTTTGAAGGACGACCGGCCCCAGCAGGCCGGAAGGTTCCAGCTTCCAGTTGTTGGTGACGGCGATGTTGGTCCGGGTAAGGCGTTTGTCCTCCGGCAATGCACGGTCGCCGATCAGGCGGTTGCGCCATGAGTTGACCACCGTAACCTCCAGCTCGTTCTCGCCGGGCTTGACGGCTTTGGTAACGTCCACCCGGAACGGCGGTCGCCAGACCACGCCGAGACAAGTGCCGTTGACTGTTACCTTGGCAATGCCGATGTCCTTGACCTGACCGAGTTCGATCGCGAGCGGCTTGTCGGCCGGATCGCGGTCGAGCTTGAAGGTGGTCCGGTAGACGGCCGCGCCGGAGTAGTACTTGATGCCGGGATCGCTGTGATCGCTCCAGCTTGTCAGGATATCGAAGCGGACCGGCCGCTCGGGGCCACCCCACTTCGCGTCGAAGGTGACATCCCATGGCCCGGAAATTCGCTGCCTCTGGTGCCAGGTCGGGAAGTTCGGGCCGCCGTTTTGGCCACTCGATGCCGCCTTTCGGAACACTACAAAGACGCTGTCGTAGGGATCGAACCGCAACGGCACTTTGGTACATCCCTCGACAAACTCGAATGTGGTAGCTTCTCCAGTGGAACCATCGACCGCGTCCCACAATTCTGGAATCCGGCCATCGACGCGGAAGGTCGCGTCGAGGCTCTCCGCCCTGCCAGACAACTCGGCCAGGAAATAGACCTCAGCGTCGCCGATCCGGTAATGGATCCAATCCATGCCGGGCGTGGTGTTTCCGTCCTCGAGCGTCATCGCCACATCGGGCATGACGCCATGCGCTGCCAGCAGCTCGCGCGCCGGCATCCCCCACGCCACGCGCCCCAGCCCGACCTTGCGAGTTCCTTTGGCGCCCTTGTCCGGGTTGCCCCGTCCCCAAAGACCGTCAGCCAGCTTCTGAAACGTTTCCCTGCCTTCCGCGCCGCCTTCAAGACTGACCGCCCGAAGAGGCTTTGGCCCAAGGACCGTAGCGCCATCGCGAACCAACTCGCCCACCTTCTTCAGTGCTCCCAAGGACAGCACTCGATGGTCGGGCAACACGAGCACGCGATATTTCATGCCGGAAGGTAGGGCGACCCGGCCGTTCTTAACCGTCAAGCTGGAAAGCAACAGTTCCTCGCTGAGTACGTCGTAGTCAAAACCGGGCAAGGCGCCCGCCGGGTCGGATTCCTTCAGAGTAGCAATGTTTGGGATGTGATCACCATAGTAGTAAACCACATCGGCCACGAAATTGCCCTGCTGCGCGAGATGCTGGCAGCGCTTGAAATAGTCGATCAGCGTCGGGGCTTCGTCCCACCAGGTCACTTGAGGATTGAAATGCGTTCCGGCAAAGTACTCCTGGCCGGGGATGCCCATCTCTTTCGGCGAGCAGGTGAACGTGTGATTGAACAGCAGATTCAACCCCGCGCAGAACTCGTGATCAAAACTCGGTTTCATCGCCGACCAGGGCACGTCGTTCCAATGCGGTCCGATGGTGGTGAAGCCTTCCGCGCCAACCAACCGCTTGCCATAGGTGTGAGCGGCGGACGAGGCCTGCTTGACAAAGAAGCGATTCGGCGGGGTGGGGCGATGCGGTGAGGGCGACCAGAATTCACTCATCATCAATTCGCTGCGACCATAGTTCTTGAGTCCGTCAAGCGGTCCCGCGTGCGGGCCGGAGCACTCGGGGTGCGTCGCCATGCCGTGACTGCGCGCCAGCTTGGCGAGATGACCGTAGTGGTCGGCCACCCGGTCGCCGATCGTCTTGCGGAAGTCGGCGAGAAAGGCGTTCGACGCTTCACGGCTGTCGACCACGTACCCCGCCAAGACCGCCAACCAGGGAAGAGGATCGTAGCCACGGTTTTCGCGGAACGTCCGGTCAAAGCCCGGTGTCCAGTTCATGCCGCCGCCTTCCCAACTGTCGGTATGGACGTACCGCAGGGTCGTTCCGGCCATGGGACCGACGGCCTCCAGCAACGGCTCAACATTGCGATTCCAATAAGCGTCAAGCGAATCCGAACTCATGTAATCCAACACTCGGCCGCCCCAGCCGGCACTTTGGGTCGAGACATGCGCGCCGGTGGCGGTGTGACCGATCCGCAGAACCACCCACTCGCCCGCCGGAACGTCCCAGCGGAGCAGGCCGTCTTTGGCCATCTTCGCGGAGAGATTCAGGATCTCGCCACTTTTCACGGCAAGCTCCCCGGGCAGCGCGGGAGACGTGTTGAGCAGGAACCGGCAATCCGGCGCCGACATACCCAGCTCCCGTGTGGCGCTCTTGAGGTTCAGGTCCTTGACCGGGCGGAACGTGCCCGCTGACGGCATGGGAACCGCGATGACGGCAACGTCTTTGTAGAAATCCCCGTAGCGTGGGGAGGGCAGCACTGCTTCAAAAGGCGCCGGCCCCTTGACCTCGGTCTTTGACCAAGTGAGTGTTTGTGTTGCTTCCTCCGCGGTCACCTTCGGCCCGCCCAGGTTCCAGCCGCTCTGGATGTTCAGGCTCAGTACAAGATCTAGACGCCTGGCCTCTTGGCAGGCATGCACAAACAGTTCAGTCCATTCCGCAGAGCCAAACACCGGCCCGGCCGGAACTCGGCGATTCCCGCGTTGGCCGCTGCCGTCCGCGTCAAAGATCAATGCCCCGCTGAAACCCTTCTCCTTCATCTCCTCCAGGTCGCGGGTGATGGCCTCTCTGGTCACGTTACTGTTGAGCCACCACCAGAAGGCGCGAATTCCGGCGCCGTGGGGCGGATCGCGAAATTCTCCTTCCAGCATGGCGGCATTTGCGGTGCCGAGAGAGATTGCAAGGCAAACGGTCATTGTAAGCTGTTTGATGTTCATGGGAAGTCCTGAGGGCGCCCTAATGAGATTGCGGTCTGCTATTCCACTTCTCGGGCTGTAATGAACGTGGATTTTGTCGGCATCAGACGGATCATGATTCTTGTGACGTCGACAGCACCCTTCTTCCCGTGCGTATACCCAGGTCGTGATATCTCGCCGGTGTGCGGGTTCCAGAGTTCGGGGCGCAGCGCTCCCCGGAGGTACACCCGCGTAGTGATCGGCGTTTTGTCGAGATTGGCGAGGAAGTAGATGTGCCTCCCATCCCTGATCTTGTGGATGTAACGAAGCGCTTCGCCGGCCTCGAATTCCACGTCATAGACGTCCAACATTCGATCAAGTGCGTCTCGCAGCGTATACGCGGTTGGCTTCTCAAGAAAGACCGCCATTCCGCCTTGCTCGTTTTCCGTGATGGTCAGCGCGTCCGGTTGTCCGTCATCAAGCGCTGCATCGCCAAGCGCTACGGAAAACTCGGCGATCGACGCGCTGTCCGATTTGATTTCGTGGATATAGAGCCTGACCTTGGAAGAGGTCACCTGGTCGAAGGCATGGACCTTATGGCCAATCGTCGTGCCGCGGTCGCAATCCACCCACTTGCCGCCTTCGCGGTATTGAATGCTGTAGGAAGTGACCCGGTCGAACGCCTCGGCAATGGCTGCCCGATCGAAGCTCTTCTTCTCACCGAAATCGATTTCCAGCCACTGATCTCCGGCTGTGCCGTCCTTTGCGTTCCAGCGGGTTTCCCGAGAACCGTCGGTGGCCAGTTCGGGGTCGTATCCCGGCCAGAAACTGGACGCCGTCGCGCCGCCGCTTCTTTCGGCCGCTTCGCGTGCTCGCGGGAACAGGGCCTCAATGGTTTTGACGACGTCTTCGTCGTGCCCGAATTCGGCGGACTTGTACGGCAGGGTTCCGGTGGCAATCACCTTTCCCCCGTTGTCGTAGAGTGCTTTGATCTTCTTCAGATTGCTCCAGTAGATGGTCTTGTGACCCGGAATGATCATCAATTTGTACGTTTCGAAGTTAACGGGGTTGTCCAGCCGCAGCGTGTCTCCTTCCACGTTGCACTTCTCATCCAGGACTTCCGGATGAAGGAACGTGCAGTCGCGTCCCACTTGCGTGGCCAGCAATTCGCCAACGTCCACATAATCTGCTTCGGGAATGGCCACGCCGCCCCGGTAATGCCCCAGTTGTCCGTCCAGGTAGTGGCCCGCCTGCAAGGTGGCAATGGGGTACAGCACGGCGATGTCGGCTACGTGTCGCCCGTGATTCTGCAGCATCAGGTTCAGCCGGCTCATGTACGTGTTGTAGGACCGCAGTCCGTCGGCGTACTTGTCGCGTCGCCATGAGAGCTCCGGCTTGAAGGCGACCTTCCCATGATCGTACCAGACGGCATGGGGAATCAACTGGTTGACGCCCTTGGTGTACTGCTCCATCGCCACGTGATAGATGGTCTCCCAACTGATGTCGCCCATGGCGCCGTAGGTCTCGGACATCACCAGGGCTTTATCCCAGTTGTAGGCCGCGGAACTGATCACTTTGTAGAACCGTTCGGCCGGCCGATTCCCGCCGATCTTGTCGACCCCCGGAATGTCCTGGTGTTTGAAGCACTTCATCAAGTCACCGGCCACGCTGACCGGATTGACCACCTCTTCCTGATCCTGGTGCCCGGTGGCCACAATGCCATGCTGCGTACTCCACTCTTGAATGACTCTTGGGAATGCAGTGGCGTAAAGTTCTGTCCTGAAGCCGAACAGGTAGTTTCTGGCCGCCTGGGTTTCCGGTCCGATGTCGTACCACAACGCGGGGTAGTAAGGCGCCGGGTCGAAGCCGTATTTCGCCTTGAACTTCTCGTTGTACGCCCCGGTCCATATCCGGCCCTGGGCCCGGTACATGGTCGGCTCGTCGTGAAACGTGCCGTCGATGGTATTGCCGAAATGCTCTTTGAAGCGATTGTAGTATTGCTGGTGAGTCATCTCGACGAAACACGCCACCGCCTCCGGATCCAGGTAATCCACGTTGGGGTCGCCGTCCACCACGCAGACGAAAGTCATGATCTTCCATTTCCCTTCGGGAACGCGCCACGCGACCTGGCCGTCCTTGATCGTGCTTGTCAGGTCAACTCGCTCCTTGCTGTCCATATCCATAGCCACGATGCTCATCACGCGGCCCCGCGGAATCTCCCGTGACCAGTCGGCGGGGCCGGTTACATCCTGCTCGAGTTTGTCGAGTCGCTTGATGGTGTGCTCCGGGTGCTTGTTGGCAAACCGCGGCACGCCGTCGCCATGCGTGGCGCCGGCGCTTCCGCTCGGGAACCCGTACTCGTCGTAAAGGCACATGGTCATGCCGAGTTCCTTGGCCGTCTTCAAGGCAACGCCATACACCTGGAAGTATTCGTCGGAGAGATAGGTGGGTTTGAACGCATTACCGAAGGGCAAGATTCCGAATCCCCCATAGCCGCACTTGTCGCGGGCCTCTTGCATCTGCTCGACGATGCCCTCCGCGGTCACGGTCGTGTTGTTCCAAAACCACAGGGGGCGGGTGGCGTATTTCAGAGGAGGCTCGGCGAATTCCCGTTTCAAATCCGCCCCGCCGGTCACTCCGCCGGTAAGACAAGAGAAGACAAGGGGGAGAAGCGCGGCGGTCGTTTGTCTCAGGTTCATAAATCACCCATCACGCGTTATTCCCAGGGTGTATCCATGGTGGCGTTGGGCGTGCCCCAAGTCTTTTGGAGAAACTCATCGAGGACCGGATCGCGCTGGCCCACCGCGTCGCGTTCCTCTTTCCTTCCGAAGTAGCGTGTCGTCACGCCGGCGAAGAACTCCTTGTGGTTGCTCTTGACCCAGTCTCGCTCTGGATACTTGGTGCCCTCGACGCACCGCTTGTAGGCGGCCAGGACGTCAGGATCTTCGAAGGTGAGCACCTGGTCGTGATATGCGTGGGCCAACTCGTGCAACAGGACACTGACCGTTGCGTCGGGGGACCTATTGGCCAGCGATGCCGCATTGCCGAACTCGACACACTTATGCTTTTGGGGATTGAAGTCCATGTCGATCAGCCAATCGCGACCCGGGTGATACTGGTAGGCCGACGTCCCGCCCCACGGGCCCTTTGTCGAGTTCAACTCGAGCCATATCTTGACCTCCAGCAGTCTTGCCATCGGGCCTGGGGGGATCCATGTCTTCAGACGGAGCATGCCGTCGGTCAGGCGCCGGATGGCCTCGGCCCCCGTTTCGGCATGCTCCCCGCCGGGCAGCAGCGCGTTGTGAACGTAGACCTTCCACCCGGCGAGATCCTTGACGGTATAACTGGTGGTCGGCTCGTAAATCCCGGGCGCTCCCGGGGCCGGGCGCGCCACGCCTTCGGGCAGGATGCCGCTCTCGCTCATCCAGTCGCCCAGGTGGGCCTTCCACGGGTTGGGCTTCTTCGTCACGCCATGGCCGCCCTCGCGGTAGATCTTCAGCGTTGTCGCGACTCCCGCTTCTTTCAGGGCCTCGTGATACCGGATGCTGTTCTCCGGCGGGACCAGCGTGTCATCCTTCGCGTGGGCCAGAAACGTCGGAGGCGTCTTGGCGGTGACTTGCAGTTCGTTGGACAGTTCGTCGATGAGTTTCGCGTCGGGATTGGGTCCCAGCAGGCGGGCCACCGAGGGGCCGTGTGGGTGGCTTTTCATGCTGACGACGGGGCAGAACAGGGCCATGTAGTCCGGCCGGCAACTGATTCGCTCGACGGGGTCCTTCGCATCGGCCTTGCCCAGGTCGTAGTGCGTCGCCAGCGTCGTTGCCACGTGCCCGCCGGACGAGAACGCCACGACCAGCACGCGTGTAGGATCGATGTTCCACTTCTTCGCGTTGGCACGGATGGTCCTGACGGCCCGCTGGGCGTCCTGTAGCGGGGCCGGGTGACGGTAACCGTGCACCGGCAGGCGGTATTTCATGGAGAAGAACCGCACCGGGCGCGTCTGGAAGAAATCCCAGAACGTCCCGTAACCCGAAATGTGTTTGTACCCCCCGCCGGGGATCAGCAGCACGGCCGGGGCCGGGCACTTGGCGTCCTTCGGTGGCGGGAATACCTTCAGCGTGGGCGTATCGTTTTTGTCGGTGCCCTTGGCCCCCGGCGCGCCGTCCGGCCAGAGCTTCACGTCCTGGCCGTACACCGGCCCGGCCGCGACAGAAACGGCCAATGCCACCACGCACGCGACCAGCAGCAAAGGACGATGGGTGTCGCGGACGAAGCCGGTCCCCTTTTCCCCGCCGGTCCCTGTTTCCTTACCCGTCATATGGTCGACGCTCTTGATCAGAAGCAACATAATTGAGCCAATCTCCGCTGAGGTTGATGTATGCTTGTACGGTCCTCTCGAACACGTCGAGAGGCAAGGCTGTCATTATACACCCCGCCCCTTGGCAGCACAAATGGCGATAGACTTCAACCATAATGGCCAAAATACTGAAACGAATGAGCATCGGCCATGACTCAAGATCTTGTCTGCAAAGCTCGCCACTGCTAGATTGCAATACTCTCGGACGTAGCAGAACGAATGTCCCAACAATTCCCCATTCGAGTTCATTACGATGCACAACTGGATTCTGGGCAGCACGCTTCTGACGTTCGCCGCAGTCGCCCACGCAGAGGACTCGTCGGCCACCTACGGAGGCCGCAACGCGGACGCTTCGTAGCGAGCGGAGGCACGCGCAAGGATCGTGCGAATGCGCAAAGCGACTCTGAAGCTGCGAGTCGTCGACGCCCAAGGCAAGCCGATTCGTAGTGCCAAGGCTCGAGTGCAGCGGAAACGATCACGTTACAGCCGTAACAAAGGCATTCCGGCACCAAGCAGAATCCTCCCAACGAAGATCTGAACATGCATTTCGGCAATAAGGAGGGGGGCAAGCCCTGGTTCGACAGTGAAGCGACGCCTGGGCAGACTCCTGGCGGCTATTGGCGCCGCTATAGCAAGCAGACCCATCAGGCCAACAGCGAGTTCTACAACTACTCGCGAATCGGACGCTATACGGCCGAGATGAAAGAGGATCAACTAAAGAAGACTCGCGATCAACTGGAGCGGTTCAACGGATATGTCTTTGCCGGCACTTGGTTGCAGTGTGGCCCGGCCCAGCGCGTGTCCGGTCCATTTACGAAGCCGGGCGGACAGTCCAATCTCGGTTCCGGCGACGATGAGCAGGCTCCATGGAATGCGGATATCGACACGATCCATCCGGATGCCGGCGGCAAGGGCTCATGTCGCTGTACGGCCGAGTCTTCCGCTTTCCGATCCGACGGTTATGCTGTCCAGGAATCCCAGTTTCAGTAGCTGCGGGTCGCCAGCGAGACGTACACCGCAGGTAGGCCAGAAGGCGAGCTTTCCCCGCTCCAAATGCTCCTCGATTCTCTCCAGCGATGTCCAACTTCAACCGGATCCGTTACGCGGACCAGGCACATCCGCGCGGCGAATCAACCACGGGCAGCCAAGGAGGCCTCAGTACTCGTGTCGACGAGCCACCATCCGGGGTGCTACGAAACGGCCGGGCAACTTGCTCATCCACACACCTGCGAGTACGATGTATTTGCTGCGGTCGTGCAAGGGACGGCCGATATCGGCGCGTGGCGTTGCAGCGTGAACCGATGTGTTTGGACCTTTCAGAACTTCGCTACCGATAAACGACGAGAAGATCGTCGACGCGGACACGTCCTCCGAGGAGTTCGCCGAACGCGTCAAGGCAAGCAAGTTTAACCAGGTCCCTCAGTTAGGCCGGAACCGCAAGGGAAGGATCCAGATCCAAGACCACGGAAGCAACGTCGCCTATCGCAGCATTCGACTGACCCTACTTCCGCCGGGCGACGGTAGGACGGCGAGCAAGTAATCGTCGCGCGGCGGGATCGGCCGATGGGCCCAGTTCCTGCGAACCGCTCGCAACAAGAGTGCGGATTGTCTATCATGGGGAAACCTTCAATACGCGCACGAAATCCGTCCAATACCATCTAGAGTAAGGTGACGACCGTGATAAACAGCCATCCGACAAGCTACTTCTTCCTCACCATGTTCTTGCTTGTTTCGCCGTTTGTCCCGTCCTACACGGCGGTCGCGGCCGAACGTCCGAATGTGCTGTTTGTCGCGATCGACGACCAGAACGATTGGATTGGCCATCTTGGCGGGCATCCGATGGTGAAGACGCCGCACCTGGACCGCCTTGCCCAGCGAGGCACCGCGTTTCTCAACGCCCACGTCAACGCCCCGCTGTGCAATCCTTCGCGCACCAGTCTCATGCTCGGCTTGCGTCCCTCGACGACCGGCGTCTACGGGCTGGCGCCCTGGTTCCGCAACCTTGAACCGTGGAAGCATCGCGTGACCCTGCCGCAGCACTTCGCCGCCGGTGGCTACCGCACGCTTTCCACGGGCAAGATCTACCACGGCGGCGCATTCCGCAGGTCGAGGAGATTCGCCACGGAAGAGCCGGAGTTCCATGTCATCGGCAACGCCGGTGGCATCGGCGTGCGCCCGAAGCAGAAGCTCATTCCGCCCACCCCGATGGGCAATCACCCGCTGATGGACTGGGGGGTGTTTCCGCACCGCGACGAAGACAAGGGCGACTATCAGGTGGCAAGCTGGGCGATCGAGCAGCTCCGCAACGCGCCGGCGGACCAGCCCTTCTTCCTGGCCGCCGGCTTCTTCCTGCCGCACGTGCCGTGTTTTGCCACGCAAAGGTGGTTCGACTTGTACCCCGACGATGACAGCGTGCTGCCGCAGATCCGCGCCGACGACCGAGCCGATACGCCGCGATTCTCCTGGTACCTGCACTGGAAGCTGCCCGAGCCGCGCTTGAAGTGGGTGCAGGAGAACGGCCAGTGGCGAAACCTCGTCCGCAGCTACCTCGCGTGTACTAGTTTCGTCGACGCGCAACTCGGGCGAATCCTCGAAGCGCTCGAGGAAACGGGCCTCGCGGAGAACACCGTGGTAGTGGTCTGGGGCGACCACGGCTGGCACCTGGGCGAGAAGGCGATCACGGGCAAGAACACGCTCTGGGAGCGCAGCACGCGGGTGCCGCTCGTCTTCGCCGGACCTGGGGTAACGCCCGGCCAGCGCTGCACGCGTCCCGCCGAGTTGCTCGACATCTATCCCACGCTTGTCGAGCTTTGCGGACTGGCGCCGCGCGACGACCTGGAGGGCGTGAGCCTCGTGCCGCAACTCAAGAACGCTTCGGCCAAACGCGAGCGTCCCGCGATTACCACGCACAACCAGGGCAACCATGGCATACGGAGCGAGCGGTGGCGCTACATCCGATACGCCGATGGCAGCGAGGAGCTCTACGACATGCAAAACGATCCACACGAGTGGACCAACCTCGCCGACAGGCCCGAGTTCGCCGATGTGATCGAAGCGCATCGGAAGTGGCTGCCGGCGATCGACGTGCCGCCTGCGCCCGGCAGCGCCCATCGCATTCTCACGTACGACAAGTCCACGGGCGAAGCGGTATGGCAAGGCGAAACCGTCAAACGCAGCGACCTGATCCCGGAATGAGGTACCGAAATGACGACGCCAACGAATATGAATCCGGCAAGAATCCAGGTGCCCGTTCGGACCGCGGCGAACACGATCCGCGACAAAGACTTCATGCAAGACTGACGACACACTTCCAGGCGCATCCCCTACACGAAGGAGACCCACGATGCCCCGTTTACTGCTGCCTCTGAGCCTTGTATTGCCGCTGGTCACACTCAGCAGTGTCCCGGGGGACACGGCGGAGAAGCCCAACGTGGTCCTCATTTTCGTCGACGACCTGGGGTACGGGAACCTCGGCTGCTACGGCCAGAAACACATTCAGACGCCGGAAGTCGACAAGATGGCGGCGGAAGGGCTGCGGTTCACCCGGTTCTATGCGGGAGCACCGCTCTGTCTGCCGTCGCGCTGCGCGCTGATGACGGGTCAACACATGGGCCACTCTCGCTGTCGGGTCAACGGCGGCGGCGGCAATCACCAGCCGATCGCGCGCGAAGACATGACGCTGGGGCGAATGCTGAAGCGCGCCGGCTACACGACCGGCATGGCGGGCAAATGGGCCCTGGGCGACGAGTTTCTCGGAAACGTGGTCGAGCAGAAGAACAAGGACGGCTCCGGCGCCATCTATCACCACGGTTGGGACTTCTACTACGGCGAGCCCAACCAAACCTACAACCACAGCTATTTCCCGAAGAATGTCTACCGGTATGACCCGGCCGGCCTGGTCGGCCAGAAGACGCCGCCCAACCGGCTCACGGTGGTTCCCTATGACAACCCGGGCGGCAGGCGGGCCGTGGGAAGTGACTACCGGCACGATCGTACGTCCGAGCGGGCGCTGGAGTTCATCGACGCTGTAAAGGACCGGCCGTTCTTCCTCTACCTGCCCTTCACGACACCGCACGCGGACTTCATCGTGCCGAAACTCGAGCCCTACACGGTGGACCGGGACTGGCCGGCGGCGGCCAAGGCCTTCGCGTCGATGATCACGCGGACCGACCGGAACGTCGGCAAGCTCATCGAGCGACTCCGGCGGCACGGCATCGCCGAGCGAACGCTGGTAATCTACACGAGCGACAACGGCGGGCTTCCGCAGTTCGACGCGATCTTCGGCAACAACGGCAACCTGGATGGCTTCAAGGGCAATCTGAGCGAAGGCGGTCTGCGGGTGCCCTGCATTGCGTACTGGCCCGGAACGGTCGATGCCGGCCGCATCACGGATCACCTCTTTGCCGTGTGGGATTTGATGCCGACCTTGGCGGAGCTTGCCGGCCTGCCGTGTCCGCAACCGACCGACGGCGTGTCCTTCGTACCGACTTTGTTGGGCAACCCGCAGCGCGAGAAGCACGACTACCTGTTCTTCGGCGGCGGGAGCCCGAAGAACTCCTACATTGTGCGGGCGCCGCGCGAGAATCGCTCGGACGAGGCGATCCTGCAAGAAGCCCACTCCCGAGAGGTCTCCGTTGCCCGATTTCCAGAGTGAGCAGCGGCGACGACTTCGCCTTCGCCGACGGGACGCCCGCGCGATTTTGGGCGGTCAACGACGGGGCATTCGACAAGGACCTCTCGCGCCATGCCCGCTTCCTCGCCAAACGCGGAATCAATATGGTGCGATTTCACAGCAATATCACCCCAACCGGCAGCGACCTGATGGGCATCGACCAGACCGATCGCGACCACCTCTGGAAGGGTCTGGCGGCGATGAAGAAAGAGGGCATTTACGTCACCTACTCAGAAGCCGGGCCGGCGCCCCATTCATCGCAGTGAATCTCCTTGATCTTACAGCCGTTGTAATGCCAGGCGAGGTAGTTGCATTCGAGTTTGTTCTTGCGGCAATATCCGCCAGCGAGTGCGGGAGCACGAAGAGCAGACGTGTGACCGGGCGTATCAACCCGCTGTAGGAGGCGACTCCAGTCGCCGATGGAATATCCAACGAGGCTTCGCCTGAAAGGGTGGGTAGGGTTCAGAGTTCAGGATTCAGGATTCAGGACTCCGGGTTTGACGCTTGCCCCAAATCCTGGACCCCGAACCCCGAACCCTACCAAGCCCGACTCATTTGCAGCAACTCCTGAGGGCTAAGTTGCCCGAACCTCCGCAAATCGGCGATTGGAATCGCCTCCTACAGGGCGGCCGGCGGCACGAGCCCGATGGGGGGTGGGCCTGGAACGATTCGGTGGGGCAAACTATGATAACACTAGGAGTCTTTGTACCGAGCGAGAGGGTTTGATGGGTGTTCCTCAGGTTGTCATTGTCGGCCGGCCCAACGTGGGCAAGTCGAGTATCTTCAATTGGCTTTCCGGCCGACGGATTGCCATTGTCGATCCCACGTCCGGTGTCACCCGCGATCGCGTTACCCAACTGGTCGACGTCGAGGGTCGCTTCGTCGAACTGGTCGACACCGGCGGGATGGGGATCGAAGACATTGACGACCTGACCGAGCACATCGAACGGCAGATCGAGATGGCGATCGACGCGGCCGACGTGATCCTGTTCGTGGTCGACACCCGCGACGGTCCCGTGCCGCTCGATCAGGAGGTGGCCAAGCGACTCCGCTATGTCACCGTACCCGTGGTGTGCGTGGCCAATAAGACCGACCGCGAGGGCCTCGATCCGCAGGCCGACGAGTTCTATCGGCTCGGCCGCAAGGTGCTTCGTCTGAGCGTGAGGCAGAAGCTGGGCAAGACCGGGCTACTGAAAGCCATCGCCGAACGCTTGCCCGAACCTGCCGACGACGAGCATCCGGAGCCCGAGCCGGTGATGAAGATCGCCATCGTCGGGCGGCGAAACACGGGCAAGAGCACCTTGGTGAACACTTTGGCCGAGGCCGAACGGATGATCACCAGCGAGGTGCCCGGCACGACCCGCGACAGCGTCGACGTGCATTTCGAGCTGGACGGGCTTCCCTTTACCGCGATCGATACGCCGGGCTTCCGCCGGGGCAAGAGCATCTCTTCCGATATCGATTTCTACAGCACGCACCGCGCGCAGCGAAGCATTCGCCGCTCTGACGTGGTGCTCTTGTTCTTCGACGCTTCGCAGCGGATCAGCAAGGTCGACAAGCAGCTTTCCGATTACATCGCCCGCGAGTACCGGCCCTGCATCTTCGTGGTCAACAAGTGGGATCTGCACGCCGGCACCATGCCCACCGAGAAATGGGTTCGCTACTTGCGCGACACCTTTCGGACGATGTGGTACGTGCCGATAGCGTTCATCACCGGCCAGACGGGCAAGAACGTCAAGGCGCTGCTGAACCATGCGCAGATGCTGTTCAAGCAGTCGCGTGCCCGGGTGGCGACGGCCCGGCTCAACAAGCTGGTGCGGGCCGCCCTGGAGCACAGCCCGCCGCCACTGTATCGCAACCGCCGGCCGAAGATTTATTACGCAACTCAGGTCGCCGGCCAACCGCCTACGATCGTGCTCTTCTGCAACAATCCCCGGGCGCTTTCCGCACAGTACAAGCGTTACTTGCTGGGCGTGTTCCGAGATCAACTCCATTTCGGCGAAGTACCGATCAAGCTCTACCTGCGCAAACGCGAACGTAGCGACAAGCGCGACGAGATCGATGGCGAGTTGCAGGGGGGGTCGTAGTACTCCATCGCCAGGTTTTCTGGATACCCTGAAGCAATCCGTAGGAGGCGACTTCAGTCGCCGATGGAATCCGAAAACTGCTTCAAACGGCGACTGGAGTCACCTGCTACACTGCTTGCCCAAGAAACTCGCCCCGCCGTCCGTCGTGGGGTCTTGCTAGCCGGCCGAATCTCTGTCATTCTAAGGGGTTGGTTGGAGATCCAGCCTCCGGGGGTAGGGTGGTGGTGCATAAGACAGCAGGGGAGTCGACCATTGGGCCGGGTGGCCTACAATGAACTTGGGAGAAGAAATATGGCCTGGGAATACAGCGACAAGACCAAACAGCTCTTCATGGATGCCGTTCACGGCAAGCCGGGAACCCACTTGGGGGAGATCGAGGACCCCGATGGGTACGGCGAACACGGGTCGCTGGCCTGCGGCGACGCGATGCGTTTCTCCTTCCGCGTCAATCGCCACGAGAGCGATCCAACGAAGGACATAATCACGGACGCCCGATACCTGACGTTCGGATGTACTTCGGCCATCGCCGCTTCGGAGGCGTTGTGCTCAATGATCGAACAGGGGCACTACACTCCGATCGATGCGCTGAAGATTCACAACAAGGACATCGTCAAATATCTCGAGGGGCTGCCGCAACAGAAGATCCACTGCTCGGTGATGGGCGCCGAGGCCCTGGAAGCGGCCGTTTTCAACTGGGCCCAGAAGCGGGGCGTCGATCTGCAGGAGTTGGGCGTAGATATCCACGCCGACGAAAAGGACGAGGGCCGCGTCGTCTGTAAGTGCTTCTCGATGACGGAGCCCTATATTCGCCGGAAGATCGAGGAATTGAACCTGCGCACCATCGCCGACATTACCAACGCCATCAAGGCGGGCGGGGCCTGCATGTCCTGCCATCACGTGCCGGGCGGATTGCAGGATCTGCTCAATGAGGTCTTGGGCAAGGACAAGCACCAGTTGAATATCTTGCCCATGAGCGCGCCGATCAAAGGGGCCGACGACACCTGCGAAATGTCGCTCTCGCCGTACCAGTTCAGCAAGAAGGTCGACAAGGTCATGGAAGAGACCGTTCGCCCCATGCTCCAGTCCGACGGTGGCGACGTGGAAATACTCGATATCAAGGACAACCTCATCTATTGTCGACTTCGAGGCGCTTGCGCCGGATGTTGCCAAGCCGATCAGACCCTGAAAATGATGATCGA
>Ga0180429_10001714_pt1 | contig 18483 bp, 9 predicted proteins | sample SS_ome_FD_132428 | JGI IMG/M metagenome (GOLD analysis project Ga0180429, IMG submission 132428) | Hypersaline lake sediment archaeal communities from the Salton Sea, California, USA - SS_1_S_1 metaG | ecosystem: Environmental > Aquatic > Non-marine Saline and Alkaline > Hypersaline > Sediment ...
TACCTCTTCGCCGACTACGATCCGGCGGGCGGGCACAACATGAGCGTGTGCTGGTTCACGTCGGATGAGATCGGCAAGCCGTTCACCTTCTGCGGGACGGTCGGGGAGGGGCACCCGGATCCCGATATCGGATTCGCCGAGGGGAAATTCTATCTGATCACCCAGCAAAGCACCGACTGGACCAGCCCGGGACCCTGGGTGGAATCGGTCGAGATCCGCGTCGGGGTCGACACGGATGGTGACGGGGCGCTCGATGTGCGCACGGATTGGACGCCAGTCCGGGAAACCTACGACCACACGCCCGGCTTCGTGAAGCAGGTCACCACGACGCCGGCATCTCTGGACCTGTCCGGATTGCCGGCCGGATTCGGTTTCGGATTCGAAATGCGCCTCACCGACACGACGGAGAACCGTTCGCGGCCCGTGGTCGAATCGGTCCGGTGGGAGTGGGAGTGAAGGCCGGGGGAACTGACCGTCGCTACTCCCGTTTCACCATTTCGACCAGGGTGGCGCGGATCTCGGCTTCAGCGGACTCTTCGAGAAAACTCGACCGTGCCGCCCACGTCTCGTAGCCACCGTAGTTGTGCTGTTCCGCGGTCGGAAGATAGCCGCCGTAGCCGTTGGCGAGCGAGACGGTGAAGACGGGAGCGTCTCCCCGGGCCGCCTTGATCGCGAGCCCGGTCTCGGCGAACATCTCGCAGGGTGTCGAGGCGAGGCGCATTCGCCCGATCCGAAGAACCTGGACCGGGATGCCGATCGTCGGAGGATAGGCCGCCAGGTGGATCGCCGAGTCGGCGTAGATCTTCGGAAGGCGATTCCCGGGAGCGTCCTCTTCTTCAATCACCCGTCGTGCCCAGTCGAGCCGTTGCGCGACCGGACGCCTCACGCCGAGTTCGAGCACGCGGCGTTCTCCCCCGACCGCTCCCGGCGCGAGGAGGGAAAAGTCGTCCATCTCCGCGGCAATCCGCATCGCGAGCCAGTCGCCTACGACCGCCATCTTCTCGAATGGGGCGAATCTCCGTTCCGACATTTCCGGCGGGGTCCCGAGCGCTCCGATGTCACCGCTCGTTCCGTTGGAATGGAGGGCGGTGAAGGGCCTCCCCCCGGTCCGGCCGGCGAGCTTCTTCTCGAGACTGCGGCAGAAGGCGCCGAAGTAGTCCGCACTCATCAGGCCGCCCTGGTAGCCGCCGCAATAGTGGACGCCGAAGTTGCCGATCAGCAGGAGCGGTGAGCCGTCGGGACGCGTTGCGTAGAGCACGCCGAACGCGGGATCGATCGGTCCGGCAGCTTCGATCTTCTCCGCTCCCCGTCCGAAGACCGAGGCAACCGTTTCACCTGTCTCGCCGAAGGGATTGGGAGGCACGGTCCCCGGCTCGCTGTGGAACCGGCGCGAGGCGACGAGCTCGGGCAGGGAGAGGGCGCCGGCGCGGAGTTGGGCCGGCTCGCGGACGGAATCGGCCCGGACGATGGCGTCCGCGATGTGTAGGGGCAGCTCGGCGTGCCAGGTATCGTCCAGCTCGGAGAGCCTCCCGATCGAGAGTCCGCGCGGAGCGGCGTGGGTGTGGGTCGCGGCGACGAGTTGGTGCGAGGCGGGAATGCCCGTTGCCTCCGCGACGAGCCGGGCCGCCGTCTCGAAGACGGGAAATCCCAGGAAGCAGGCGTCCACGATCGCAACCGCGACTCGTTCCCCACCGGATTCGATCACGGCGGCACGGACCATGAGCGGATCGTGCACCCCGGCAGCCCGTCCGGGTTTCGAAATGGAACCGTTCAGCGAAATGCCCGGAGCCGGCGTGATATCGACGACGGCTCCTCCGGCGGTGAACGGCGCGGGCGACGGATCGATGCCTTGCGCCGGAAGCGTCGTAGCTACGAAAAGCGCGATGGATAGCGAGAAAGGGATCGACTGTCGATTCATGGCGAGGAACGAGGAAAGCAAAGGGTTCGAGTATGGCTCTTCACATCCCGGTTTGTCGGGCGTGGCCGGGCTTGTCTCAAAAATCGAAGCGTTTCGCCGGGATCGTCTTGCCATCCTCGAGAAGCCAGAGATCCTGGGCGTCGAGGAAGTGATGATCCATCCCGATGGCGTAGAGGTTCGCCTGCCGAAACTCGATCTCGAGACGGATGGCCCGGTTCGTGATCGCCTCGGTTGTCTCGCCCTTCCATCGCAGGGGCACGGCGACACCGTCGGCCCCCCGCAGGGGTACGCAATCATCGAAGGTCCTGCCAGGGAGCGGCCGGCTCTTGACGTCGGTGAGCTGAAAACGCACCTCGCCTACACTCGCGTCCACGTTCAAGGTGATGGCGGATTCGAAGAGGGCGAAGGGTTTGGATTGGAGACGAGCCCAGTCGCCCTTCGGCCTGACAAACATCCAGCCGTCGCGCCGGAGCCTGTGCAGCAGCAGGGTCGCGTGCTGCCTCTCCGGATTGGCCCGTTGCTCGGACCGCTCGCGACCGTGGGCCCCGAGGTTGCCCTGCGAGTAGAGATAGATCTCGTCATCCACTTCGACGATCGAACAGGGACGCACCTGGATGCAGCCGGGCTCGGGGATCGGGTTGCGCCGTAGGAACGGCTTGCGGCTCGTGCGAAAGAAACGTCTGCCGTCGTAGCTGTAGACGAGTTCCGCATCCATCGGTCCGAAGAACTGATTGAAACTGCCGACGGGCCGGCTGTTGGCGTTGTGGAAGGTCCAGAGCAATCCGGCGAAGCCGGCGCCATTTCCGACGGGATGGACGGGGAGACCGTAGAAGGCGAGGGGGCCGCTCGTGTCGAGTGAATCGGGCTGAAGGAGCAATTCCGGTTCGGTCCAGTTCTTCAGGTCGGCACTCTCGCGAATCACCTGGCGCCGGTCGCCCCAACCGGGACGGGCGGTCATGACGTGTCGCTTTCGGCGTTCGTCCCAGAAAACGAACACCGGTGGCTCCGGGAACCAGTCGCCGGCGAGCCAGTCCCAGTGGTCGCCCGCCTTCACTTCCCAGTCGACACCATCGCGCGAAACGATCGTGATGCCCTCTCCGAAGTAGCGCTTGGGGCCTTCCTCCTTCGCGATCGCATGCCACCGGTGATGTGGATCGGCGAGGGCGCGCTCGTGGACGGCTTCTCCGTCGAGGCGGCTGAAGATGCGAAAGCGAATGCCATCCGTCGCGTTCGGGTCGTGGTAGACCCCGCTGCCCGACCCGCCCTCGACGGTGAGGAGGTGGTGAGGAGCGATTCGCTCTCCCTCCGGGACTTCATCGCTCGCCTCTCGCGGCAGCGGCTTCCAATCGATTCCGTCGGCGCTCCGGGCCCCCATCAGGGTGAAGGGAGACCACTTGATCGAGTAGACGAGACGGTATTCGCCGGCTTCTTCGTCGTGCCAGACCGAGGGGAAATACATCCGCTCGCCGGGAAAAGACGGATCGGAGTAGAAGCACTCCCGAACCCACTCGGGCTCACCCTGACACAGTTCCAGGTTGTGCCAATGATCCCACTTCCACAGGTCGAAGAAGAGGACCTGGCGCGAGTCCTCTTCGGCGTGGCTCGCGAAGGCTGCGACCAGGAACAAGGCGCTGAGGAAACGGGCTCTCATGACAGGGAGGGCAATCAATCCGCGAGGAACTGGACCGCGTCGACGACGACGTAGCCATCGGCGTTCTCGTTCGTGATGGTGACGATGGCGCTTCCGCCGTCGAAGGGAAAGGAGCCGAGAGACACGAATCCCGCCTCGTCGCCCGTGTTCTTTCGCTGATCGAGTGTCAGGATTTCTTCGCCGTTCCGATGTGCGATCGTGACCTTCGTGTTCGATGCCCGGTTCGGGTGGGCGGGGTAGGAGAGCAATACCTCATAGTGGCCTGACTCGGGCAGGTCTGCCGTGAAGGCCGCGGCCTTGATACCCACTCCGACGATCTCCTCGTGACCGTCGTGGTGATAGCCGGTATCGATGTAGACGGCGGAAGAGGTGGATGGCGTCCACTGTCCCGTGTACTTCGCCGCGTTGTCATCGACGACGATTCCCGGTAGTGAAGCCGAGGTGAGGAGGATCTTCGGTTTCGCTTCGGGAGGGAGGTCGAGGACCTGGCCGTCCATGAGGAGGCTTTCGCGGAGCACCTCGTAGGGAAGGTCCTGCACGGCGTGACCCCGTTCGATCGAGAGCACGGCGGCGGTTGCGGCGGAGTGGCCGAGGATCATAAAGACCGGCTCCATCCGGATCGAGCCGAACGCGATATGGGAGCTGGAGACGCAGACCGGCACGAGCAGGTTGGCGCATTCCTCCCGCTTCGGTATGATGGATCGATAGCTGATCGCGTAGGGCCCTCCTGGGGACACCTGGACGTCGCCCTCGTTCTGGACGGTGCCCTCGGGGGTCACGTAGCGCTGCGTGTTGTGGGAATCCATGTTGTAGCTGCCGAGGCCGACCGAGTCCTCCGCCACCCTGACACGGCGACAATCGTTCTCGCTCATGACGTAATCGGATACCATCCTTCGTGCTTCGCGTACGTAGATCTGGTGAGGCCAGTTGCCGTTGTCGGTGAATTCGTCGGCGGCGAGCCCCCACTTCGCCATGCGATCCCGAATCTCCTGCGGAACGCGGGGATGGTTCGCGAGCGTCCACATGAGGCCCTTCTGGTAGCGTTCGTGCTCGGCGACGATGGCGGCTCTCTCCGCATGGCTGCCGTCGGGGTAGGCGTAGTTCATCCCGATGTTGTCGGTCGAGAAAGCGCCGAGGTTGTTCGTGTCGGTCTTGTGATTCGGCATTCGCCCCAGGCTCAGGGGAAGACGCATGTCGCCTGCCTCGAAGTTGCGGAAGAGAAGTTCGTAATCGGCGTCGTCGTAGCCATCGGGTTTCGGGAAGGGCACCCGATTGCGCGGGTCGTCGCTCATGCACATACGAAAATTGTAGGCCTGGATGCGGTCGTCGCCGGCGCCGTCCTCGCCCGGTTCGTCGCCGTGCACGCGCGCGACGAGTCCGCTCGACGGATCTCCCGGCACGAGATAGGGATCGACAGGCTGGATGAAGAGATGGCCTTTCATCCGAGTCTTCTGGACCCCGTTGAGTTCTTCCCCGTAGAGGGCGTTCGACTCCCGGCCGACGTGATAACTCACCCCGGCGGCGGCCATGAGATCACCCTCGTAGGTTGCGTCGAGAAACATGGCTCCCCGATAGGATTTTCCCGAGAGGGTTCGGATCTCGGTGATGCGACCGTCTTCCATGTCCACCCCCTTCTCCCGGTCGAGTCGCTCGCCGGTATGCACGGTCACATGCTCGACGCACTCGGCGAGCATCTCCTCGAAGATTCCTGTCGCTACCTTGGGCTCGAAGACCCACATCGCGTCGGACCCGGGGAGGAATCGTCCCGTTCTGCGATCCTGGTTCAGGGTTTCCGGATTCTGCAGGGGCCATGCTTCCGGGTTGGAATAGTGGCGGTGCACGCGTTGGTAGAATTCGCGGCTGATCCCGCCGATCGCGCTGTCGCGACCCGTGTCGGTCCAGCCGAGTCCACCGGTGGTGAGCCCCCCGATCCAGCGTGAGGGTTCGATGAGAATGGCGGTGCGATCCAGGCGGGATGCCTGTACTGCCGCGGCGATCCCGGCACTGGTGCCTCCATAAATGATGAGGTCGGCCTTCGCGGGTTCTTCGGCGTCCGCAGGCGGTGCAAGGGTGAACGCGATTAGGGCGAAGCCGACTCCTGCAGGAAACGAACGCACACTCTTCATGGGAACGAGTGAAGCGGAGTGGGGCTCAGATGCCGAGGCAAAAACTCCCGGAGAAATGGCGCAAAGGGGGAGTGGCCCGGAGACGCGGGTTACCGTGACGTCAGTTCGGAGCTTCCCGGCGGCTTCAGCAGGTCGCGGAGGTTGTATTGCGTGTACCGCGTGTGACTGGCGACATTCTCGGAATCGGCGTTGGCGACCCAGAAATCGAGTGTCTCGGGGGCGAAGAGGACGGACTGGATGTTGGATGTCATGCACACGGGACGTTCCATGAGTGCCCGGGCCGAGTCGGCGTCGAAGGTGCCGTAGTGTGCCTCGACCCGGTCGACGAGGTGGTCGTAGCGCTCACCGGCCGAAAGCAGGACGGTGTCCTCGACCGGTCGCGGCAATTGGGGATGGGTTTCGCCACTCCAGACCGTCTCTAAGATCTCGGGGGTGGCCTTGATGCCGACGGCACGGTTCGACTTTCCGTCGGAGATGACATAGTAGTATTCGCAGGTCCGCGGGCCCTCGCGCATGATCGCGACCGCTTCGTCGATCGTGCTCGCCCGTTCCATCACCTCACGCATGAGTTGCGCCATCGGCTTTCCATCCCAGTCACCCTCACCGCGACCGCCCATCTCGCCGATGGCGACACCTTCTTCGTTCATCGCCGTGACCGTGCCGACGAAACCCGCATAGCCGACGTTGACCCAGGCAAGTCCTTCGTCCGGTTCGACGATCATGACGGTGGCATTCTCCTCGAGACCGAGGCCGCGGAGGTAATCGAGGATGCGGCCGTGGTAGAGAGTGCCGTCCCGGGTTGCTGCTCCGTGAAGGGCGAAGCCGGAACAGTGGAATAGCTCGGGAAAGAAGTTGGCGATGCGTGCCTCCTGAACGTGGAGTCCGGAAGCCTGCGCCATCGCGTCCATCTCACGCAGGTAGCGCGGGTCGGTGAACGGTGCGAGCCGGGCCTGTGCTTCCTCGATCTCGCCGAAGAACCAGCGCCCCTTGTCGAACGAGCTGCCGACTCCGACTCCGTAGACGATGCGATCGACGAGATTGTGAATCCGGTCCCGCATGAGCCGGCCGTGCTGCTCCCCCATCTCCTCGGGGGTGCCCTGGAGAAAGAGGACCGCCGTGCCCTCGATTTTCTCGAGCCGTCCCTTACCGTGGCGAGCGATCACCTCACGGGAGCCGTCGAGGGGCGGCAGGGACGGAATCTTCGCGTCGAGATTCGCGAGGGCGACGCGGCCGAATCCGGCGAGGTGAGCGAGTGCGATGCGTTCGGCATCGACCGGAGGCGACCAGTCGAAGGAGTCGGCCTCTCCGGCGTCGGACCACTCGACGGCTTCGATCTCGAGGTCGAGTTCCGTTTCACCGAACGAGAGTGTGAGCGGACCGGGTCTCTTCTTTTCATCCATTGTCACGGCGAGAAGGAGGTCGTCCGGGACTTCCGGTGACCGGGCGACAAGATCGCGAAATCGGATAGTCCACCTGTCGGGTTCGCTGTCGGCCGGTTCGACCGTGATGAGCGCCGGTAACAGGGCCATGTGCCAGCGGGAAAGGGGATTGCGGAACGCGGGCAGCTCGATCACCTCGACGCTCGACGGATCGGCGTTGAACCGAGGAGTTCGATTGTCGCCTACGACGGCAAACTCCTTCGCCGGTGCCGCCAGCCAGACGGTTTCTTCCTCGCGGCAAGCGAGGTAGGCCTTTCCGTCGATTTCGGCCTCGAGACGAAGCCTGTCCGGGAACCGCAGGGTGGCCGTGATAAGGCCGTCTTCGAGTTCCGAGGGGATGCCCTCCCCTTCACGGACGCGAATCGCAGTGCGCAGGATTTCGCCGGACGTGAGGCGGTCGTCGATGTGGTGCAGCGTCCGGACGAGCGAGCGCGATTCGGGACTTGTGAGCGGACCGAGCCAGACGCCGCCGGCCCCCAGGGCGGCCGCGAAGGTGAGTGTGGCAAAAAGGACGAGGAGGCGTTTCATGGCGTCAGGCTCTCACGGTTCGTTCCGGGCGTGAAACGAAATCTCCCGTGTATTGACTTGCCCGAGACCCGGCGTCGGTCACCGGATCAGTTTGCGACATCCCGCAGCGAAGTCGCCCGGATCTCGTTGAGCAGGGCGCGGTGGCGGGCGACCCGATCGGGGTGTTCTTCCCAGATGTTCGTCGTTTCCCGGGGATCCTCCGCCAGATGATAGAGCTGGCCTTCCGGGGTCCCGGCCCGGCCCGGGATTTCGCTGAGCCGGCGCGGTCTCGTGAAACCACCCGAACCACGACCCTCGATCATTTTCCAGTCGCCCTTGCGCAGGGCGAAGAGTCCGCTGAGGGAGTGGTGCACCGAAAGGGGACGAGTCGACTCCGCTCGTCCGGTGAGCACGGGCCAGAATGAAAGGCTGTCCATCCCCGAGGTGCCCACCGGGATCTCCCGGCCGATGATCTCCGCGGCCGTCGCGTAGATGTCGGTCAGTTCCACCAGCGCGTCGCTGACCCGGCCCCCCTCGATTCGCGCGGGCCAACTCACGAGAAAGGGAACGCGGTGCCCGCCCTCGTAGATGTCAGCCTTCGTTCCCCGCCAGTGGGCATTGCTCTGGTGTCCGAAGTCCTTCACGTATTGGCCGCGGGGAGTGCGAGGCGGTTTTCCTCCGTCGTCGTCGGCCCGGAACTCCCACCAGTGCCACAGTCCGCCATTGTCGCTTGTGAAGAGGACGAAGGTATTCTCCCAAGCGCCCGTGTTGCGGAGGGCTTCGACGACCCGACCGACGACGCGATCGGTCTCCCAGGTGAAATCGCCGTAGTCGCCCGCCTCGCTCTTCCCCTTCGCGTCGTCGGCGGGCGAGACGGGCAGGTGGGGCGAATTGAGCGGCAGGTAGAGAAAGAAAGGCCGCTCCTCCGCCGCGGAGGTCCGGATCACATCGACGGCTTCGTCGCCGAACCGTCCCAGCACCTCGTGGACATCGAAGCCGGGCGATTTCACCCCGGAGACGCCGTTGAGGAAGATCGTTCCCCCGATCTCCTCGTGCCACTCGGTGGGCAGGGATTCCACGCGCCGGTCGCGCAGGTAGGCATACGGACTCATGTCGAGTGAGGCCGAGATGCCGAAGTAGCGGTCGAATCCGGTGTCGTTGGGGCCGCCGGTGATGTCGCGTTCATAGTCGACGTTGTCGCCGGGACGGAATCGTTGCGCCCCCCGCCGGGCGAGCGGTTGACCCTGTTTGTCGTGCCACTGCATCCCCAGGTGCCATTTCCCCACACAGGCGGTGGCGTAGCCCGCGTCGCGCAGCATCGTCGCGAGGGTCGATTCGTCCTCACCGATCAGCGGCGGGCCGAAGCCGTCGAGGACACCTTTCTCCAGCGAGGTCCGCCAGCAGTGGCGCCCGGTGAGCAGGGTGTAGCGCGTCGGGGTGCAGACCGAAGAGGGCGTGTGAGCGTCGGTGAAGCGAACACCCGAAGCGGCGAGTGCGTCGAGATGCGGCGTGGGGATCTTCGACTCGGGTTGGTAGCACCGTGGATCGCCCCATCCCATGTCGTCGGCGAGAATGATGACGATGTTGGGCGGTTCGGACGGGGCATCGGATTGCGCCGCTGCGGGCGGGAGGAGGAGGCCGGCCACGAAAAAGCCGAGGGCGGCGCGATAGGGAACGGTTGACATGGTGGGATGGGGAAACGGATTACGTGGTTTTCTTCAGTTGTCTATCGCTGGTGCATCGCCGCGAGCGCCGACGTCCTCGCCGGCACCGGAGGGCTGGCTGCGTGGGGGAATGGGAGCGTCGCGTTCGTGCATCGAGTTGGCCCGCCTCCCGATCCGCTTGAAACTCCTCCCGTCACTCCTCGTAATCCGCGCCCGACCAGCTTGCGAGCACGGAGCGTTGCCAGGCCTCCAGCTTCTCCTTCATCGCGGCCACCCGCTCCGGTTCGGTCCCGGCGAGGTCACGCGCCTCCATCGGGTCGTCGATGAGATGGTAGAGTTCCTGCGTGACCTGCCCGTCCACCTCGATGCGGTGGAGTTTCCAGGGCCAGTCGTTCCAGGCGGCGTGACCGCGCAGGGCGTCGTCACCGAAGGTGGGGAACTCCATCACGTTCTTGAGGATGCGTTCGGGATGGGGATTGGGCTGACCCGCTTCCTCGGCTTCCAGCAGGGCCCGGATGATGCGGTCGTTCCAGGTGCCCTGGCCCTTGGTGTGGCCGTGCCAGAATCCCATGGCAGGACGTTCGGCCCGGGTCCCGGTGATGACGGGAGTGAGATCGATGCCGTCGAGCGGAGGCTGGCGATCGACCTCGGCACCCGCCAGCGCGACGAGGGTGGGATACAGGTCGGAGGCGAAGACCGGAGTCGTGACGACCAGCGGCTCGTAACGGGCCGGCCATTCCAGCACGGCGGGCACGCGGAGCCCGCCCTCGTAGATGCTTCCCTTGCGGGCCCGGCCACCCGAGGATTCCTCGACCAGTCCACCGTTGTCGCTGCTGTAGAAGAGGAGGGTGTTTTCCGCGATACCGAGGTCGCGGAGGGCCTGGCGCAGTTTGCCGATCTGTTGGTCGAGGAGGGTGATCTCGCGGAAGTAGCCGGGCTTCTTGGTGTCCTCGCCCTCGTAGAGCGTGGCCGCGCCGGGCAGGTCCTGCGGGAGTTCCTCCTGGGGATCATGGGGGGAGGGAAACCAGGTCACCGCGAACATCGGTCGATCGCCTCCGGCGTGCTCGGACAGGAAGTCGATCGTCGCGTCCATCGCGATGACGGTTCCGGGCCCCTCGATCTGCTCGTACTTTCCGTTGCGGCTCAGGTAGGGATCGTTATCGAAGAAGTTCAGACCGGAGAGCCATTCGTCGAAACCGGCGCCGCCCGGACTGGTGGGGCTGTCGGGTTGAACCGAACCGATGTGCCACTTTCCGAAGTGCCCGGTCACGTAGCCCGCGCCCTTCAGTGCCTCGGCGATGGTGGTTTCCTGGGGACGGAGGTAGTGCCCGTGGTTGGGAACGTTGACGCGGAAGGGATGGCGTCCGGTCATCACGCTGGCGCGGGTCGGGGAGCAGACCGGTGCGCTGGCATAGAAACGGTCGAAGACGACGCCCGCCTCGGCCATGGCGTCGAGATGCGGGGTCCGGACGAAGGGATGGCCGGTGAAGCCGGTGTCGCCGTAGCCATGGTCGTCAGCCATGACGAGTACGATGTGAGGGCGCTCGTCGGCCGCGATGACTGCCGGGGCGAGGAGGGGCAGGAGAACAGAAGTGAGGGCCATGCCGGCAAGCGACAGGGTAAGAGTGCGTCGATCCATGAGGGCGACTATGCCGCAGGATCCGGCGCAACGGTATGGCACGAGTGTGTGAGGTGGTGAACCACAGGGACCGCCGTTCACCGCCTCGTGGGGAGAAACCGACAGGCGCCCGGGGTGCTCCCTCGATCTACGCGAGGAGATCTTCCCAGACGTGACCGTGCACGTCGGTCAGGCGCAGGTCGCGTCCCCCCCACCGGAAGGTGAGCCTCTCGTGGTTGATGCCGAGTTGGTGGAGAACCGTGGCCCAGAGATCGTAGACCGTGGCGACATTCTCCGCCGCGTAGTAGCCGAATTCGTCGGTGGATCCGTGCACGGTCCCGCCGCGCGTGCCGCCGCCGGCGAGCCAGAGGCTGAAGCCGTAGGGATCGTGGTCGCGGCCGTTCGCGCCCTGGGCGAAGGGGGTTCGTCCGAATTCGCCGGTGAAGACGAGCAGGGTGTCTTCGAAGAGTCCCCGCGCCTTGAGATCGTCGATGAGCGCGGCGATGGGCTTGTCGACCTGGGCCGCCATCCTGCCGTGACCGTCCTTGAGCTGGCTGTGTTGATCCCAGGGGTTTCCGCCGTTGCCGCCGCCGATGTTGTAGGCGCAGCAGGAGAGTTCGATGAAACGGACCCCGCTCTCGACGAGACGCCGCGCGATGAGGCACTGCTTCGCGTATTCGGCCTTCTGCTGGTCGGCGTCGTCCACTCCGTAGGCGGCTCGGGTGGATGGGCTCTCGCCGGAGATGTCGGTGAGCTCGGGCACGGCCTCCTGCATGAGGTAGGCGGTCTCCGCATTCTCGATCGAGGCAACGACGGCGTCTTTCGCCGCGACGCGCTCGGCGAATCCGAGGTCGAGCTGCGAGATGAGGTCGAGGGAGCGCCGTTGCTCGGTCTTCAGCATTGCCGGCTGGATATTCGGAACGGCCTGGTCTCCCGAGATGTTGAAAATCGACCCCTGCGTCGTCGCGGGCAGGAAGGCGTTCCCGAAGATGCTGACACCTCCGTGGGGGATCGCCGCCTTGTCCGAGCGTAGCACGACGAAGCCGGGCACGTTCGGGTTCCGCGAACCGAGGGCGTAGTTCACCCACGAGCCGGCGCTCGGGTAGCCGAGGAAGGGGAAGCCGGTGTGCATGAAGAAATTCCCCTGCGCGTGTTCGCTGAACTTCGCGGTCATGGAGCGAACGAGGGCGAGGTCGTCGGCCCGTTCCGCGATATGGGGGAACATGTCGGTGATCGCGATCCCCGATTCACCGCGCTGCTTCGTCTCCCAGTGGGGCGATTGGATGTTGCCGACCGCGTCGAACTGGGTGCGTTCCAGCTCCATCGGCATCGGCTGACCGTCAAGCTTCTTCAGGAGGGGCTTGGGATCGAAGGAGTCGACCTGGGAGAACCCGCCGGACATGTAGAGGAAGATGACCGATTTCGCCCGTGCCGGGTGATGGAGCTCCGTCAGGGCGGGTGCGGCGGCGGCGCCGGCCGTCCCGTTGATCAGGCTCGACAGGCTCGTCGCACTGATCCCGGCCGAGGTCAGCTGGAGAAACTTGCGCCGGGATGGGGAGGTAAGGTCAGTAGACATAGATCAATTCCTTGGAGTTGAGCAGGGCGTGGGCAAGGCGGGCGAAACCGTCCGAAAGAGTTCCGCGTGCCTCTTCCGCAGATTCGAGGTCCCGGGTGCGTCTCGAGAGCAGTTCCGCAGCGGACGCGATTTTCTCTTCGAGTGAATCGACCGCCATCCGGGTTTCCCGGTCGAGCGCGGCGATCACATCGTCCTCCGTTACGATCTCGATGAGGTGCCCTGTTTGAGCGGCCGCGATTTCCTCCTCGGTCAGGGCACGATCATAGAGCCGGGCTTCAAAAATTCTCCCGGTGAGCATCCGGTTGCCACCGGGGCTGGTGCCGTGGCGAATGCCAAAGGCGATCTGCACATCGTCACCTCGAAAGGCCTGGAGCGCCTTCTTCCGAACCGGTTCTCCGTAGGGGGTGCCGTTTCGGTAGGCCCGGATCGTGCCATCGGCATCATAGGCGATGATGATGCGGACGGGTTCCCGTTCGGCCGTATCTTCCGGCGGACCATCGAACGGCAGGGTTCGCGAGTGATTGTTGCTCCCGGCGAGCCACTCGCGTGGATTCTTCTCGGCGAAGACGATGCTGTCGAAGGTGACCCCATTCAGCGTCTGCACGGTCATGGCCCCGCCCGCGCGCTGTTGGAGATCATCGAGCTGCACGAGCACTTCGAGTGACTTGGCTGCGAGGTCCCTTCCGAGGGGTTCGGTCAGGAGGCAGCCCCCCTTCAGGACCAGCGCGCCATTTTCGATCGAGGCATTGCCGAGGATCCTCCCGCCGAGTCCGCCTACGGCGTCCTCGAGGCCCGTGTCGAAATCCCACCGAGCGATGGGGGCGAGATCGACCGGCTCTTGTCCCGTGTCCCCGGCCCTCGCTTCATTGCGGGCCCTTGCCGCGGCCTCGAGGCGATCCCGGACGGGTCCCGTCAGTTCGTTCCGCTTCCGGTGAAGCGAGGCGAGAGCTGCCCGGGCGTCTGCCTCCGCCCGCGCGAGCCGCTCCACCGTCGAGTCGTCGCGCTTCTCCTCGAGGAACGAGAGACAGGCATGCAGTTCATCCACGGTCGGTGCGCGAGAGTAGGCCTCTTCGAAAAGTCGGATGACTCGCTCTTCGTCGGTTTCCAGGGACTTGTCCGAAACGATGCGGTCGCGCCACCGGTTCGCGGCCCGGGTGACGTCCCCGCTGTTCAGCAACATGAGCGACTGAGCCGGGACGTTGGTGGAGTCGCGCACGCCGACGGTCGTGGTCGGGATGGGAAGATTGAAAGCCTTGAGGAAGGGGTCGAGGTTGTTTCGCTTCTGCCGGCGGTAGACGGCCCGCTCCTGCAGGGAGCCGGAGACGAAGCCGATCGTGTCCCGGATCGCCTCGGCGTCGAGCCGGCGCGGCGAGTAGTAGGAGAGGAGGAGGTTCTCGGGGTCCTCCTCCCCGGCGCCTTCGGGGGCGACGCTGGCGGATTGAAAGGCACGGGTCGTGACGAGGCGTCGCACCGTGCTCTTGATCGACCAGCCGTCTTCCTGTCGGAAGCGAGACGCGAGATGGTCGAGAAGCTCGGGATGAGAGGGTGGCTTGCCGAGCCGGCCGAAGTTGTCCGTCGAGGCCACGAGTCCGCGACCGAAGACATGGTGCCAGAGCCGGTTCACGAGCACCCGGGTAACGAGCGTGTTGTGCTCGCCGACGAGATCCTCGGCCAGTTCGCGGCGTCCGCTGTCCTGTCTGTCGTAGACCCGATCGCCGAACACCTCGAGGAACCCACGGGCAACGGGAGCTTCCTCTTCCTTGTAGCTGCCTCGAACGAGAAAGGGCTGGTCCCACGGCTCGCCTTCGATCACACCCGGTGCCCGGACCGGTTCTCGGATCCCGGCTTCCAGCTCGCGGTAGCGGACGATTCGGTCCTGCACGTCGCCCGGCAGCGCCGCCAGTTTCACCGGAAGGAGGCCCCGCTTGCGAAACGCGTCGAGGAGGGCGGCCTGTTCGTCGGTGATCGATGCGCTCTTCCACGCCTCCAGTGCCGCTCGCAGCCCGGCTCGGTAGAACGCGACCAGCGATTCCCGGCCGGTCACCTCGGGGAGGTCGCCGGGCAGGGCCACGACCGGCGTGCCGACATGCGGCATCGGTTCGTCGCCTCCGTAGACCTCGGTCACGCCGAACCAGGATCGCCCTTCGGTTACCTTGGCGGTCTGATCGGGACCCGTGTTGAGCTGGAAGTAGAGCTGTTCGCCGTTCCAGTAGGAATACTTCTTCTGGTTGATCCATTGGAAGGAATCGGGCAGGGACGGCGCCGGGTGAAGTCCGTTGTGGATGAGTGGATAGCTGCGAACGACGAGCCGGCACGTCGCGTTCGAGCCGATCGCGCGAATCGAAGCCGACTCACCCTGGGCGCGGTGGAACACCGAGTGGAGCGTGGCATTGTCCTTGTCCGTCACGAGGTGGGAGTAGATGCCGCGCGGATAGATCCCTGTCAGGACCGAGTCTCCTTCGGGGGCGATCGCGAACGAGCCCGCCGGAGACACCTCGTGGCCGAGGCCGGTGCCATTCTTGAACCAGCGGTCGTAGGTTTCCTGCTCGCGGAGGTCGGCATAGAAGGTGGCCTCCGCGATTCGCCGGGCCTTTTCCGCCTTCCGTTCCTCGTGGCGCCGGTGCAGGGCGTCCCACTCCCTCGCGAGCGCCTCGTCGTCCTTCAATCCCATGAGCCGGACCCACGGGTGAAGCGGGTGCGTCTCGTCCGTCTTCGCCGCCTTCGCCAGCGCGGGGCTGCTTTTCCGGTCAAGCTTGTCGATGGCATCGTCGACCCGGGAAAGCCAGAAATTGGCCAGCCCCTTCCGGATCCCGGATTTCATCGCGGAGAGTGTCTCCCGGTGCAGCGCCTGCAGGTCCGGACTGTCGACATTGATCACCCCGGGACGGCTGCTCACGAGGATGCCGTAGAGCTTGTAGAAATCCTCCTGGCTGAGGGGGTCGAACTTGTGATTGTGGCAACGGGAACAGGAAAGGGTCATGCCCATCGTCCCCTTGGTCAGCACATCGACCTGGTTGTCGGTGAAGATGATCTGCTCGTCGTAGGCGTCCGTCACACCAAAGCCGTGGGGCACCATCCTGAGATGGGCGGGTCCGATCGCCGATTCGTTGAGGCCGAGTTCCTCGTTGACCCGCGGCTCCTCGAGAAGGTCCCCGGCGACTGCCTCGCGAAGCAACTGATCGTAGGGGACGTCTTCGTTGAGGGCGCGAATCACGTAATCCCGATAGGCCGTCGCATAGGGAACCGGGGGATCCCCCTCGCTGCCGTGTGATTCCGCGTAGCGAAACCAGTCCATCCAGTAGCGGCCCCAGCGTTCCCCGAAGGCATCGGAGTCGAGAAGCGAGTCGACCAGGTCCGCATAGGTTTCCCGACTCGGATCGGCCGCGAATGCCTTCACCACCTCCGGCTCCGGGGGCAGTCCGGTGAGGACGAGGTGGAGGCGACGGGCCAGGACTTCGGGTGAGGCCTTTGCCTGGGGCGTGATGCCAGCCTTGGTCATCGCGTCGAAGAGGAAACGGTCGATTTCCGATCCACTCCATTCGGCGTTCGAAACCGCCGGAGCGGCCGGATCCGAGACCGGTTGAAAGGACCACCAGCGTGCCCGGTCCTCGCGAATCACGGTCCAGTCCACCTGGCTTTCCAGTTCCTCTTTCGTGGGCTGTTCCGTCCTCGGGTCGGGGGCACCCATCCGGATCCACTCCTCGAACTGCGAAATCGTGAGCTTGGACAACTGCGGCTTCTTGTCCGGCATCGGTTCGAACCAGTCCTCGTACCGGATCGATGCCATCAGGATGCTCGCCCCGGGATCGCCGGGCACGATAATCCCCGAATCGATGAGCGCGTCCTTCCAGTCGAGCGCGATGTCCGCTTTCTTCTTGTCGATGCTGTTGTGGCACTCGTAGCAGGTTTCCGCGAGAACGGGGCGGATCTTCTTCTCAAAAAATTCGACCTGTGCCGGGGTGGGCTCGGCAGACAGCCCGGCACCGGTGGCCGCCAGAAAGAGTGAGCAGGCGAGGAGCGGATGGGTGGAGGATTTTACCGAGAGCATGGCGAAGAAGGGCGAGTCCGTGAGCGGGGTTGGAGAATTGCCCACGAAGCTGCGATGCGGGTGACATCGATAGACTGCAGAGTAAGCCAACCACAATCGGTTCGCCGGGCAACAGGCGCAACCGAGCACCCCATCCTTTTCCGGCCGCACGCATCGGGGCGACGGCGGCTCCTTCTCAATCTGCCACGCTCGGCCATGACACCGACTTCGCCTCCGCCGCGATGGGCCGCCGGGACGGCACGAGGGGCCGTTTTTCCCGCGACCCCAGTCAGGAGCGAAAACTCTTGACGGCTCCACTCTCTCACTGTCCACTCCCGAGGTGGAATTCCTCTGTCTGGCCGCTGGAAAGGGGAGCCGGTTCGGCCGGCTGGGCTCCTATCTTCAGAAGTGCATGTATCCCATCCTGGGTCGGCCGTTCCTGGAGCACGCGCTGGAAAGCCTGGTGCGGGGGACGGGCGAATCGGGCATCGGCGGACGTGTCACGTTCATCGTCGGTCACTACGCCGAGCAGATCCGTTCCTACTTCGGAAACTCTTTCGAGGGTCTCGCGCTGGAGTATGTCGAGCAGGATGAGCCACTGGGAACCGGGCATGCGGTCTCGCTGGCACATCGCGCCCAAAACTACACCGAGCCGGTGACGATCTGGCTCGCGGACTCTTTTCACCGGGCCGAGCGTTTCCGGGATGTCCGTGACAGCCCCCACGTGCACACCCTGACGGTGGCGCAACACCCTTTCGACCGGGACCGCAACGAGCGGGTCGATGTGGACGGGGATCGAATCGTCAGGGCATGGCAAGGAACCGGTCCCTATGTCGACATCGGACTGTGGCGATTCGGTCCCGATCTGCTGGGCAGGATGAGCGGCAGCCGGGCCGACGAGTTTCGTGCCCTCCTCAATGTGCAGGCCGCGATCGACGACGGCGCCGAGGTCGGGGCGGTCTTCAGTCCGGAATGGATCCACCTCGGTGCCGCCGAGCCGTCGTTCGAAGCCAGTATCCGGGAAGTGACGCAATATTTCCTCGAGGAGCCGGATCGCGCGTAGGCAGCGGGGCGGGAAGAAAAGAACTGGTATGGTGATCATCACGAAAACTCCCTTGCGGATCCCCTTCGCCGGAGGGCTGACCGACCTGAAACGCTATGCATCGAGATTCGGCGCAGCCACCTGCAGCGTGACGATCGATCGCTATCTCTATGTGGTGGCCAAGGAGAACGCCGAGGATCTGATCGACCTCCGCTACCGGGATGTTCACGAGCGCGTGACGAAATACTCGGATCTCAAACACGATCTCACCCGCGAGGTCATTCGCTTCACCGGACTGGAAGACCGGCCTCTCGAGATTCACCTGCTCGCGGATCTTCAGGGAGAGAGCGGACTCGGATCCTCGGGCGCCCTGACGGTGGGCCTTCTCAACGCCCTGCATACCCTCCAGGGGAGGACGCGCAGCCCCGAGCAGCTCGCCTCGGAAGCGTCCCACATCGAGATCGACGTCCTGGGTGGTGCCTGTGGCTTCCACGATCCCGCGATCTGCGCCTTCGGCGGCCTCAACCTGATCGAATACGACAGGGACGGGGTGACGAAGCGCCGGGCCGATGTCTCTCCCGAGCGCCTTCAGGTTTTCGAGGACAACCTACTCGTCTTCTATACGGCGATCCACAGCCAGACCAATCCTTCCCTTCACCTTCTCGAAAGCGGAATGGAAGGAGCCCTCGACACACTGCACGAGATGAAGGAACTGGCATATGCGATGTACGAGGCGTTGGCGGCGGGGAACGCGGACGAGGCGGGCCGGGTTCTGCAAGCCAACCAGGACTGCAAGATCCGGCTCCCCGGGAATTTTCGCTCGCCCTTCGTGGACGATGTCATGAAACGGGCTGAGGAGAACGATCTGCTCGTCCAGATTCCGGGCGGCAAGGTGGGCGGATACCTTCTCGTCTA
>Ga0180429_10001715_pt1 | contig 18479 bp, 14 predicted proteins | sample SS_ome_FD_132428 | JGI IMG/M metagenome (GOLD analysis project Ga0180429, IMG submission 132428) | Hypersaline lake sediment archaeal communities from the Salton Sea, California, USA - SS_1_S_1 metaG | ecosystem: Environmental > Aquatic > Non-marine Saline and Alkaline > Hypersaline > Sediment ...
ATATACAGCGGCCTTGGTGGCAGTGTATGCCGACAATCCGAGGGGACGCATACGCTCCGTGATGGAGCTCATATTGAGGATGACGCCCCTTTTCTGCTCCATCATAATGGGAAGGACTTCCTGGTTGAATCGCACGGCACCGAGAAAACCCACATTTATGTCTCGATAATAGTCCTGCCAGACCGAATCCCTGACAAATTTCGGGTGATAAAGACCGGCAATGTTCACCATAATATCGATGCGCCCATACCGGTCATAAACAGCCTTGACCGTCTTCTTTACCTGGTCCTCTTCGGTACAATCGCATGCTTGACACATGGATTGTGGTGAAAGCGATTTGATCTCCACCAGGGTTTCTTCCAGCTTGTCCTTCCGCCTGGCACATATCACCACGGTTGCCCCGAGCTTTGCCATCTCAACGGCAAGAGAATTACCGATCCCGCTTGAAGCACCATTCACAATAGCAACTTTGCCGTTGACATCCATGCTGTAACCTCTCTCCCTATCCTTTGATGAGAATCTTGCCTTGATAAACGAGCAAGTATAGCAAGCGATCCGACTGTGTTCAAGGCAGCGCCACAGGCACAAGATATTGAGGAAGGCTTGACAACGGCAAGGGCCTGGCCTATAATTAGATAAATTTCGAAATATCGATAAGGTTGCTCGCCGTGGAATACGATCCCTCCAAGATATTCAAGGCCCTGTCCAACGAGAGCCGGCTGGAGATCCTCAAGTCCCTGTACCAGGAAGGCATAGCCGGCACTCTGGAGGGGCAGGAAACGTGTGCTGAAAAGTGCAGCTGCGTCGGGGACATCGTCGAACGCTTCCGGCTGGCGCCCTCCACGATCTCCCACCACATCAAGGAACTTGCCATGGCAGGCCTCGTCAAGGTGGAGAGGAACGGACAGTTCATCCGGGTCTTTCCCAATCCGGAGGCCTTGAAGGCCATCTCCGCCTTCTCAGAGTCGCTTGTCCGAGAGATCGACACCAAGAAGGCGGAGGGGGCTTAGTTTTTTTTGCCCGATTAATTCGAATTGTTTCGAATTCCAGAAATATCATACCCATGGAGGCAGGAAATGACACTGAAGAACGAAGACATTCACAAAGGCGTGAGCGAGTTCTATGCGGGACTCATCAAGGAAGGGGGCGGCGGCTGTTGCGCGGGTTGCTGCACGCCCGATACAGGCGCCACGTGCTGCCCGCCGGAGACCAACGCGGGAATCGCTGAGAGCGTGGGGTACTCCGCGCAAGACCTCGATGCCGTTCCGGTCGAGGCGAGCGGCAGTTCCTTCGGGTGCGGCAACCCGCTGGCCTTCGCAGAGGTAAAGCCCGGTGAGTCCGTTCTCGATCTGGGGTCAGGAGGCGGAATCGATTGTTTCATCGCCGCGGACCGGGTCGGAAAGGCAGGCAGGGTAATCGGCCTGGACATGACCGAAGAGATGATCGACAAGGCGACAAAGACGGCGGAGCAGAACGGATACCACAACGTGGAGTTCCGGTTCGGCAAGATCGAGCAGATGCCCGTGGAGACAGGGAGTGTTGATTGGGTCATCTCCAACTGCGTGATCAACCTTTCGCCTGAGAAGCCAAAGGTTTTTGCCGAGACCTTCCGGGTTCTCAGGCCGGGCGGCCGGCTCCTGATCTCGGACGTGGTGGCCGAGGACCTGCCCGAAGCGATGCGGAACGACATTGCCGCCTGGGCGAGCTGTGTGGCAGGGGCGGTCACCGAAGGACAGTACCTCGCCATGATACGGGACGCAGGGTTCGAGCAGGTCGAAATTGTGGACCGTCTCGATTATGTGGAACCCTCTGAAGAACAACCTTACAAGCTGGCGAGCATCCGCGTAAGAGGCACCAAGAAGACAGAGACGTAGGCATCGACGAACAAAACTCGGAGGGCACGCGCAATGGTCACGCCAGTGAAGCTTCCCGAATCGCCGGAGTGGATCGAAAGGATGAAGGAGAAGGCCTACAACAACATGAAGAATCATGAAAGCTGCGCGCAGAGTATTCTGGCAGCCTTTATGGACGAGCTGGGGATGAACGACCCCATGGTAATCCGTGCGGCCGGGGCCCTCCACGGAGGCATGGTATCTTCCCTGGTCTGCGGTATTCATGCTGCGGGGCTGATGGTCCTGGGATTGCTCGTGGGCAGGGAAGACCTCGATCTTGGCCTGGACGGCCTCCTGCCTATTGTTACGCCTGCCCAGGATCTGATCAAGCGGCTCGACGAGCGAATCGGTTCCTCTTCGTGCAAGGAACTCACCGGTGTGGACTTCACCGACGCAGAGGCTGCGATCAACTTCTACATCACCAAGGAGAACGAGAAGTGCTTCGGCCTGGTTGGGGAAGGGGCCGAAGAAATCGCCCTCTTCCTCAAAGAGCTCGAAGAGGGCGGCATGCTCTTCCGGCACGACTGACTATTGCCTCTGTCTTACATACCGAAACGAACCTTCTTGCCCTTCTTATAGTCCCGGAGGACGCGACGGGCCACGGAGAGCCTGTGGACCTCGTCCGGTCCGTCATAGATCCTTGCGGCGCGTTCGCCCGCCCAGTAGTAGGCGATCGGCGTGTCGTCGGTCATTCCCAAGCCCCCGAGACACTGCAGGGCCCGGTCCACCACCCTTTGCATCGCGTTGGCCACGTAGTACTTGATGATCGAGATCTCCTTCATCGCGTCCTTTACGCCCACGTTGTCGATCGTCCAGGCCGTGCTCAGAACCATGAGCCGGGAGGACATGATGTCGGCCGCGCTGTCGGCGATGTAGGACTTGATGATGTCGGAGTCGGCGAGCACCTCCTTGGGCGTACGGCGGCGCTGGAGAACATAGGTGCACATCACGTCGTAGCATCGGTTCATGATCCCGATCCAGCGCATGCAATGGTGGATGCGCCCCGGCCCGAGTCGCTCCTGGGCCAGGACAAAGCCCTGCCCTTCGTTGCCCAGGATGTTGCTTCTCGGGACACGGCAGTTGTCGTACCGGACTTCCGCGTGGGAGGCCCAACTGTCACCCACGTGGCCCATGACCGAGATGTTCCGCACGATGCTCATGCCGGGCGTGTCCAGAGGCACGATGATCATGCTCGCCTTCAGGTGCGGAGACTCGCTCTCCGGGTTGGTTTCGGCCATGACGATGGCAAACTCCGCTCCGTCGGCCGATGAGGTGTACCACTTGTTTCCGTTGATGACATAGTCGTCACCGTCCTTCACGGCCGTGGTCAGCAGCCAGACCGGGTTCGACCCGCACACCTCGACCTCTGTCATGGAGAAGCAAGAGCGGGTCTTGCCCTCGATCAGGGGACGCAGGTACTTCTCTTTCTGCTCATCGGTACCGAACTTGTGCAGGATCTCGATGTTGCCCGCGTCCGGCGCCTGGCATCCGAACACATACAGGCCCAGGGGCGTGTAGCCGAGCACCTCGGCCACCATGGCGTATTCCATCAGGGTCAGGCCCATACCGCCGTACTCTTTCGGATGGAGCGGCGCCCACAGCTCCATCTGGCGGACCATCTTGCGCAGATCCTCGACCTCGGGCTCGATCTCGCTGAAGTCCTTGGCGGCGAACTGGGCTTCCCGGGGAATGAGCTCCTTGTCGATGAACTCCTGAATCATGTCAAGGATCGTCTGCAGCCTTTCGGATACGGCGAAGTCCATGCTTCTTCTCCTTGTGTCCTGATGTCTAAGGGAAAGAGTACTGTTCTTCCTTTTCTTACTTCTCACTCGCTTCTTTGAGAAGTTCCAGCCAGTCCGCGATGCGCAAGGCCGGCGGCTCCGGAAGCCTCCTCAGGGCATCGTCAAACATGGAGAAACAGAACCCGCACGACACGGCCAGGACTTCAGGTCCCTGGGCGAGCATCTCTTCCAGGCGCTGCGAGGACGGCCTCTCCTGCAGATCGAGATCCATGAAGAAGTGCCCTCCCCCGGCCCCGCAGCAGAATCCTTCTCTCCGAGCACGAGGCGGCTCCCTGAGATCGAGTCCGGGAAGGCCCTCGAGAACAAATCTCGGAGCATCGGCGAGTCCCTGGTATCGACTGAGAAAGCATGGGTCATGATACACGACGGACAGGGGGTTCGGAAAGCCCCGGCCCTGGAGTTTCTTCTCTTGCACCAGCTCTTGAAACAATTCACTCGTGTGGATCACGGAGAACCGAGCCCCCAGGAGGGGATAGACGTCCTTGAGGACCGTGTAGCAGTGGGGGCAGTGGACCAGGACCTGTTCGGCGCCGGACGCCTCGATCTTCTCGATCTGTTCTCTCGCCAGGGCCTGAAAGAGATCTTCATCTCCCAGGATCCTGGCAGGATCGCCGCAACAGGAGGTGTCTTCCGGGATCAGGAATGGAATCTCGAGGTCCTTCAGTAGTCCCACCAGGCAGGAAAGCACTCTGGGCTTCTGCTCGTCCCCCGGCTGGAAACATCCCGTCCACAAGAACAGGGGCTTTTCCGGGATCTCCGCAGGAGGGGGCGGAATTCGTTGTTCCCGGGTCCAGGAGGCCCTTTCCGAGGGACCGGCCCCGTAAGGGTTGCCTGTTCGGATCAGGTTACGCAACGCAGCGGCCCCCTCGTCCGGGAGCCTTCCGTGTCCCAGCACCTCGGCACGCCTCATCTCGACCATCTGGGAGACGTGTCCGATCCCGGCCGGGCACAACTCCTCGCAGGCCCGGCAAAGCCTGCAGGCCCACAGGGAAGACGGCGTGATCGCCTCGCTCGCAGGGGACAGAGACTGGCCTCGTCCCCCCTTCCCTCCTTCTCCGGATTGCACGACATAATCGCGGAGGTCCTGGAGGACCTTCCTTGGGGTAAGGGACTGCCCGGTTTGAAAGGCGGGGCACAATCTTTCACATCGCCCGCAGTCCATACAGGCGAGGAGGCCCAACCGCTGTTTCTGCGTGGTGTCCGCGGGCGTTTCGATACCCAGACGGACCGCACCCGGGGAGGGGTTGGATGTACGTATTGCCTCCACGTCTATGAAGGACGAAAGGCTTCGGGGCTCAAGAGGCGTCGTTGCCCGGTGAAGAGGCAGGAAGAGCATGTGCCGAAGGCGTGCGGAAAGGGGAATCCAGGCAAGAAGCCCGAGAGCCAGGATGCTGTGCAGCCACCAGAACGTCTTGAACACCCCGTGGCCTTCCGGCTCGGCGAGAGAAGGAAGAAGCCACGAGACGAAGGCTCCCACAGGGCTCCACATCTTCCAGGAATCTCCCTCCACGTGGATTCGGAGCCCTTCCACGAGGAAGCCGGTTACACACACCAGGCCAAGAAGCGACAGCACCACCACCTTGCCGAGGGTTCTGTCTCGAGCCGGAGATGGGTCTCTTCGGATCGTGAACAAGGCAACGAGCGCTCCAAGAAGAACCGCGGCCCCGGCAAGGTCGGCCACAAGGCTGACCAGCAGGTAAGGCGTTCCCGTGAAGAGCGCCTCGTGCACATAGTGGGCCAGCATCAGGTAACAGGTCACAAAGAAGAGAAGCACGAATCCATAGAAGATGAGCAGGTGCCACCAACGGGAGTTGTCTTCCCCGGCCAGGGGCCTGTGGGAAAGGATGTCCGTCAGGGTTACCCGCACGCCGAGCGTTCGCATGGACCGCGCCGAAGAACCGGACCCTCCACGGATGAAGCGGATCCCCTTGAAAAGGCCAAACGAAAGCGCCACCATCGTGGCGAACGACAGCGCGTAGAAGACCCATTGAGCATCAATCTGCCAGAAGATCTCTCGTGTAGGTGTGTCGAGCATCTTGAGCGGGAATACCTTTCCTAGACTATCTGTACCAATCGGCAATTCCTTCTCCCCTTTGGGGAGAAGGTCAGGATGAGGGGGAGCCTCTGTGCCACCCTCACCCTAGCCCTCTCCCTCAAGGGACAGGGAATCCGAGTCGATTACCTTCTCTTCCTTCAGCTTCTCGAGGATCCGTTGGGCAACCTCTTGCGGGTCTCCCTTCAAGAAGGAGTCCTCCTTCTGTTGTGCTCCTGCGCCTGCGATCCCCAGGGCCTGGCGCATCTGGTCGACACTTCTCGTTTCGGCGTACGCATTGGCCACGGAGCCCCTCTTGGGCTTTGGACGGGAAAATTTCTTTCGCTCGAGCCTTGGTTCCCGCGGAACGTCGGAGGCAGAAATCGCACGAATACGCGAGGGGTCCGCTTCAAGCTTTCCCCAGAAGGAGGGGTACCGCAGGGGTTCACCCCGCAGGATCCCCAGGCACGCAGGGAGCTCGAGGCGAATCTCTTCACGAAGCCGTTTCTGTTTCCGGGTTACCTCGATCTGCCCGTCCCCACTCCACCAAACCTTCACGACCGAATCGATGTACGGGATTCCCTCGAGGGCCGCGAACATGGGACCCACCTCGCCCGCGCCCGTGTCCAGGTCTCTTGCCCCAAACAGGCACAGATCTGCGGGCTCGGTCCTGTAGTACTCACTCAGGCGAGCCGCCACGACCGCCCCATCAGGCTCCCACCCCGCCTCTTCGATGCATACCGCTTCGTCCGCCCCACAGGACAGGAATTCCGTGAGCACCTTCCGTGACCCCTCCATCCCTACGGAGCATGCCGTGATCGTAACAGGCACAGAGGCCTCGTCCCGAAGTCTCAGCGCCACCTCCAGCCCCATCTCGTCCATGGGGTTGGGAATCGCTTCGTACCCCCGCAACTGCTCGAGAACACGGGTCGAGCCTGTTTCAATCCCTGCTGCCGGGTTCTGCACCGGCCTTGCGAATAACGCGATGCGCATGTGTGATTTTCCAAATATTATTCAGATTTGTTAATTACTTATACGAATAAGTTAATGTTGATTCTAATAATTTGGCTATTCAATGTCCAGACTTGATCCCTTTCCTTAATTTGCCTCTCGCAAGTGCTTCAGCCGATTGATCATCTGGCGGACTACCTGGGGAGCATCCCCCAGTATGCTCCACGTGGCAATCTGGAATATGGGCGCCTGAGGGTCCGTGTTGATCGCAAGGATGTTGCGGGCCTCCTTCATGCCCGCCTGGTGTTGGTGGGCCCCGGAGATACCACAGGCAATGTAGAGCTCGGGAAAGACCTTCCTGCCTGTCTGGCCCACGAGCCTCTCCTTGGGCGCCCATCCCAGGTCCACGGCGATTCGGGAGGCGGCCACTGCACCTCCCAGGCACCTGCCGAGATCCTGGAGCAAGGCAAAGTTCGCTTCAGAGCCCATTCCTTTTCCCCCGGCCACCACCACCTCTGCATCTTCCACATCCAAAGCGTCCGCCGGCTCAAGGGCTCGTTCCATAACCTCCCAATTCCTCGACTCCCCCTTCGGTTGTGTCAAGAGATGGATCTCCGGTATCAGCTTTTCACCCGCCAAGTTGCCGGTAGGATTGGGCGCGTCAAAGGCCCTCGGATACAGACTCGCAATGCCATGGGTCGGAGGAAGAAAACGGAGCACCTCGGAAAGAGCGCCCTGCATCAAGGGGCGGGTCAGAGAAAGGGCGTCCCCTATCCTGCGGAGGTAGGTGGCCTTCGCCACATAACCCACCTCGAGGAGGGCCGCAAGCCTTGGGGCCAGGGAGAGGGACATCGGACTGGCACCAAAGAACACGTACTGCGGTTGGTGTCGGAGGTAGAGTTCCTTCAGGCCGAAGACCAGTGCTTCTTCTTCGTCCCCGGCCCCCTCGAGACAGATCATCCTTCTTACACCGAGAGAAGCCAGGTACGCGAGTTGAGCCTCTTCAGGTGGGGCACCGCTCCAGAGGACAACGGTCTCCATACCGTACTGTTTCTGGAAGTTCAACCCCACGGACAAGGCTTCAAGGGACTCGCGGAGGATTTTGCCCTGGGGGCATTCGGTCAACACCCAGCACGCCGCACTTTCCATCAATTTGCTCCCCAAGAAAACCTGCAGAGAGCAGGCAGGAGACGGTCGCTGTGAATTCCAAACAGCACCGAATGGCCGGGCTCACTTGCAGCACAGGGACCGTCTCCTGTCAGACATTAGTCGATAGCGTTGGCCGCCATGTATCCCTCGTATGTCGCTTGAAGCATGTATCTGGGAGTCACTGCGTCCCCGATCCGGGTCAACCCCTTCACCTTGCCCTTCAGCGCCTTGTACAGGGAATCGTTCGCCTGTCGCCAGTACGACAGGACAAGAGTGTCGCAAGGAATTTCATGCTCAGCATAGGTGGCCGGATTGTACGCGACGCAGTGGCCGGGCTGTGCGCTTTTCAAGACCGTCATATAGGTGAACTTCACGTTCTTCATGAAGAGGCTCATGAAATGGGTGAGCAGGGTAGGCCCGTCTGTGTCAAAGGCAGACCCGACCATTCGCATGCCCATGATCAGCATTTCGACCTCTTTCCCCTGGCCGGAGAGAAAGTCTGCGGTGGTAAACCCCTGGTTATGTGACTGCACATCATAGATCAGGACCCGATCGCCTGTTTCTTCCTCTCCGCTCAGCACGTGCCACGCCGACACGACGTGGGCATCCGGGTGTATGTCCAGGACCATATCCGGCCCCACGATATCGGCGGTGGGCTCGGTGATGGGAAGCGCGCCGGTCGCGACGATCACGTGGTCCGGGTTCTGGTCGAGGACCATCTGTTCCGTCACCTCCGTACCGAGTTCGACCGGGACCGAGAGGCGGGCAAGATCCTTCTCCAGATTCCGAACCGCCTCCATGAGATCCGCTCGCAGGGGGGCCTTCGAAGCTACAAGCGTCTGCCCACCCAGTTCCGAACCCTTATCGTAGAGAATGACATCATGTCCCTTGGTCGCGGCCACTCTGGCTGCCGTCAACCCGGCCACCCCACCGCCGACGATCATCACCCGCTTACGGCTTGTCGCCGGGAAGATCTTCAGTTCCCCTTCCCTTCCTGCCTCCTGGTTCTGTACACAAGTAATCGGAATAAACTGTTCACACCTGCCCCAGCACCCCTCGTTGCAGTTCATACAGAGCCGGATCTCATCCTCGCGTCCCTCTTTGGCCTTGTTCGGAAGCTCCGGATCACAGATCGTGGCCCGAGTCATGGCAACCATATCCGCCTCGTCGTTGGCGATGATCTCTTCCGCGGTTTGAGGATCCGTGATCTTGATGGCCGTGAACACGGGGATATCCACGACTTGCTTCACCTCCGCGGCCATCCAGACAAACGGACGCGGCGGCGTGCCCATTGGAGGGATGACCATGACTCCGGTCTTGTAGGTGCTCACCGTGACGTTCAGGAAATCCACATTGCCTGTCTCTTCCCATCCCTGGTACACTTCCAACATTTCCGGGAGATGGATCCCGCTCTCAACGATCTCGTCGGCGCTCGTCCGGAGGCCCACCACAAAGTCTTCTCCCGTAGCCTCCCGCACGGCTTCGATGATCTCCACGCTGAACCGCATACGGTTCTCCAGGCTGCCCCCATACCGGTCGGTCCGACGGTTGGAATATGGGGATAGAAACTGCTGAGGCAGATACCCGTGGCCCGCGTGGATCTCCACGCCGTCAAAACCCCCCTTCTTCAAGCGCAGGGCGGCCTGCGCATACTGCTGGACGATTTCCTGAATCTCCTCTTCCTCTAACTCCTTGGGCACTTCCCCGATGGCGGGACTCGGCACGGAGGAGGCGGACTGAACCGGAAGCTGGGAAAGCCTCGAATGGGTGTGATGCCCGTTGTGCCATAGCTGGGCAAAGAGCTTTGTGTCGTGCGGGTGAACCGCGTCGGAGATCATCTTGTATCGCTCGATGACCTCGTCCGTATCTGCAAAACAGAGGTTGGGAACCGGCCAGCAATGGCGGGAGACGCTCTGCACTTCCATGCAGATCATCCCGATGCCGCCCTTTGCCCGGGCCTCGTAGTAATGCTTGTGCCGCTCGGAGGGCAGGTTGTTCTCGGCAAAATGGGTCAGGTGTCCGGAAGAGAAGATCCGGTTCGGCATGGTCACGTTCCGAATGGTCAGGGGCGAAAAAAGATTAGGAAACGCAGTCATGTTCTTTCTCCTATGTCCGGGGATTGGTTAGAGCAGACCCACACAATAATCGATATCTTCACTTCATTTCAAGCCCTTAGGGAATGACATTCCGTATGTTAATATATAATATATATCCTCAACTCTCAGGGGGAACTGCATGAAGATCGAAGATTACCAGGCAAAAATCTCTCTTTTCTACGAAACCAACCCCCATCTCACCCACGACGAACTGGCGGTCGTCCTGACCGCGGACCTGATGTACAAGGACCTCCCCGACGACCTGCCCGAATTCCGGAAGAGGTACGCCCACCTCGACCCTTCCATCCTGGAGGGCGCCCACGAGGGGATTACCTTCCTGCGAATCGCCGAAGGCAAGAAACCGGCTCGCGTCCTCAAGGACCGGCTGAATGCCTACCTGAACGTGAAGTTCCACGACATCACGAACATCAAGGGCTATGAAGACAACGCCGCGCTCTTCCGGGAAAGATCCGCGATTGCCTCCGAGGTCATAGAAGAAATTCTCGTCAGGGCCGACTTCCCGAAAGAGATCACAGCCGTCCTGCGGGAGAAGGAGGAGATCCGGACCTGCTACGACTTCTACGACATGCTCCAGCTCTTCAAGGCGGACCCCGAGAAACGACTTCGCTACGAGATCCTCCGGAAGATCGGCCTGATCGTGTTGAGCGCACGGATCGATCGCACCGTGGAAATGGAGGATCTGGAGGAACGAAAGAAGGAGGTCTGGAAGGCATTCGACAGGGGGCTGCGGCGTACGAAGAAGGGGAAGAAGGAATACTATCTCTGGCTCAACGCCAAACACGAGGTCCAATTCTCAGCGGACGAAGAGCGCGCCCGCAGGGACTATGACAAGGAACTGCTGATCCGGAGGCAGCAGGCGTGCAAGCTCTATCCCCTGCAGAGATTCGTCTGCCACCCCTTCACGACCCTGTCCGGAAAACAGATCCTCCATACGGAGATTAGGAACAAGTTCGGGAGCCAGGGAAGGCTGTCCTACACCTCGTACATGGAGAAGATGGCCAGGAAGAACCTCGAGTTCCCGAATCAGGTCCATGACACGATCGGCGTGAAGATCGTCGTAGAAAAAGAAGATCAGATCCCGGGCATCATCCGCGATCTGGAGTCCTTCCTGGGCGGAAGTTCAACAAGGAAGATGGAGAAGAACACCTACCACCGGTTCGGGAGGCGTCGCCTGAGCGATTACTCGTCCCCCGATTACTTCGTATGGAAGGCGATCTACGACATAACCCTGCCCCATCCCTCCATCTCCCAGATCAAGAAGATGCAAAAACTGACCCGCGGGAACCGCGTCGCCCAGAAGGAACTCAAGACTCGTTTGGAATACTTTGTCAACCACCCGAGCGATTTCGTAATCGAGGTGCAGCTGCAGGACATCAAGTCCTATCTTCTCAGCATTGCGAAGGGGAGTTCCACGGCCCATGGCTGGCTGAAGATGAACCAGATACGATCGAATTCGTTCTACAAGTTCTTTCCGAGTGAAATCTACGAAGGGGATGTAAACCAGCTGAAACTCAGGGTCCTCAGCCAGTCCCCGGAATATTGATCGGCTTGACCCGCCCTGTTACCGGTTCGGCCTTCGCCTGTAGAGGATGAAGCTCAAATCGTCAGGCTTGGAGGGTTGCCCCTCCTCCGGCTCGACCATGCGTGCACGACACTTGCCTGCCAGTCTCCGACCTGCTTCCGACAGTTGTCCCTTACGACAGATCTCGACGATTTCCTCGGTGTGCAGGTTGTCGAACAGGCCATCCGAGGCAACCACGAGCGTATCTCTCGGCGCCATCTCCAGGGTGGAGCCGATTTCAATGTACATTTCCGAGGACCCGACCGCATTCGAAATCACGTGACGTTGTTCGTGATGTATGGCCTGCTCCTCATCCAGAACACCCGCCTCCACGGCATAGCCGACAGGGGAGTGGGATCTTGTGAGGAGTTTCACCTTTCCCCTTTGGCCGATCAGCAGGATCTGCGAATCCCCCACATGATAGGGCCGCACGGTGCTGTCCTGGATCTCCACGGCAGCCAGGGTGGTCGCTGCGCCGGCACCTTGTTCCGCGACCTCTTCATTCGCCTTCTCGATACCCGTGATGATCGCGCCACGCAGGTCGGTTCCCTCCTTCACCGCATCACCGAGGGAATTCTCTATCGATCGTATGGCCACGGCCGATGCCGCTGAACCCGCCGGGAGCCCCCCCACTCCGTCGGCAATCACGAGAACTCCGGAGCCCTCACCAAAAGGAAGCAAAGCCACCGCATCCTGATTGGACGACTCCCGCTCCGGGCTCTTGGCGGTATAGACAGCCGCCGTTCCGTTGGCGACTGCAACCATCTCACACCCATCCAGATCCTGTTCGCAGTAAACCCGTACTGGTGAAACCGTTTCTTCCATTTCCACTCCATTTCCGATTCAGACTGTCCGCTTCCTCACAAACCGCAGGACCTGAATGTGCATCTCCGTCCCCTGGAAGCCTGCCGCCCTTATCCGTCGACCAGGTCCTTCCAGGCGGTATGTTTCATCTTGATCTTTCTTATCTGCTCGTTCTGGTGGCGGTGCCGGATCAAAGCAACGAAGATAAGGTACGTGCCCACCGTCACGAGGAGAGCGCAAAGAAACAGGAGGGGGATCAGAAAGTGAAGGTTCTCGATGAAGTTGTAGTAGCGGGACGTGGTCACCAAAACAGTCGTAACGGAAAGGGGCAGCGTAAAGATGGCGATGCCCGTCCGCAACGCAGCGAGTGAAGTGCGTTTTTCGGCCAGGAGAAGCTGCACCCTGGATATGTCGACGGGCTCGTCCTCGTCCGCGTTCTTCAGGGTGGGATCGTCTTCCTTCGAGGTGCCTTCTCTTCCCGGAAGACCAGTCGTTTCCACTGGTTAGGCCCCCTTGTCTGTATTCGGATTCCATGACTCGAGAGTCCTCCATAGTATGAAAGCAAGGACACCGAAAGTCCAGTCGTGGTTGTAAATCCTACGGATTCGGCATAAAATCTTCTGCTTTGAAACTACAAAGGAGGGGAACGGAACAATGGGACCACTGCAGGGCGTGAAAATCATTGAAGTCGGCGGAATCGGACCCGGGCCGTTTTGCGGCATGATGCTTTCCGACATGGGCGCCGAGATCGTTCGTGTAGAGCGTACAGGCCAGTTCGCAATCGCTGCGCCAAAGTTCGACGTGTTGTTGCGAAACCGTCGATCCGTCGTGATCGATCTCAGAAAAGAGGAAGGGGTTTCCGCTCTCCTCAAGATGGTGGAACAGGCCGATGCCCTGCAGGAAGGGTTTCGTCCCGGAGTGATGGAGAAACTGGGACTCGGGCCGGATGTATGCCTGAAGAGAAACCCTCGGCTTGTCTATGGCAGAATGACCGGTTGGGGCCAGGAGGGACCTCTCGCCAAGGCAGCAGGACACGACATCAATTACATATCCCTGTCCGGGGCACTGCACGCCATCGGCAGAAAAGGAGAGAACCCGATTCCGCCTTTGAACCTGGTGGGAGACTTCGGCGGCGGCGGCATGATGCTGGCTTTCGGCATGGCCTGCGCCCTCTTCGAAGCCCAGAAGTCTGGAAAAGGCCAGGTGGTAGATGCGGCAATGATCGACGGATCCGCGGCCCTCATGGCCATGATGTACGGATTCCGGGCTTCCGGATACTGGGAAGACGAGCGAGGCTCAAACATGGTCGACGGTGGAGCGCACTTCTACGACACCTATGAGACCGCCGACGGGAAGTACGTATCCGTCGGCTCGATTGAACCACAGTTCTATGCATTGTTGCTCCAACACACGGGGATCGACGATCCGGATTTTCAGAACCAGCACGATAAAGCAAAGTGGCCGGCCTTCAAGGCGCGGCTTACCGAAGTATTCAAGACCAAGACCCGTGATGAATGGTGCCGGATCATGGAAGGCACGGACGTTTGCTTTGCACCCGTGCTGTCCCTCGATGAAGCCAAAGACCATCCCCAATGCCGGACGAGAAACACATTCATCGAACTGGATGGCGTCCTTCAGCCGGCTCCGGCCCCCCGCTTCTCGAGGACAACACCCGATACACCCAAGCCGCCGCCCCCAGTCGGTGGGGATACGGAGGCTGTGCTTGCTGATTTCGGCCTTGGTACGGATGATATCGAAGCCCTCAAGGCGGCCGGGGCGATATGAGCATCACAGAGGAAGAACGAGATGTCTTTCGAAGACAAGTTGGAAGAACTCGAGCGGAGGCGTGCGCGCGCCCTGGAGATGGGAGGGCCTGAGAAGGCCCAAAGGCAGCACGATCGCGGAAGCCTCACGGCCCGGGAGAGGATCGACCGGCTCCTGGATCCGGACTCCTTTCTCGAAGTGGGCATGTTCAACCATTCGGACGTGCCGGGCATGGAAGACAAGACCCCTGCCGACAGCAAGGTGGCCGGGCACGGCCGGATCGACGGCCGGAATGTGGCCATTATCGCCAACGACTTCACGGTCCTGGCATCCACTTCGAGCCGCGTTGCAGGGAGGAAGGAAGGGGAACTCAAGGTCTTCTCTGCCCAGCGCGGCCACCCGGTGGTCTACCTCGGGGAGGCAGGCGGTGCCCGCATGCCGGACATCATGGGGGCGGCCGGCCTGGCCTCTTACGGCGGCGGCGGGCACGACACCTTTCTCCAGGCCGTAAGCCGGGTACGGCAGACACCCATGATCACCGGGGTCATGGGAGAATGCTACGGCATGCCGACCTGGATGGCCTGCTTGTCCGACTTCGTCGTTCAGGTCAAGGGGTCTGCCATGGGCGTGTCCGGCCCGAGGGTGGTCGAGCTCGCCCTCGGAGAAAAGGTCACTGATGAGGAGCTCGGCGGCTGGCAGGTCCACGCAGAGATCACGGGCAATGTGGACCGGGTGGCCGAAAACGAGGAGGAGTGCTTTGCTCTGATCCGTCAATATCTGTCCTACATGCCTTCCCACCGCGATGAGCTTCCGCCCCGCGCCCCGGTTCCCGAGGGGTCCGGCGCGGCCATGGACCGAATCCTCGACCATCTACCGGAGAAACGTAATCGCGGCTACGACATGCACCGTATCCTGGAGTGTATCGTGGACGCAGGCAGCCTCTTCCCGCTCAAGCCCTCTTTCGGAAAGACCGTCATCACCGCCCTGGCCCGGGTCGGCGGCGGGGTGGTCGGCATCGTAGCCAACCAGCCCTTCTTCAATGCCGGCGCCATGGACACGGACGGCATCGACAAGGTGATCAGCTTCTTGTGTCTGTGCGACTCCTTTAACATCCCCCTGCTCTTCTTCCACGATATCCCGGGCTTCCTGGTGGGGAAGGATGCGGAACGCAAACGGGTGGCCGCCCGGGTGATCAATTACATGAACGCCCTCGGGCTCGTTACGGTTCCCAAGGTATCGATCGTCGTTCGCAAGACCTATGGCATGGCGTATTGGAACATGTGTGGTTCAGGAGCCGCGCCGGATGTCCACGTGGCCTGGCCCACGGCAGAGATGAGTTTCGTAGACCCGGCGATCGCGGCCAACGTCGTGCACGGAGGAAAGAAGTCTGCGGACGACAAGGAATCCGACGAGTGGCAGAACCTGATGGAGCAGCTCGTGGACGATGCGTCTCCTTACGGAGCCGCGGGACGCCACTACCTGCACGATGTTATCGATCCGAGAGCAACCCGCGACTACGTCATCAAGGCATTGGAAATCAGCCACAACGCCCGCAGGAAGGGCTTGAGCGAACACAAGCTCGCCAACTGGCCTACGAAATTCTAGTAATGAGCCGTCATCCCCGCAAAGCGGGTATCCCTCAGCACCCTAGATTCCTTCTCCCCTCCGGGGAGAAGGTCAGGATGAGGGGGAGCTCCAGAGCCACCCTCACCCTGACTTTCTCCCTCAAGAGGGTGTCGATAAATGGAGAATGTCCACTTTTCCGTCATGCCTGCGAAGGCAGGAATCCATGGGCTTCAAGAGCTTGGGGATCCCTGCCGGAGCCTGCCCCTTCAGGCAGTAGGCAGGGGCAGGGATGACGGCCAAGAGGCGTTTTTCGACACCCTCCTCCGGGAGAGGGAATGTCGGCTTTGCACTCTCTGCCCAAGGAGGTACGTCTTATGTCCAGCCGCGGAAACGGATCTTCGAAGAAGAGCGGAAGCGGCCCCCAGGATCCCAGGGTGCCGGAGATGATCCAGGAGCTCCTCGAGGATGTGGTCATTCCTCCACTGCTCTACGGTTGCGGGTACAGCGAGGCCGAACTCGATGCGCCCAGGATCGGGATCGCGAACACCTGGACCGAACTGAACCCCGGCCACGTGCACCTCAATCGGATTGCCGAACGGGTCCGTGAGGGAATCCGAAGTGCCGACATGACGCCTTTCGGTTTCAACACGATCGCTCCCTGCGACGGCATGGGCGAAGGCCACGAGGGGATGCATTACATTCTGCCTGCCCGGGAGGTGATAGCCGACTCGGTAGAGATCATGGCCAAGGTGAACCGCCTGGACGGACTCGTCCTGATCGGGTCGTGCGACAAGATCGTGCCCGGACTCTTGATGGCCGCCGCGCGAGTCGACGTGCCGGCTCTCATCGTGACCGGAGGCTATCACCTGCCCTATTGCTACCCTGACCAGGACTTTGCCGAAGAGGAGGAGTTCGCCCACTACGAGATCGGCAAGTTCTTCTTCGCAAAAAATGAAGGAAAGATCTCCGAGGAAGTGTTCCAAAAGGCCCTGAAAGGAATCGTCACCGGGCCGGGCGCCTGCCCGATGATCGGCACGGCGATTACCATGCAGTGCATGACCGAGGCTCTCGGTATGGCCCTGCCCTATTCCTCCATTCTGTATGCCGAGAGCGAGGCGAAGTTCGATTTCGCCGGAAATGCGGGAAAAGCGCTCAAGATATTGATCGAGAAGGACATCACTCCATCAAAGATCATGACCGCCCAGACCTTCCGGAACGCAATCACGGTTCTCCACACCATGGGCGGGTCGACCAACGGATTTCTCCATCTCCCGGCGATCGCCAACGAACTCGACCTTCCGATCCCCATCGACCTTTTCGACGAGCTGAGCGAAAAGACGCCCCAGACCTGCGCCGTAAAGCCGAACGGCCTTCGCGCCATCAATTCGATCGACGAGGCAGGAGGGATCCCTGCCGTGATGAAGAACATCTCGAGCCTTCTCGACCTGGACGTTCTCACTGTGTCGGGGAAAAGGCTGGGGGAAGTTCTCAACGAAGCGGTGATCAAAGACGCGGAAGTCATACGGCCCGTGGAGGACCCGTTCAGCCCGGACGGCGGGCTCACGGTGCTGCGGGGGAACCTCGCCCCTGACGGAGCGATCGTCAAGAAGTCAGCCGTGCCGGAGCAGATGTTTTCCTTCCGAGGCCCGGCCCGTGTCTTCGAGTGTGAAGAGGATGCAATCTACAACATGTTCAACAACCTAGTGACCCCCGGCGACTGTATCATCATTCGGCACGAAGGACCGAAGGGGGGCCCGGGGATGCGGGAGATGGCGGTCCCCGCGCATCTGCTGCAGCTCCTCGGGTTAGGAGACTCGAGCGCTCTCATCACAGACGGGCGTTACAGCGGCAGCAACTACGGGATGTGCATTGGTCACGTGTCGCCAGAGGCGGCGGACGGGGGGGCCCTCGCCCTGGTCCAGGACGGGGACATGATCGAGATCGACATCCCGAACCGCACCATCCGGCTTGACATCCCGGACGCTGAGCTTCAGAAACGGCTTGCAGCGTGGCAGCCGCCGCAGGCCAAATACCGGAAGGGTGTCCTCTCCTGGTATTCCCGGAACGTAAGCTCCGGCGACAAGGGGGCGATTCTGTCTTAGTCTTCAGGGGCCATCTTCAGGGGTCTCTTCAGGGGTCAGGTCTCAAATTTCAAGTTTTGGCGTCCAAAACTTGAAATTTGAGACCTGACCCCTACTTGTAAACCCCATGACAGATGAGCCCGACCGCCTGGTCGGCAATCTCTTCGACGAAGTGCCTGCCCTTGGGCCTGTACCATTCATAGAACCAGTTCAAGGCCCCCAGGATGAACTGGGCGATGACAATCGGATCGAGGTCTTCCCGGAACTCCCCCTTTTCAATTCCCGATTGGAGCATCTCTGCAAGGCGCCTGTGGAACTCGTCTCTCCGCTGAATAATGCGCTTGCGGGTCTTCTTCTCCAGATGTTCCATCTCGGTGAAGAAGACCGCGATCTGGTCCGGGTAGTCGTGCATGATTGAAACGTGCATCCGGATATATTTTTCCAGTTGCCTTCTGGAGTCCGGTTCCGGGTCCACGTTTTGCTTCATCCGGTCGAGCATGGCGGTGACCATGTCGTCGAGGAGTTCCTGGAGGAGCTCCCCTTTCTTGTTTATGTGGTGGTAGAGCCCTCCTTTGGTCAGGCCCACCGCATCGGCGATGTCCGTCATCGAGGTGCCCGGATACCCCTTCAACCGAAACAGCTTCAGCGCCGCGGCGAGGATTTGCGCCCGGGTATGCTCGCTCCTGGCTGCCCTGCCCTGTGCAGACCCTTTCCCTTGTCTTCTCTGACCAGAACCTTTGTTCGACGGGCCCTTGCCCAT
>Ga0180429_10001719_pt1 | contig 18460 bp, 17 predicted proteins | sample SS_ome_FD_132428 | JGI IMG/M metagenome (GOLD analysis project Ga0180429, IMG submission 132428) | Hypersaline lake sediment archaeal communities from the Salton Sea, California, USA - SS_1_S_1 metaG | ecosystem: Environmental > Aquatic > Non-marine Saline and Alkaline > Hypersaline > Sediment ...
CGTGCGCCGTGGCGATGGTGATACCGCGCTCCCGCTCCTCCGGGGCGTTGTCGATCGAGTCGAACGAACGGAACTCCACCTTGTCGCTCGCCGCTGAGAGGTGCAGCGTGATCGCCGCGGTCAGCGTCGTCTTGCCGTGGTCCACGTGGCCGATCGTTCCCACGTTCACGTGGGGCTTGGTCCTTTCAAACTTCTCCTTGGCCATCGGAGTTTTCCTCCTCCCTGTGGAGAAAAGCGTCTGCTTTTCCTGTCTCTGCCGCCCATAAAAAAAGTGGAGCCCACGACCGGGATTGAACCGGTGACCCCTTCCTTACCAAGGAAGTGCTCTACCACTGAGCCACGTGGGCTTGAATCCATTGCCCGGGTGACCGCCGCCGAGCACCTTCCGCCCCGTCGGAGCGGCCGGCTCGATTCGACACGCACACCCTGGAGCGGGAAACGGGGCTCGAACCCGCGACCCTCAGCTTGGAAGGCTGATGCTCTACCAACTGAGCTATTCCCGCCCTGGGGTATTGCGACCGGTCACCTGAAAGCCGGCCACGACGACCAGTGCTGGCAAAGAAAAATGGTGGGGAGAGGAGGATTCGAACCTCCGAAGGCGTCGCCGACAGATTTACAGTCTGTTCCCTTTGACCACTCGGGAATCTCCCCATATGTACCAAACCGAACCCACCCATCCCGTCACCGTGCGAATCGCTTCCCACGGCCGGGGATTCGGGCGGGTTCACTCCCCTCACCAGTCGCCGTGATTTTCGGCCCGTTCCGGGCCATCTCGGGGCCTGTCAAACAAGCCCTTTATTTCCAGTCAATTGATGGAGCTGGCGAGAGGAATTGAACCCCCGACCTGCTGATTACAAATCAGCTGCTCTACCAATTGAGCTACGCCAGCCTACGAAACGGGGAAAATACCATAAGTCACTCCGGTTGGCAAGCATAAATCGGTCCCGAAACCGTTTTTTCACACATTCCGCCTGTCGCCCACACCAGGTGGGGCGCCGTGGGAGGCAAGTCGCTGAAATACGGCGTGATAGAGTGCTACGCCACCGGCCACCGAAACGTTGAGCGAATCGAGCGCCCCGAATACCGGAATGGAAACCAGGCCGTCGCACCGTTCCCGCACCAACCGGGAGAGCCCGCGGCCCTCGGCGCCGAGCACCAGCGCCGCCGGCTGGGTGAAGTCGAAGGACGCCAGGCCGCCGGGGGCCGCGCCGTCCAGGCCCACGGTCCAGATCCCTCGCTCGCCCAGCAGGCGAAGCAGCGAAGGGATATTGGGCACCTCCACCACCGGCAGGTGCTCCAGGGCGCCGGCAGCGGCCTTCACCGCCACCTCGGAGAAGGGAGCGCTGCGCCGCCGGGGCACGAAGAGCGCCCCGACACCGGCACATTCGCAGGTGCGGGCCAGCGCCCCCAGGTTTCGCGGGTCCTCCACGCCGTCGAGCACCACCACCAGCGGCACGCCCTCGATGGCATCAAGGGCCCCGTCCACGTCCTGTCCCGGCCGGAACGCGGCCACCATGGCCACCAGTCCCTGGTGTCGCCCGGCGGCCAGGCGATCCAGTTCCCGGCGGCTGACCCGACGCACCGGCACCCCCTGCCGGCGGGCCTCCTCCAGGATACGGACCGTCTTTCCGCCGGCAGCACCGTCTTCCCGCGCCACCAGCAGCCGGGTCACGGCGCGGCCGCCCCTCAGCGCCTCCAGCACCGCATTGGGCCCGCAGACGAGATCCATCAGCCGATCTCCGTTCCGAGAACCAGCCCGATCCGCTCCCCCACCCCGGGGATGCGCTGCAAGAACCCCTTGAGGGCCTTGCCCTGCTCGAGCAACGGGATCAGGGCCCCCAGCTCCAACCCGGACATGGAACCGGTGAGCGCCGCACGCAACGGGTGGTAGAAGTCCTTGCCCTTGACGCCGGTCTCCTTCTGCACCTGCTTGAACAGCGGCTGGAATCCGCCCTCCGGCGCCGGCCCGGCGTCGGCAATAACCCTGTGCAGCGCCTCCAGGACCAGCCGGGCCTCCGGGGCACCAAGCGCGTCGCGGGCCTCGGGGTCCACCGCCGAGGTCGGGTCGAAGTCGAAGAAGACGTCGAACATCGGCGCCAGATGGTCCAGGCGGTCCACTTTCGGGGCCAGGACCTCCAGCGCCGCGTCGAGCCAGCCCAGTTCCGCTCCGCCAGGCTCCTCCGGGCACCAGTGGGCCTGTTGCAGGAAGGGCAGCGCAGCGTCCAGCCGCTGCTCGCTCCCCAGGGCCCGCCAGTGCTTGCCATTGATCCAGGTCAGCTTGTCCGGGTCGAAAACCGCCGCCGACCGGTTGACCCGCTCCAGGTCGAAACGGTCCACCAGCTCCCCGGGCGAAAGGATTTCCTCCTCACCGGACCCCGGAGACCAGCCGAGCAGGGCGAGGTAGTTGACCAGTGCCCGCGGCAGCACGCCCTCCTCGCGGAACTGGCCCACCGAGGTCACCCCGTGCCGCTTACTCAACGGCGAACGGTCCGGCCCGAGAATCATCGGCAGGTGGGCGTAGCGCGGCAAGGGCTCGTACCCCAGGGCCTGGAAAAGCAGGACCTGCTTCGGTGTGTTGGTCAGGTGGTCCTCGCCGCGGATCACGTGGCTGATGCGCATTCCCGCATCGTCCACCACCACCGCAAAATTGTAGGCCGCCGTGCCGTCGGCGCGCAGGATCACCAGGTCGCCGAACTCGCTGCAGTCGAAGGTCACGTCTCCGCGCACCATGTCGCTGACGGTGAGCGTATCGTCGGGCATGCGGAAACGGAGGGCCGCCGGTTCGCCGGCGGCGATGCGCCGCTCCGCCTCATCGCGGGGGATCCCGCGGCAGGTGCCGGGGTAGCGCACCGGCTGCCCCGCCTTCCGCGCCGCTTCCCGCGCCCGCGCCAGGTCTTCGGGGCGGCAGAAGCAATGGTAGGCCTTGCCGGTGTCGAGCAGCCGCCCCGCCTCCGCACGGTAGAGCTCCTGCCGCTCGCTCTGGCGGTAGGGGCCGTAGCCCCCACCCTTTACCGGGCCCTCGTCCCAGTCGAGGCCCAGCCAGGCCAGATCGTCGACGATGCCGGCGGCCGCATCGTCAGTGGACCGCTCGGCATCGGTATCCTCGAGACGGAGAATGAACCGCCCGCCCCCGGCCCGGGCCACGAGCCAGTTGAAGAGGGCGGTGCGGGCGTTGCCCACGTGGAGTCGCCCGGTGGGGCTGGGCGCAAAGCGCAGCCGCGGACTGCCGTTCCCGTTCATCGTTCTCCTTCCCCTGCGCGCCCCAGGAGCACCGTGGCCGATGCCGAGATGCCCTCGCCGCGCCCTTCGAAACCCAATCCCTCGGTTGTGGTGGCCTTGACCGAAACCGCCGCGGCCGCCAGCCCCAGCGCCCCGGCGATGGCCTCGCGCATCGGCCCCGCATGGGGAGCGAGCCGCGGTTCCTCGGCCACCACCACGGCGTCCACGTTCACCGGCCGCCATCCGGCTTCCGCCACCAGTGCCGCGGTGCGGCTCAGGATGACGAGGCTCGACGCCCCGGCCAGGGCCGGGTCGCTGTCCGGAAAGTGGCGGCCCAGGTCGCCCAGCGCGGCAGCGCCGAGCAACGCATCGGCCAGCGCATGCAGCAGTACGTCACCATCGCTGTGTCCCTGGAGACCGCGGTGATGAGCCACCTCCACTCCCCCCAGCCGCAATGGGCGACCGGGCACCAGGCGATGCGCGTCGTATCCGTACCCCACGCGGAACCCGCCATGCGCATCCTCGCCGGCCAGCAGCGCTTCGGCCAGCTCCAGGTCGCCCGGGCCGGTGATTTTCAGGTTGCGCCGTTCGCCCGGCACCACGCGCACCTCGTGGCCGGCACGCCGGACCAGGGCCACGGTGTCGTCGGCCTCCTCGCCGGCAGCGGCGGCCCGACGGGCAGCCTCGAGGACCAGGTCGAAAGCGAACCCCTCGGGCGTCTGCACCAGCTGCAGCCCTTCTCGCTCAACAAGCCGGTGAATACGCTGCCGGCTGTCCACCCCGCGCAGTGATTCGTGCACCGGCAGGGCGGGGACCGCGGCACCCCAGCGGGCCGCGGCATCGATCACGCGCCGGACGAGGCCCGCCGAAACCAGCGGCCGCGCCCCGTCGTGTACCAGCACCAGCTCCGGGGACCAGGCCGCGGCCGCCTCCAGCCCGCGGAGCACCGACTCCTGGCGGCTCGATCCGCCGGGAACCACGGTCATCGGCGTTTCCCGATAACAGCTGCCGTCCCCAGGCGGCGACCAGTCGCCGCTGCCCAGCGGCGGCAGCACCAGCACCAGCCGGCCCACCGAGGGATGTCCGGCCAGCGTGGCCAGGCAGTGGTCCAGCACCGCCCGGCCACCCAGGGGCCGGAACTGTTTCGGCGGCCCGCCGCCCAGCCGGGAACCGCTCCCGGCGGCAGCCACCAGGGCCACCACCCGGCCTGCGGCATGCGCCTTCGCTTCCATCGGCCTCTCCTTCCGGCGGCCAAAGAAAACCCCCTGGCGGCCCGGGGCCGCAGGGGGATCGTCTGCGTCGGTCCGGCGCCCGGGTTCAGATTTCCAGGATCTCGGTTTCTTTTTTCTTCACCAGTTCGTCGATCTTCTTGGTGAACTCGTCGGTGAGGTCCTGGATCTCCTTGTACGCCCGGTGCTCGTCGTCCTGGGAGATGTCCTTGCTCTTCTCCAGGTCCTTGACCATGTCGTTGCCCTCGCGACGCGCCTGGCGCACGGCGGTCTTGCCGTCCTCGCCGATGCGGCTGACCTTCTTGGCCAGCTGCTTGCGGCGCTCCTCGGTGAGCGGTGGGATGGGCAGGCGGATGATCTTCCCGTCGCTGGACGGCGTGAGCCCCAGGTCGGAGCGCTGGATCACCTTCTCGATCTCGGGGATCACCGAGGCATCCCAGGGCTGGATGGTAAGCAGGCTCCCCTCCGGGGCGGAGAGGGTGGCCACCTGGTTCAGCGGGGTGGCCGTGCCGTAGTAGTCCACCGTGATGCCGTCGAGCAGGGACAGCGAGGCCCGGCCGGTGCGAATGGAGCCCATCTCGCGGGTCAGCGCCGTGATCGAATCGTTCATCTTGCTCTTGACGTCGGAGAATATCTCCTGCAGCATCTCTTCACTCATCGGGCCCCTCCTCCGAATCCGGCCGGCCCCGGCCCTGGCCGGGAACCGGGCCTGCTCCAGCTCACTTGCCCTTCAGCTGCTCCTCCACCTCGGCAGCAAGGTTGTCCTGCCGCTTCTCCAGGCCTTCGCCCAGGCGGAAGCGGACGAACCGCCGCACCGAAATGTTCTCGCCGATCTTGGCGATCATGCCGGCGATCATCTGCCCCACCGTCGTCGAGGTCTCCTTGACGTAGGGCTGGTCCAGCAGGCAAGACTCCTCGAAGAACTTGTTCATTTTGCCGTCGACGATCTTCTCCACCACCTTCTCGGGCTTGCCGGAAGCCAGCGCCTGCTCGCGGTAGATCTCGCGCTCCTCCTTGAGGATGTCCTCGGTGACTTCCTCGCGGGAGACGAAACGCGGCTCGGCGGCGGCGATGTGCATCGCCAGGTCCTTGACCAGGGCCTGGAACTCATCGTTCTGGCCGACAAAGTCGGTTTCGCAGTTGACCTCGATGAGCACGCCGATCTTGCCCCCGGCATGGATGTAGGACCCCACCGCCCCTTCGGCGGTGATCCGACCGGCCTTCTTGGCCGCGGCGGAGAGGCCCTTCTTGCGCAGCAGCTTGACCGCCTCTTCCATGTCACCGCCGGTGTCGTTGAGCGCCTGCTTGCACTCCATGATGCCCACACCGGTCTTCTCTCGCAGTTCCTTGACTTGTCTGGCGTCAATGGCCATTGGCTTCCAGCTCCATTGGGTATGGTAGAGCCGGCCGGGGCATCAACCCTCGGCCGGCGTTTCGTCCTTTTTCGAATCCTCTTTCGAATCCTCGGCCGCCGGCGTTTCCACCGGGGCTTCGCCGGCCGTCTTCTCGGCCGGTTTTTCGGGCTTCGCTTCGGCCTTGGCGGCGGTCGCGGCCTCCGCCTTCTCCGCCTCGGCCTTGGCCTTGGCCTCGGCCTTGGCAGCGGCCCGGGCGGCGGCCTCCTTTTCGCGGGCCTCGCGACGGGCCTTTTCCTCGGCCTCCTTCTGCGCTCGCTTCTTCTCCTCCTCGGCAGCCCGCTCGCGGGCCTCCTCGGCCACGCGGCGCTCGTAGATCCCCTTGCCCTCGATGGCCGCATCAGCGATGCGGGAGGCGAAGAGCCGGATCGAGCGGATGGCATCGTCGTTGCCCGGAATCACGTGGCTGATGTCATCGGGGTCGCAGTTGGTGTCCACAACACCCACCACCGGGATGCCCAGGCGGTTGGCCTCGGCCACGGCGATGCGCTCCTTTTTCGGGTCGACGACAAAGAGCGCGTGGGGCAGCCCCTCCATCTCCTTGATCCCGCAGAGCACCCGCTCCAACTTGGCCCGCTCCTTGCCCAGCTTGATCATCTCTTTCTTCGAGCGGCCGGCGAGGTCGTTCTCCTCCAGCATCTCGTCCAGTTCCTTGAGGCGCTGGATGCTGCGGCGGATGGTGGCGTAGTTGGTCAGCAGGCCGCCGAGCCAGCGGTGGGTGACGAAGAACATCCCCGCGCGCTCGGCCTCTTCGCGGACCGCGTCCTGGGCCTGCTTCTTCGTGCCGACAAAGAGGATCTTCTTCCCCTCGGCGGCCAGGCGGCCAACCTCGGCCGCGGCGACGCGGAACTGCTTCAGCGTCTTCTGCAGATCGATGATATAGATGCCGTTGCGCTCACCAAAGATGAACGGCTTCATCTTCGGGTTCCAGCGCTTGGTCTGGTGGCCGAAATGCACACCGGCCTCGAGCAGTTCTTTCATGGTAACCGAAACCACTTTTCCTCCTTCTCCCCACCGGGGTGTGGCCCCCCGGAAAGGATGTGCAATGGCCCAGGTGCCGGCGGCGACATCGCCATGCGGTGCGCCGTCCTGGTGACCAGCCCCGGTGCCCGGCAACGTGTGCGGGGACCTGGGAGCCGCCGCGGCAAGCCGCGGTTCCCGGCAGGAGGCCGGGACCGGTCAGTGATGGGATGACGGCCCGTTCCGCTGGACGGGCCGGCAACCTGGCCGGCAGCGTTGTGCTGCAGATTACCGTTTGGAGAACTGGAAGCGGGCACGGGCGCCTTTCTGCCCGTACTTCTTCCGTTCCTTGACTCGCGCGTCCCGGGTGAGGAAGCCGCCTTCCTTGAGCCGCTTGCGCAGTTCCTGGTTGTAGTCGACCAGGGCACGGGAGATCCCGTGCTTGATCGCGCCGGCCTGCCCCGAGATTCCGCCGCCCTTCACCGTGGCCACGATGTCGAACTTGTCCGTGGTCTCGGTCAGCTGCAGGGGCTGCCGGATGATCATTTTCAGGGTTTCGTTGGGGAAGTAGTCATCGATGGTCCGCTTGTTGACCTCGATGGTCCCCTTGCCCGGCCGCAGGAACACACGTGCGGTGGAGCTCTTCCGTCTTCCGGTTGCGTAATACTGAATCAACGCTCTTTCGTCCTTTCCGTTTTCTCGAAGCGCCGGTTTCCGCCGGCCGCCCGGGCCGGCGGTCCGCTCCCGCGTCGCCGTCAGACCTCGAGGGCCTCCGGCTGCTGCGCGGCGTGCGGATGCTCCGAACCCTTGTAGACCAATAATTTCTTGAACATCGCCCGGCCGAGCTTGCTCTTCGGCAGCATGCCGGCCACCGCCTTGCGAATCAGCTCCTCGGGGGCCTTTTCCTGCAGTTTGCGCGCGCTGATCTCCTTCAGCCCGCCGGGGTAACCACTGTGCCGCCGATAGAGTTTGTCATCCAGTTTCCGTCCGGTGAGAACCACGTGTTCGGCATTGACGACGACCACATAATCCCCGGTGTCCACGTGCGGTGCGTAGGTCGGCTTGTTCTTGCCGCTGAGCACGTTGGCCACCGCCGAAGCCAGGCGCCCGAGCACCTTGCCTTCCGCGTCCACCAGATAGAACTTCTTCTGGATATCCTCTTTTCGGGGCATGATCGTTGTTTTCGACATTGCCCAAACACTCCCCTCGTTCCGTCCAATTCAAAGAAAGTGGTGAATTTACTTGAACGAAAACCGGTTGTCAAGCACGGTTTCCCGTCAGTTCACCCCATGAGCAGGTACATCACCGCCTTTTGCACGTGAAGCCGGTTCTCCGCCTCGTCGAAAATAACCGAACGGGGGTGGTCGGCCACGTCGTCGGTCACCTCGTCGCCGCGGTGGGCCGGCAGGCAGTGCAGGAAGATGGCGTCATCGGCGGCCTTCTCGAAGGCGGCCAGGTTCACCTGGTAGTCGGCGAAGATCCGCTTCCGTTCCTTGTATTCCTCTTCCTGGCCCATGCTGGCCCAGACATCGGTGTAGACCACGTTGGCCCCGGGCAGCCCCTCGCCGGGATCGTTGGTCACCAGGATCTCGCTGCCGGCGGCCGCCGCGTCCTCGCGGGCGCTGTCCACGATCATCACATTCGGCTCGTAGTCCGGGGGCGTGATGATGCGGATGTCGGCGCCGAGCTTGGCCGCGATGAACATCAGCGAGTGGGCCATGTTGTTGCCGTCGCCCATGTAGGCCATGGTCACCGGCGCGTCGGCGCCGAGGTGCTCGCGGATGGTGAGGAAGTCGGCCAGCACCTGGCAGGGGTGCAGCAGGTCGGTGAGGCCGTTGATCACCGGCACCGTGCCGTACTCGGCCAGGTCGAGCACGTCCTGGTGGGCGAAGGTGCGGGCCATGATGCCGTCGACGTAGCGCGAGAGCACCCGCGCCGTGTCGGGCACCGTCTCGCCGCGGCCCAGCTGCATGTCCGAGGCACCGAGGTAGAGGGCATGGCCGCCGAGCTGGAACATGCCCACCTCGAAGGAGACGCGGGTGCGGGTGGAGGACTTCTGGAAAATCATGCCCAGGGTCTTGCCCTTGAGCGCCTCGCGGTAGCGCTCCGGGTCGGCCTTCATCTTCGCGGCCACGTCAAAGATCTCCATGATCTCGTCACGGGACAGGTCCTTGATCGAAAGCAGGTGCTTGTTGGTCATCTCTCGCTACTCCACTGCGGTTGGTAAAGACTCCGAGGTCACTTTTCCTTGCGAATCCGGGTACCCGACCGGCCGTCCATGGCGGGCACGAACATCTCCGGGCTGGTGATGATCACTTCCTTGCCCCCCGACTCGAGGAAGTCGATGGAGGCACGGATCTTCGGCCCCATGCTCCCCGGCGGGAACTGGCCCTCGTCGAGCAGCCGGCGGGCCTTGTCCACGGTGATCACGTCCAGCGCCCGCTGGGTCGGACGGCCGAAGTCGACACAGACCCGCGCCACGCCGGTGAGGATGACGAAGAGGTCGGCCTCGAGGGCGCTGGCCATCAGGCTCGCCGAGTAGTCCTTGTCGATCACCGCCTCCTCGCCGTGCATCATCCCTTCATCGTCGAAACTCACCGGGATGCCGCCGCCGCCGGCGACGTTGACCACCAGCCCCTGGTCGAGCAGCCGCCGGGCCACGTCGGCCTGGAGGATGCGCACCGGCTTGGGCGAAGGAACCACGCGACGGTAACCGCGGCCCGAATCCTCCACCATCTGCCAGCCGAATTCCTCCTCCATCATCCGCGCGCGGAACTTGGTGTAGAACGGCCCGATGGGCTTGGTGGGGTTCTGGAACGCGGTATCGTCGGCGCTGACCTCCACCTCGGTCACCAGGGTGACGAGTTCCTTTTCCATCCCGGCCCGCCGCAGCCGGTTGCGCAGGGCCAGCTCGATGAGATAGCCCATGCTGCCCTCGGTGTCGGCGACGCAGATATCGAGCGTGCTCGGCGGGATCTTGGTGCTCGATTCCTCGACGCGGATGAGGATGTTGCCCACCTGCGGCCCGTTGCCGTGGACGAGCACCATCTCGTAGTCGCGCTTGAGCACCTCGAGCAGCATGCGCGCCGCGTCGTCGGCGTTGGAACGCTGCTCCTCCATCGTACCGTGATCGTCGGGACCGATGAGCACATTGCCACCGAAGGCGATCACCGCCACCTGCCTGCTCATGGGGATGTCCTCCGAGCACCGGCGGCAGCCCCGGCCGCAGGGGGCCGGGGCATGGCCGACGGTGGCTGGGCGCTATGACGACAGCTTGGCCAGCACGTCCTCGAGCGTGGGCCGCCCGATTTCCTGCAGGTCATAGGAAACACGCACCGAAGGCTTGTCGATAGTGATCAGGCGCCGGAGGTCGATGGGCGTGGCAATGACCACCAGGTCGCAGTCGGTCTTGTTGATCGTTTCCTCGAGGTCCTTGACCTGGGCGTCACCGTAGCCCATGGCCGGCAGCAGCATGCCGATCTCGGGGTATTTCTCGAAGGTCTCGGTGATCGTGCCCACGGTGTAGGGGCGGGGGTCCACCAGCTCGGCGGCGCCGAACTTCGACGCCGCCACCACGCCGGCGCCGTAGGCCATTTCGCCGTGGGTCAGGGTGGGGCCGTCCTCCACCACCAGCACGCGCTTGCCGCGGATCTGGTCGCCGTCTTCCACGGTCAGCGGGGAGGCGGCGTCCACCACCACCGCGTCAGGGTTGGCGGCCTGTATGTTCTCACGCAGTTCCTCGACATCCTCGGCGTCGGCGGAGTCGATCTTGTTGATCACCACCACGTCGGCACGGAGCAGGTTGGACTCACCGGGGAAGTAGGACAGCTCGTGGCCCACGCGGTGCGGATCGGTGACCACGATCTCCATGTCGGCCTTGTAGAACGGCAGGTCGTTGTTGCCGCCGTCCCAGAGGACCACGTCGGCTTCTTCCTGGGCCTGCTCGAGGATCGCCGCGTAGTCCACCCCGGCGTAGACGATCACGCCGCGGTTGATGTGCGGCTCGTACTCCTCGCGCTCCTCGATGGTGCAGTCGTGCTTGTCCAGGTCGGCCAGTTCGGCGAAGCGCTGGACCTTCTGCTTCACCAGATCGCCGTACGGCATCGGGTGACGGACGGCCACGACCTTTTTGCCCATGCCCTGCAGCACCTCGGCCACCCGGCGGGTTGTCTGGCTCTTGCCGCAGCCGGTGCGGATGGCGCAAATGGAGACCACCGGCACCTTGGCCTTGACCATCGTCGGCTCGGCGCCGAGTACGGCGAAGTCGGCGCCGGCGGCGATGACCAGCGATGCCTTGTGCATCACGTACTCGTGGGGCACGTCACTGTAGGAGAAGACCACCAGGTCCACCGACGCCTCGCGGATAATCTCCTCGAGGTCGGCCTCGTCCCGGATGGGGATGCCTTCGGGGTAGAGCGAACCGGCCAGCTCGGCGGGGTAGACCCGACCGTCGATGTCCGGAATCTGGGTCGCGGTGAACGCCACCACGCGATAGAGTTCGTTGTCCCGGTAGCGCAGGTTGAAATTGTGGAAATCCCGGCCAGCGGCGCCCATGATCAGCACTTTGATCGGTTCCATGGAAATACTCCCTCCCCAGTTCCGAGTGGCGACGGTTGCCGGACCCGTGGACGTACAGCCGGCCGCCTTCAAAAACAACGAAAAGAGGACCTCCCTGGCCCCCGAATCACGCGTCTCTCCCCCCGGACCCCGGGGCAGACGAAACCGCCGCCGGAGGGGCTCCGGGAAGAGGCGAAGGGTAACAAAAGCAAGGGAAGCAAGTCAAGAATAGCGTTGACGAGCCTCGAGGGGGGCGGTCAACCGCTCTCCGCCTCCGCACCGGCATCGTCGTCGAGCCCATGCTCCCGGATCTTGGCCAGCAGCGTTTTCTGGCTCACGCCAAGGGCCTCGGCGGCCCGCGAACGCACGCCGCCGCTCTCCTCCAGGGCCTGGCTGATCCTGATCATTTCCGCCAGCGCCGCAGCGCGGCCGGCGGCTTCGGCCAACGTGCCGTCGAGGTCCACCAGCTCGCGCAGGGCCGCGGCCCTGCCCGGGCGCCCGGCGGCCAGGGCGGACGGCCCGAGCCCCAGCAGCTCGGGGGTGATCTCGGTGCTGCCGGCGAGGATCACGGCCCGCTCGATGCAGTTCTCCAGTTCGCGGATGTTGCCCGGCCAGTCGTGGGCCCGGAGCGCGTCCACCGCCTCGGGGGTGAGCACCATCCCCGGCCGTTGGCAGACCTCCCGGGAGAACCGCCGCACGAAGGCCTCGGCGAGCAGCGGGATGTCGCCCCGGCGGGCCCGCAGCGGGGGCATGTGCAGGGGGAAAACGTTGAGCCGGAAGTAGAGGTCCTGGCGGAAGGCGCCCGCCCGGATCCGCTCCCCCAGTTCGCGGTTGGTGGCGGCGATGATGCGCACGTCGGTGTTGATCGGCTCGGTGCCCCCCACCCGCTCGAAGCTCTTTTCCTGCAGTACGCGCAGCAGCTTGGGCTGCAGCTCGGCGGGGATCTCGCCCACCTCGTCAAGGAAGAGGCTGCCCCCGTCGGCCAGTTCGAACTTGCCCTGCTTGCGGGCCACCGCCCCGGTGAACGAGCCTTTCTCGTGGCCGAAGAGCTCGCTCTCCAGCAGCGTGGCCGGGATGGCCGCACAGTTGATGGCCACGAAAGGACGCTCCTGGCGGCCGCTGAGGTGGTGGATGGCCCGGGCGATGAGCTCCTTGCCCGTACCGCTCTCGCCGGAGATGAGCACCGTGGCCCCGGTGGGCGACACCTTGCGCGTCTTCTCCAGCACGTCGCGCAGGCCGGTGTCGGCGCCGATGATGCGGGGAAAGCCCATCTGCTCGGAGAAGATCTCCTTGAGCACCAGGTTCTCGAACTGCAGCCGCCGTTGCTCCACCACCCGGCCGATGAGCAGCAGCAGGTGGTCCATGTCCACCGGCTTGGTCAGGAAGTCGGTGGCCCCCTGCTTCATCGCCTCCACGGCCAGTTCCACCGAGCCATAGCCGGTCATCACGATCACCGGCAGGTCGGGGTCGGCTTCCCGCGCCCGGCGCAGCACTTCCATGCCGTCGGCCTTGGGCAGGCGCAGGTCGGTGATCACCATCAGGAAGCGCCGCTGCTCCAGCTCGAGCAGCGCGGCTTTGCCGTCGGCGGCGTCCGCCGTCTCGTAGCCCGCCCCCTGGAGGGTAGCGCAGATCATCTGGCGCAGGTTGGCCTTGTCTTCGACGACCAGGATCCGGCTCACGTCACCCCTTTCCCCCTCGAGTCAGCGCAGCCACCCGGGCAGGGCGCCCGACCGGCGGGCCTCCTCCTCGAGGTCGGCCAGGGCCTGTTCCGCCGCGGCCACCGCCTCGGCCGCCATGTCCAGTTCGCCGTACAGTTCCTCGATCCGATCCTGCACCAGGGCACGGGCCGCCGGATCGTCGATGGCGGTGAAATCGACCCGGCACTTGTTCATCTCGCTCTGCAGCGAATCGTGCTTCCGCTTCGCCCTGGTCAGCTCGGCCCGGGCGTCGGACATCGCTTTGCGCCAGTATTCCTCACCGCGGCCCTGGCTGTCGGTGGCCACGCCCACGGTGGACCAGGGATCGGCGGCCTCGCCCTCCGACGCGGTGGTTTCACCATCGGCGCCCTCCGGCACGTCGCCGGCTTCGGCCGGCGCCTCTCCCCCGCTGCCCGAAGAACTGGGGAAGCCCTTGAGATCGCTGTTGGTGTATTTCTTCGGCTCGGACTTCTCTTCCTTCTTCTCCTCCTCGCCCTTCTCCTGGGTCGGCCCGGCCAGGACCGGCAGGGTCGAGCTGCAAACGAGAAGCAGGGCGAACACGACGGCAGCCGCGCTCATCCATGTCCGACGGTGAAAGATACGGGTCATCGTCCTCTTCATGGGTGTGGTTCCTCCAGGATGGCCGGGGGCGCCGGCGCCCAGATCGCTGTTCTCCTTATCGGTGCCCACTGTACGGTCCTTGAGCAGACCGGGAAATCGTGCGCTTCGTCTGGGCCGGGGTTCACTTGCACCTGTTGGGATTATATGCCGGGTCTTCCGGAGGTCAAGGAAATCCGGCTCTCCCGGGTCTCAGTGGTAGAGGGAGAGCTCCTCGCGGCGCACCGACACGAATTCACGAAGATAGGCTTCGAAGCCTCGCCCTGCGGGCCAGCAGGGCGGGGAAAAGCCCGGGTCGGCGAATCGCCGGTCCCAGGTCACCGCCGCCCTGTCGAAGAGCAGGTGGTCGTCCGGCTGCTCCAGGCTCAGCGCGCCGTAGAGTTCGGCCACCCCCCCCTCGCCGCCGGCAAGGCCCCTCCCCTCGCCGCCCACGGCCACGGCGGCGTCGAGACGCAGGCCCTTTTTGAGCACCAGCCCCTGGCCGCCGGCCGGGGAGCCGTCGGCACGCCGCCCGGCGGAACAGATGCCCAGCACCCGGCCGTCCCCCGGCGGCTCGGCCCGCGACGGTGGGACCGGGCCCGGCGAAGCGTCATAGACCAGGTGGCCGGTGACGGTGATGTCGCCCGAAGCGGCCACGGTGAGCGCCCCCCCCGGGGCCAGGGCCGCGGGCACCGGCGCCCCGGGGAGCGAGCCGCTGGAAAGCGACAGGATCGCCCCCTCGACGTAGACCGGCCCGTCGAGCAGCCCGGGATAGGCCACCCCGTCCACTGAGGTCGTCCCGCCCGCCCGATCCACGAGAAAAATGAGGCGGACGGGCACTGCGGCATGTTCCAGGGCCAGCAATTGCCGCCCCCCGTCGTCCCGCAGTTCCAGCCGGGCCAGGTCGCCCTCGACATAGACACCACCGGTGAGATGGCCCTCCCGCAGCCAGTAGATGCCCTCGGGCGGCCGGCCGCCGGCAACAGGCAGCCCGAGGGCCTCGCGCAGTTCGCCAACGCCGAGAACGGTTCCGTTTGCCGGGGGCAGGCCCAGTGCAGCCCGGGCCATGTCGCCGGGCACGGGCAGCGCACCTGGCGGCTCGGCCAGGCAGGCCCGGCCGCAGGCGAAGACCGGGTCGGCGGCGTCGGCCAGTTCCCATTGCGCGGGTTCGATTCCCGGCGCGAGCAGCCCCCCGGCACAGTGCGGCAGGCCCGAACGCCGCAGCCCGGTGCCGCGAAAACCGGCCCGGCCGGCGATGCGCACCGGCCCGCGAAAGACCCGCGGCGGCAGAAGCAGCCGCGGCCCGCCCGAAAGATCGCCGCCCAGCGACAGGCAGAACTGCCAGTGGCAGCAGGGAAAGCGGGCCACGAGAATGCCGAAGCGGATCTCCTCGCGACAGAAGGCGGCGGAACGGCGGCCAGGGGCGCTGCTCCGCCCCTCGCCGGTGACCCGGACCCGGTATCGAAAGAACAGGCCACCCCCGGCCGAGCCGCTCACCCCCAGCGGCTCGAGGTGGGACGCAGCGGCGCAGCGCACGAAGTCGTCCAGCGGCCCGAACAGATCCTCATCGAGGGGGGTCTCCGTGGTCCAGGGCCCGAATCGTGTCGCCAGGCCCGGGATGCCCTCCTCCAGCAGGCTCAACCGGCGCTCCGGGGCGCCGCAGAGCAGGTCGAGGCGGTAGCGATCCACCTCGGCCGCGGTGAGCCCCGGCGGCAGCCGGAAGCGGGCCAGGGCGTCGCGCCACGCCGCCGTGCAGCGGCGCGTCGCCGATTCGGCGGCGATGCGGGCCCGGGCCTGTTCCAGGCCGTTCACCGCCAACTGCCCCTCGGTCTGCACGGCAAGGTGCAGCGCCGCCCCCACCAGGGCCAGCACGGCCGTGAGAAAGAGCGCCGAGGGCAGCGCGCTGCCCCGCTCCCCGAATCGGTTCCGATACCTGGCTGTCCACATCGTGCCCCCTCAGTTGCCAGCCGGCAGCGCCGCCGCGGCGCGCACCTCGCGGCCGGCCGCCGCCCCCGGCGCTTCGCCCAGCGGGCCGCGGCCGGCCAGGGTGGCCTGCACCACCCGCACGTGCCACAGCTCGCTCTCGTCCGCTTCGTCCACCACCCCGTCCCCGTCGTTGTCCCGGCCGTCGCCACTGCGGGAAAGCGGCTCGTCGGTGACCCGCAGTTCGCCCCGCTGGTCCACCAGGCCGTCGCCGTCGTTGTCAGCCCAGTCCCGGAGACCGTCCACACCGGCGGCCACGAGGTAGCTCAGGGAGAACTGCGTCAGGCCTTCGGCCACCGGCCGGCCGCTCTCTCGGAAGACCCCCTCGTCGTCGAGGCGGAAGGTGACCCGCTCCCCGGCCCCGGCGGGCACGCCGTCGCCGTCCAGGTCGGCGAGCAGGGTCAGGGTGTCGGCCTGTGCCGCTTCCAACGGCGGGAATGGCGCCGGCGCCGCCCGGCTGCCCGTGCCGGCGTGGCGTACCGCGCGGCAGAGGCGGCGGGCGGCGAGACGCAGGGCCGCCGCCCGGTGGGCATCGGCGCGGAAGCGCAGCTCGGCCTTCTGCACCGTGTCGAGCAGGGCCAGCACCGCGGCGGAGACGAGCAGGCCGACAAAGAGCGCAACAGCGGTCTCGGCGAGGCTGAACCCCCGCTCCCCGCCCCTCATCGCACCACCCAGCCGGAGAGACGCGGCCCGGGCCTGCCCTCCCCGCCGGCGCTCACCAGGGCCAGGGAGACCAGCTTGCGCCCATCCACCACAACCGTCACCCGGCGGCAGACGAACCAGGCACGGCCGTCCAACAGAACTTCTTCGCTGAACCCCGGCCGGGGCTCTTCCAGCGAACCGCCGGGCCGCAGTCCCGGGTCGTCCCAGGCGAGGGCCAGCAGTTCGTCCAGGCGGCCGGCAAGCAGGGTCCGGGCCGCGTCGTCCCGCTGCAGCCGGTCACCCGTGCTCACCGAGAGCAGCACCAGCTGCATGCCGGCCAGAACGCCCACGGCGAGGACGAAGAGCGCGGCGGCGCACTCGGCAAGGGTCATCCCCTGCTCGGCGGTCGGTCTGTTCAGGAATCGGCGCATGCCGGGGAGAAAGAGCAAAGAGCGTGCCAGGGATCAGGTCAGCAGAAACGGTATTCCACCGGTTCGGGCGTGTGATGCCAAGGCGCCACACCGCCAACCCCGGGCGCCAGGAAAAGCGGCGCGAGCGGTCAGTACGCCGCCTGGCGCCCCCTCGGCAGCACCACGGTAAAGGTCGTGCCTTCCCCGCTCCGGCTGGTCACGTCGATGGAACCGTTGTGGGAGAGGATGATCTTCTGCACCAGGGCCAGACCGAGCCCGGTACCGTCCTCCCGGGTGGTGAAGAAGGGGAGAAAGACCCGTTCCAGGTGCTGCTCCTCGATGCCCGTGCCGTTGTCGCGGACCTCGATGCGCACCGTGCCGCCGCTGCCCTCGCTGCCGGCCACCCGCACCTCGCCCCCCTCGTCCCGCGCGGCGAGCACCGCCTGCCGCGCGTTGCGCAGCAGGTTGCTCAGCGCCTGGCGCAGCAGGGTCTCGTCACCGTCCACCGCCGGGAATTCACCCTCGAGGGTGATGCTCAGCGCCTCGTCCCCTTCCGGCGAGGTCACCTCGTCGAGGCACTCCTCGAGCAGGCCGCGCAGCTCCACCCGCTCCGTGCGCAGGGCGGTGGGCCGGGCAAAGGCAAGGAAGTCGCTGACCACCGTACCCAGGGTGCGGGTCTCCTTGAGGATCTCGCCGGCATACTCCCCCGCCTTCCCGTCATCGGGATTGCGGCTCACCAGCTGGGCGTACCCCTGGATGGCGGCCAGGCCGTTGCGGAACTCGTGGGCGATGCCCGCGGACATCTCCCCCAGCCGGGCCAGGTTCTCCTTCAGCCGCACCTGGTCCTGCAGCCGCCGGATCTCGGTGAGGTCGGTGAAAAGGCAGATCGCGCCGATGACCTCGTCGTCGCGGCTGCGCAGCGGGCTGGCGCTGACCCCGAGGAAACGCACGTCCCCCGGGCCCCGCTCGATCTCGATCTCCTCACGGGAGAAAAAGCACCCATCTTCAAGGCTGGCGCGGATGATCTCGCGGAAGGCCTCGTACCCGGCAAACAGGTCGCGGTAGTCGAGACCCACCACCTCCTCCGGCGAGCGGCGCATCACCGTGGAGGCCGGCAGATTCATGTTCACCACCCGGCCGCCCCGGTCGAAGGTGAAGACCCCCGAGGAGATGCTCTGGATGATGTTCGCCGAGAGGGCCAGAGAGTCGTCGGCCCGATCCCGCTCTTGCAACCGCAGCGACTCCAGTTGCTGCTCCTTGTCCTTGAGGTTCTTGATCAGCCCCTGCAGGGAATACATCACCTGGCTCTCGGCCAGCATCCGCCGTTCCCGCTCCCGGTCCCGCGCCCGGGCCATGCGCCGCACCATGGCCACCACCAGCAGAAACACCACCCCCACCACGACCATGAAGAAGAGGTACTGCTTGGCCATCACCACGGGATCGGGATCCATGATCGTTCTCTCCTCCTGCGGGGGCCTGCAGCGCGGACCACCGCCTGCCCTCCTTATCGGACAAAGGGCGCCGGGACTTGCCGGTGATCAGGGCCGTATTCGTGGCATCAGGGCAGGAAATCAGGCGGGTCGTAGAAGTTGCCCAGGGCCACGTTGGCCCCGGCGACATACTCGCCCTCCTCGAACAACCTGAAGGTCTTACTCTCGATCAGGCCAATCACCTCACCATCATAATTCCAGCTCTTCAGCCATGGGAGGTTCTCCTCCAGCGGCCCCGGCGCGGTGAGGATCTCATCATTGCCA
>Ga0180429_10001721_pt1 | contig 18440 bp, 16 predicted proteins | sample SS_ome_FD_132428 | JGI IMG/M metagenome (GOLD analysis project Ga0180429, IMG submission 132428) | Hypersaline lake sediment archaeal communities from the Salton Sea, California, USA - SS_1_S_1 metaG | ecosystem: Environmental > Aquatic > Non-marine Saline and Alkaline > Hypersaline > Sediment ...
ATGGAGGGCCGGCGTATGCGAATACTCATTGCCGAAGACGACTTCACCTCGCGCAACGTGCTGGCGGCCGTGCTGAAGAAAGCCGGACACGAGGTGGTGGAAACCGAGGACGGGGCCCGGGCTTGGGAGGTTATGCAACAGCCCGACGCCCCGCGCCTGGCCATCCTCGACTGGATGATGCCGGAGATGGACGGCGTGGAAGTGGCCCGCCGCGTGCGCCGCCTCGACCGCGGCCAGGCCCGGCCCTACATGATCATTCTCACCTCGATGGACGACATCGAAAAGCTGGTCACCGCCCTCGAGGCCGGGGCCGATGACTACATCACCAAGCCGTTCAACCCGCCGGAGTTGAAGGCCCGCGTCCAGGTGGGCCAGCGCATTCTCGAGCTGCAGGACAAGCTGGCCCAGCGGGTGGGCGAGCTGGAAGTGGCCCTCTCCCGGGTCAAGACCCTGCAGGGCCTGCTGCCGATCTGCTCCTACTGCAAGAAGGTGCGCAACGACGGCAACTACTGGCAGCAGGTGGAAAGCTACATCAGCGAGCACAGCGAGGCGATTTTCAGCCACTCGATCTGTCCCGACTGCTACAAGGAATTCGCCGAACCGCAGCTGAAAGAGCTGAAGGAACGGCAGGCCAGCCAGAAATAACTCGAATTCCAGGCCGATTTCTCCCACACGCGGTGGACAACCGCGTTTTTCGTGTACATTATTAAATTAGCGGATCGTCGAGACACCCTGCCCCAGCGGCAGCAGATCCTCCACACCCATATTCCGGGAGCGCCCTCATGCGACAGCTGATCACTTTCTCCATCACCCTGGCCCTCTTGGCCGGCCCCGCGGCCTCCGCGGCCACGATCATCGTCCCCGACCACCAGCCCACGATCCAGGCCGGCATCGACGCCGCGGCGAGCGGCGACACGGTGATCGTACGGGACGGGACCTACAGCGGACCCGGCAACTGGGACATCGACTTCGGCGGCAAGGCGATCACCGTGACCTCGGAGAACGGGCCGGAAAACTGCATCATCGACTGCTGGACGGCGGACTGGCAGGACCACCGGGGCTTCATCTTCCACAGCGGCGAAGGGGTGGACTCGGTGATGCGGGGTTTCACCATTTCCGAGGGCCTGATCGAGGGCTACTGGGGCGGGGGAATTCTCTGCCGCGATGGATCGGCACCGCTGATCACCGGCAACATCATCACTGATGGCGAATGCTTTCTCGGAGCGGGGATCGCCTGCATCAACTCCTCGCCCACGATCATCGACAACCTGATCCAGCACAATTACTCCGATGACATCGGGGCCGGCATCTTCTGCTCGAGCAGCTCACCCCTCATCGCCGGCAACACGTTTTTGCACAACTATGCGTCAGCGGGAGGGGGTATCGGCACCACGGGCGATTCGGCGCCGGACATCGTCAACAACCTCTTTCTCGAAAACCACCAGATCTACCCCGTTGCCGGGGTCTACTGGGGCAGCGGGATCCACTGCTTCGATACCAGCGCCGTGCTCGTGGAGAACTGCACCTTCACCGGCCACACCAACGACACCGGCGGCGGCTGCCTCCAGGACGACAGCGGCGCCCTGGTGGTCCGCAACTGCATTCTCTGGGCCAACGACAACGATATCGGGTACAGCTACTACGCACCGCCGCCGACAGTGACCTTCTCCTGCGTTGAGGAGGGCTCGCCGGGCCTGGGCAACATCGCCAGCGACCCGCAGTTCGTCACCGGGCCGCTGGGCGACCGCTACCTGAGCCAGGTGGCCGCGGGCCAGGGAACGGACAGCCCCTGTCTCGACACGGGGCACGGGGCGGCGTCGGCAATCTGCTACACGGCGGGGCCCCAACTGACGTGCCTGCACGCCAGGAGCACCCGGACCGACGAACTGGGTGACGCCGGCACCGTGGACATGGGCTACCACTATCCGGACCTCGACCTGGCCGCCGCCGGCTTGGGCTGCGAACCATCATCGGGCACCGTGCCGTTCAACGCCTCGATGACCGCATCACTGACCAACAACCACCCGTCCCTGACCCGCCGCCTGTCCGGCCGGATCGACGTCACCCTCGCCTCCGGGGGCCGGTTCGCCAACTGGCGGGCCGGGTTCACCAACCTCACCGGCGGCGAAACCTACAGCACCACCTGGAACCAGGCCATCCCGGCTCTCGGCACCTTGATCGGGGACAACGTCTTCGAACTGCGGGTGGCGGACGTCACCCCGGCACCCTGGAACCTGCCGCCCTACCCCCCGGCCGGCGACACGGCCATGGAGGCCTGCACGGTGACGGCGAACGCGCCGTAGCAACGCCGGCCCCCTGTCATTGTGAGCCACGGACTCGCGAGCGCTCGTAAGGAGCACGACAGGCGGCCCGGGATCCCCCAACTGAGCGAAATGTCGCGAGGGATATCGCGCGTCTCTCGTGATCAAGCACTTCCCGTACTCCTCGCGTGAACTCGAAACCCGTGAGCGAAGAGGGGGATGCCGGTCCGCCCCATGCACGTCTCCGACGGTGGCCGTTCCGTCCGTTGACCTCCCGCGTCTCCCGCGGGTTGGGGGCTCTTAAGGAACAAATGAATATGAATGGGACCTGACCCCATCTTTATTCATTTGTTCCTTCCACATACTTCCAGCGTCCCCCGCGGGTTCGGGGCTTGCGATGACAGGGATGAGTCGGCGTGCAACGCCGCCCTCGGGCCTCAGGTGAGGTTTTGCCGCTTCTAGGAGATCTTGCCGCCGAACTCCACCTCGGACGACTTGTTGCGCTTGCGGCCGCGAACCAGCGACTTCATCATCTGGGGCACCAGGGCAAGGAAGATCGTGCTGCCGGCGCGGAGCAGGATCTTCACTTCCTCCCAGGAGCGGAGCCTGAGGATGCGCTTGATGATGAAGGAGGGGATGATCGTGGTGGTGAGGAAGGCCTTGCGCCGCAACGACTCGATCTCGTCGAAGGTCAGGGAATGCGGGGCGAAGCAGAGGGTGTGCATGCCGAGCACCGAGTAGTCGCCGGGGACCACCTTGCCGTGTTTGTCGAGGTTCTCGTAAAGCTCCGTGCCGGGGAAGGGGGAAAGGGTGAAGAAGTGTGACGCATCCCCCTTGAGGCTCTTCACGAACCTGATCGTTTCCAGGCCATCCTCGTAGGTCTCGCCGGGCACGCCGAACATCGAGGTGAGGAAGGTGCGGATCCCCGCCTCGTGGACCATGGCCACACCCTTGCGGATCGTTTCCCGGGTCTCCCCCTTCTTCAGCGTCTTGAGGTTTTTCGGCACCCCCGACTCCACCCCGATCATGATGTTGTAACAGCCCATCTGCTTCAGGGCTTTCAGCACTTCGCGGTCGATGCAGTCGGCCCGGGTGGCGATGCTGAAATCGACCTTGACCTTGCGCTTCGCCACCTCTTCAGCCAGCTGCAGCACCCGGTCCTTCCGTGCGGTGAAGGTGTCGTCCCAGAAACGGATCTCCTTGACGCCGAACTGCTTCACCGCGATTTCCATCTCTTCGGCCACCGGCACCGGGTCGCGGAAACGGATGACATCGCCGCCCCACTTGTAGCAGTAGATGCACTTGTGGTGGCAGCCGCGGCTGGTGAGCATGGTGGCCAGCGGCCGCTTGGTGTAGAGGCCGATGGGCGGGATGTAGTCGGCGTGGTTGATCAGGTCGCGGGCCGGGAAGGGCAGGCTGTCCAGATCCTCGATGTAGGGGCGATCCGCCTCGCGCACCAGGTCCTCACCGTTGCGCCAGACCGTGCCGGCCACGCCCTCGAGGGTCTCGCCTTCGGCCAGCCGGTTGGCGATGTCGGCCAGGGTCTCTTCACCCTCGTTGATCACCAGCGAATCTGCGGCCCGGCACTCGGCCAGGTGTTCCTCCTTGATCACCGAAGGCAGCGGCCCGCCGAAGGTGATGTGCGCCTGGGGCAGCAGGGCCCGCAGATCCTTCGCGGTCTGGCGCGAGTTGTTCCAGAGCACGGTGTTGGAATAGACCCCCACCAGCTCGGGATTGCAGGAAACGACCTCCCTGATCAGCGCTTCATGGGTGTAAAACCCGCCGTCGATGATCACCGCCCGGTGCCCGTCGGCCCGCAGCCGCCCGGCCAGGTACATCAGGGCCAGCGGAGGCCAGAACCCGGCGCCCAGCTTTCTGAGAGCAGTGGGGTGGGATTCTTCGTGTGTCCAGGCCGGAATGAGAACCACGGCGGTGATCGTGCGCTTGCCCATGCGGAAATCCTCGCTACCGGCAGGAAATAATCGTATGTCGCCGGCCAAGCGAGAACCTTAAACCCGGGACCCGGCTTTGTCAATGGAGAAGCCGGCCGCCACCGGATGCCCGGGCCCGAAGCCGATCCCTTCTACTCCTTCTTCCCGCCAAGCGCCTTGGCCGCACCGGACAGCCGCTCTTCGAGGTCCCGGATCCGGCCCTCGACCTCCTCCAGGCCGGCACTCCCGGTACGTTCACCGCCTTCGGCGGCCGGCTGGCCCCTGCCGCGACGAACGAACCGGTAATACCCCAGCCCCACGGTGATCCCCAGGGCGACGGTCATGACGACGAACCGCAGAACCGAGGTGCCGGTGAAGGCGATCCACCCCACGCCGTAAAGCATGCAGAACACGCCGCCCAGCAACAGGCCGCTGCTGATCACCTGCAGCTGGTCCGCCCGCACCAGCGAGACCACGAGCAGCAGCGTGGAGAAAACGATGAGGATGATGCTCGTGCTGAGGAACCACGGCTTGCGGGCCTCCATCGCCTCGTCCGACAGCACCCGGCGCAGGCTCCTGATCTCATCAACCCGGTCACGATCTTCCGGTGTCAGCTCCGCCGACGCGTTCGATCCCCGGATCTCCTGTTCCTCTCGCGAAAGTTCTCGAATCTGCGCCTCGTAATCGCCTGGCGGCGGATGGAACGTGTAAACCCCGATCCCCGCGAAGGCGGTGAGCATGAGACCGAGAAAGATGGAAAAGATCGTCTTCAAACCGGTGTTTTTCGCTGCTTCTCTCATCTTGCCCCCCCGGGCCCATTCATTGGGCGCTCGTCTTCTACCGCTCCTCAACCACCGTGCCATCGCCGGCAAAACGGAGGACGCTCCCCTTCGAATACGCCACCCCCCCGATGGTGGTGTCTTCCGCCAGCCGGCACTGCTTCAACCGGCCGTTCTCGTGCAGGGTTATGCCGCAGTGGAACATGCTGCCGTCGCAGGGCACACCGTCGATCACCGGGTCCTCCCGGCAGCAGTAATACTTCAATGCACCACCGGGATAGAAGGAGACCATCACCCCCTCCTTGCCGCCCCAGCCGCCGCGGCAGCGGTGCCCCTGGATTTCCAGGTCGCGGGGCAGCATGCAGGCTTTGGGGTTGCCCTGCTCGTCGACGAAAACCCAGGTCTTCGCCGGGAAGTCGATGCCGTTGCGCCGGTGGCCCTTCGCCAGCTGCAGCTCGTCCGGCTTCCAGTTGCCGTGGAGCACGACGAACCCCTTGCGGCAGGGCCAGCCGTCGATCACCGTGTCTCCGGCCAAAATGCCCAGCTTCTGTCCGTCCTCCCCCTCGCGGAACGAATCGAAGCGGATCCCGTTCTTCACCACGTTCTTCTCCGCCCCGATCTGCCACGGCGCGCAGGCCAGCACCGGCGCACCGGCCGCCAGGACCAGGCAGATCATCGCCATCGTTTTCCTCAGCGTGTCCATCGCCCCCCTCCTGCCGGGCGTTCCCGGCCTGTTCCACGTTCCACACCTGCCGCATCGACACCGTCATCACGGCCATTCGAAATACTGACGGTGCCGGCGGATCTCGACCAGCCGATGCTCGCGAAAGTGCAGATCGATCCTGTTAAAGTACCCGTGCTTCTCATCCACCAGCAGCGCCCAGTCATCGCTGGGCTTGACGAAGCGGAACTCGGTCTCATCAAAGGTGCCCGGCTGCCGCCGGGCCATCCACCCGGTTTCGAGCAGCATGTCCTCGTATTCCGGGAGTTCGGCCAGGGCCACTAGAGACCGATAGACGTCATTGTATGACTGGCCTGGTGTAATCGTGATCACACGTTCGCCGGATCCGGCCCTCCACACGCGGTCCGGCTTCCCGGGCCTTCCGGCTCCAATAACGAAGCCACGCTCGAATTCGATGGCCGTGGTCAACCTTCCGCCGAAGGAGAGCAGCCAGGTGTCCCACTGGTCGAAATGACGCTCGACCTCGAGAATCGTCATTGGTTCCAGGGATTCGGGGAACCGTTCCCGTTCCTCGTCCATGCCGCTCAGTGAATCCAGTGCGACGATATCCCCGGCACGGAACTTTTGCGCCGCAATGTCGTAAGCCACCGACTTGGATTGCCCGATGGTAAATCCGTAACCCTCACCCTTGGTGATCGATTCATCGATATAGGTGATCCACAAATACCCCACATGGGAGAGTGGGACGCCAAGAAGAATCACCGCCGAGATGATCAGGATGGAGGATGTCTTTCCGAGACGCATGGCCCAGCCCTCGCCTACCGCGCCAGCCGCAGGAACCGGTGGCAGGCCTCGTCGTTGCCATGGGGCGAGCCCCAGGCCCGGGTGATTCGCTGGGACAGCCCCTGCCCCGTCAGCCCGTCCATCTGCCGCCGGACCCGCCGCTCGAGATCGACACGGACACCGGTGCCGCCGAACTGCACCATGACGGTGGCCAGCAGGGCCATAATCATCAGCCGTTCAGGAAATCGTATGAGAGCCATCGTGTTCACCTCGCTGTGGGCCAGGCACTTTAGTTAAGATATTAACTATATACTTCCTAAATATCAAGAAGTCAAGCGTTGCGTTCATTTTTTTTGGCGGGCCGGGACGGCGGTTTTTTTGAGCGGGGATGACGGTCAGGGGGTGGGATCGGTCGGGTAGTCCGGAAAATGCTCTAGGGGCCCGGCCCGGCCCGGCGTTTGCCGCCCCGCCGCGGCGAGCAGTGCGGCGCGGACATAGGCCCGCGCTCCGCCCACGGCCTCGCGCAGGTCCCGGCCGCGGGCCAGCAGGGCCGCCACGGCCGAGGCGAGGGTGCAGCCGGTGCCCCGATCGTTGCGGGTGATGATCCGTGAGGCGGAGAGAGGCAGCGCTTCCTCGCCGTCGAAGAGCAGGTCACGGCAGGTGTCCGTTTCCCGGCCGTGGCCGCCCTTGAGCAGTACGGCCCGGGCGCCCAGCCGGTGGAGCTCCCGGGCCGCCGGCTCGAGGTCGCCGGCCCGGCGCAGCGGCCGGCCAAGGATCACTTCGGCCTCGGGGATGTTCGGCGTCACCAGGTCGGCCAGGGGAAAGAGCCGGTGGACGAGGATGTCGACAGCGTCCGGGTCCATCAGCTCGCCGCCGCTGGAGGCCAGCATCACCGGATCGACCACCAGATGGCCGATGCCGTGGTCCGTCACCGCCCGGGCCAGGCACTCGATGATCCCGGCATTGACCAGCATCCCGGTCTTCATCGCCGCCGCCGGCCGGTCGGCGAGCACCGCGTCGACCTGTCGTCGCACCAGTTCCGGGGCCACCGGCTCCACGGCCAGCAGTTCGCGGCTGTTCTGCACCGTGACCGCAGTGAGCGCCGCCGCACCATGCGCACCGAGGGCGGCGATGGTCTTCAGGTCGGCGGCGAGGCCGGCAGCGCCGCAGGGGTCGAGCCCGGCAGCGGCGATGACCAGCGGCGGATTGGCGGTGCCCCTCCCCATCCCGCTACTCCAGGTTCGGCCCGGCGCCGGCCAGGCTGCCGCCGTGCAGCACCGTCGAAGGATCAAAGGCGAAAAAATCCACCGAGGAGACGGGTTGCACCGTGCCGCCCTCCAGGCGGAACGCGCGGACCAGGCAGCCGAAGGCGGGCCCCGGGCCGGGGACGGCGAGGATCTCGTCGGTACCGTCACCGTCCAGGTCGCCGGCCGACACCCGCACCCCGTAGCGGGGGGTCTGGAAGGCGAAGAAGCTGGCGCCGGGGACCGGGGACACTCCCGTGCCGCCGTCATGGTCGAAGGCCCGCACGTGGGCACCGAACACGCCGCCGGGACCGGCGCCGGTGAGGATCTCGTCGATCCCGTCGCCGTCGATGTCGCCGGCGGCCACGTTGACCCCCCATTTCAGCGTGCCGTAGGCGAAGAAGCTGACCCCGGGCAGCGGTGTCACCGAAGCGCCGTCCCAGCTGAAGGCGCGGACGTGGGGGCCGAACACCGCCCCCGGGCCGGCGCCGGTGATCATCTCATCGACGCCGTCGCCGTCCAGGTCGCCGGCGGTGACGTTCACGCCGAAGCGCGGCGTGCCGTAGGCGAAGAAGCTGACCCCGGGCAGCGGCTCGACGCCGGAACCATGGGCGTAACCGAAACCGCGGACGTGGGGGCCGAACACCGCCCCCGGGCCGGCGCCGGTGATCATCTCGTCGACGCCGTCACCGTCCAGGTCACCGGCGGAGACATTCACACCGAAACGCGGCGTGCCGTAGGCCATGAAGTTTACCCGGCCGGCCTCCATCTGCGCGCCGCACTGCTCGAAGGCCCGCACCTGGGGCCCGAACAGTTCACCGGGCCCCGGGCCGGTGAGCACCTCGGCATCGCCGTCACCATCCAGGTCGCCGGCGGCCACGTTGGCGCCGTAGTCGTCCACCCCGAAGACCGCGAAGTCGGTAAGCGGCTCGCCGGTGGCGGCGGGGTGGTAGATGCGGACCGCCGCCGGGTTGCCCGGCCCGGGCCCCGGGGCGGCAAGGAGCAGACAGGGCGGCGGGGCGAAGAAGACGGTGAGCATGTCGCTCCCGCTGTCCCCGCCGTAGCCCTCGCCGGCCGCGGCCACGCCGCCGGGAACCAGGGTTACGGCCCGGGCCTCGTCGCGTCCGGGCGGGGTTACCGGCCTGGTGTAGGACGCGGTCCAGAGCTGGTAGCCGAAGCGGTCGACCTTGAGCAGCACCATGTTCTGCAGCCCGCCGGCATAGCCTGCTTCTTCGACGCCGGCCACCAGCACGTTTCCGCAGCCGTCGTCCTCCGCGGCATAGGCGCAGTCGTCGCCGCCATTGGGCCCGTCGTGACGGATCGCGCCCACGGTCTCGCCCCCGGGAGAGACATGGAAGACGAGCAGTTCGGTGTCCCCTTCGAGGGTCGTACCGCGGCCCACGGCGAAGGAGCGGCCGTCCGGGGTCACCGCCAGGTCGAAACAGTCGTCGTCGCCGCCGAACGGGGAATCGTAACGCTTGACCCACAGCTCGTTGCCGTCGGCGTCGTAGCGCACCACCGCCAAATCGGTCCCGGCGCTGGCCGGCCCGTCCGAGGTGCCGGCCACCACCACGCCGCCTTCGGGGTGCAGCCGGATGGCCCGGGGCATGTCATCGCCGCCGTACTGGCTGGCGTAACGGGAGACCCAGGCTTCCGTGCCGTCCGCTTCGTAGCAGATGGTGCAGTAGTCCTGCCCCTGGCCGCCGCCGCCGGCGCTGCGGCCGGTGACATAAATCCGGTCGGCATCGTCGATGACCAGGGCGAAGACCTGGTCGTAGAACCCGGGAGGGCCGTTGTAATACTCGGCCCACAGCACGTCGCCATCGGCGCTGTATTTGATGGTGATGAAATCGTAGTCGGTCTCGTTGCGGTAGGAGATTCCCGCGGCCACCACGTTGCCCTCGCCGTCGAAGGCCACGTCGTAGCCGGAGTTGTTGCCGTCGCCGCTGCCGTTGAAATAGCGCTCCCAGCGCGTGCTGCCGTCGGCCTCGTAGACCACGGTGAGCACCTGGTGCCCCTCGGGCACCGCGACCCAGGAATAGCCGGTTACCGCCACCGCGCCGCTGAGCGGGTCGTGGGCGATGGCCTGGGGCGTGTCCCCGCCCTCCCCGGAAAAGCTGTTGTCCCAGAGCAGCGTGCCGTCAGGAGCGTACTTCAGGGTGAGGTAATCGGGATTGAAGACGTCGTCATCGCTGGTCCCGGTGACGTAGATCGACCCGTCGGGCGCCGCCACCATGTCCACGGCCTGGTCGGCGCCGGACGCTTCGCCGTCGTAGGCCTCGGCCCAGACCGCGTTCATCAGACCAGCCGCCCGAACCGTCCCCGTGCCGGCCATCGCCAGCATGACCAGCGCCAGGGCGAGGGCCGGGCCCCGCCACCGCCGGCACTCCGTTTCTTCCGCCGTTGCCCGCATGTTACTTCCCCCTGAACAGAAAATTGATCACGTCACCATCCTCGACCTCGTAGTCACGGCCCTCGCTGCGCACCCGCCCCAGTTCCTGGAGCCGAGCCATCGACCCCTCGGCCAGCAGCTCGGCGCTGTCCACCACCTCGGCACGGATGAACCCCTCCTCCATGTCGCCGTGAATGCGGCCCGCCGCCGCCGGCGCCGCCGTGCCCCCCGGCACGTGCCAGGCGCGGAGCTTGTGGTTCGACGTGGTGTAGAAGGTGATCAGGTCGAGCAGCCGGGTGCAGGCTCCGGCCACCCGTGAGAGGCTGTCGCCGGTGATGCCCAGCGCCTGGCGGTACTCGCCGCGCTCCTCCCCCGGCAGGTCGAGCAGTTCGGCCTCCACCCGGGCCGACACCGGCAGCACCAGTTCCTCGCCCACCGCCTCGGCCAGGCGCCGCAGGGGCCCGCCACCGTCACCGGCCAGCTGCTCCTCGTCCACGTTGGCACAGTAGAGCACCGGCTTGACGGTCAGGAAGCCGTAGCCCTTGAGCGCCGGCCCCTCCCTGGGCCCCAGCTCCAGCGTGCGCAGCGGACGGTCGCCGGCCAGGTGGTCGCGCACCTTTTCCAGCAGGGCCGCCTGTTTCGCGAATTTCTTCGGTTCGGTGCGGGCCTTCTTCGCCAGCTCGCCGAGGGCCCGCTCCACCTGCTCCAGGTCGGCCAGCGTCAGTTCGAGGTCGATGAGGCCGGCGTCGGCGGCCGGGTCCACGTCGCCGCCGGTGTGCGCCACGTTCTCATCGCTGAAGCAGCGCACCACGTGCAGCAGGGCGTCGGTCTCCCGGACGTGGCCGAGGAAGCGGTTGCCCAGCCCCTCGCCCTTGTGGGCCCCCCGGACCAGGCCGGCCACGTCCACGAGATTCACCGCGGCGCCGAGGCATTCCTCGGGCTCGAGCAGGCGCTCCAGCTCGCAGAGCCGCGGATCGGACACGGCGGCCACACCCACGTTACGGTCGATGGTACAGAAGGGATAGTTGGACGCTTCGGCGCCGGCACTGGTCAACGCGTTGAACAGTGTGGATTTGCCCACGTTGGGCAGGCCGATGATGCCGACGGACAGCGACATGACACCCGGACCCCCGGGGTAGCCGTCGCGGGGCGAAACCGCTGCGGAGCCGGGGCCCGGCTGCCGGGCGGGCCCCCCGTCTTACCTGGCGTGCTCCACGGAGCGGAATTCGCGGATGACGGTGACCTTGATCTTGCCGGGGTATTCCGCCTCGGCCTCGATCTTCTTGGCGATATCGGAGGCGAGCACCATGGCGTGGGCGTCGTCCACCTTGTCGTTTTCCACCATGACCCGGATCTCGCGACCGGCCTTGATGGCGAATGCCTTGTCCACGCCGTCGAACGACTCCGACAGCCCTTCCAGCTTTTCCAGCCGCTTGATGTAGCCCTCGAGGCTCTCGCGCCGGGCACCGGGCCGGGCACCGGAGATGGCGTCCGCCGCGGAAACGAGCACCGAGATGAGGCTGGTGGCCGGCACGTCCTCGTGGTGCGCGGCGATGGCATTGAGCACCATGGGGTTCTCGTTGAAGCTCTGGGCGATCTTGACCCCGATCTCGGTGTGCGTGCCCTCCACCCCGCGGTCCACGGCCTTGCCGATGTCGTGCAGCAGGCCGGCACGCTTGGCGAACCGGGCGTCGATGCGCAGCTGCTTGGCCATGGCGTAGGTCAGGAAGGCCACCTCGATGGAGTGGTTGAGCACGTTCTGGCCGTAGCTGGAACGATACTTGAGCCGGCCCAGCAACTGGACCAGCTTCTTGTTCATGTTCTTGATCCCCAGTTCCTTCGTTGCCCCTTCACCGGCCTTGAGGATCTGCTCCTCCATCTGCACGTTGGCCTTGACCACCACGGCTTCGATACGGTCGGGGACGATGCGCGAAGAGGTGATCAGTTCCTGCAGGGCCACCCGCGCCACCTCGCGGCGGATGGGGTCGAAGGCTGAGATGAGCACCGCCTCGGGAGTGTCATCCACCACCAGCTGCACGCCGGTGGCCTCCTCGAAGGCCCTGATGTTCTTGCCCTCGCGGCCGATGATCTTGCCCTTCAGCTTCTCGTCCGGCAGCTGGACCACCGAGACGGTGGTCTCGGCGCTGTGGCTGCCGGCGCAGCGCTCGATGGCGTTGGTGATGATCCGCTTCGCTTCCTTGGTCGCGGTGGCGGTGGCCTCGTCCTTGATCTCCTTGATCAACACCGCCGCATCGTAGCGCGCCTCTTTCTCCAGCGAGCGGAAGAGCTCCTTCTTCGCCTCTTCCCGCGAATAGCCGCTGATCTGCTGCAGCTTGCGCTGCTGCTCCTGCTTGTCCTCCTCGACGGACTCGGCCTGCCGCGCCAGCTCGTCGGCCCGAAGGTCGAGCGATTTCTCGCGCTCGGCGACCTTCTTCTCGCGGGCGACCATCATGTCGCTCTTCTTGTTCACGTTCGCTTCGCGCTGGTTCAGCCGGTTTTCGGTTTTGGCCAGCGTTTCGCGATGCTCGCGGACCTCGGTCTCGATCTTCTCCTTTTCGCTGTAGATCTGTTCCTTGCCGGCGAGAACGATCTTCTGCTTCTCCCGCTCGCCCTTCCGCTTGGCCGACTCGATGAGCCGTTCGGCGTTGCGCGAGGCCTCGTCCAGCTTGCGCTTGTCCGAGTGCTTGCGGAAATAGTGGGAGATGATGTAGCCGATGAGGCCGCCAACCAGGGGCCCCACGAGAATGAGCAGTTTCATCAATTCGATTTTTGGCATCGGTATGGCTCTTTCCTGTCCAAGCCCCGGCCGCGGAAGTCTCCACCGGCGAAGCATTTATAGCAGAAACTATTACGAATCAATTATATGCCCAAGCCCACCAGCCCGTCAATCGGGACGGGCCTTGACCACCGGGGGAAGCGTGGTCTACTGTTTCCCGGGCGGGATGGAGCACCGGCGCCGCGGTGGCGCGGCACAGCGGAAAGGACCCGGACATGGGCAAGGACCTTTACTTCGAATGCGTGGGCGGCGCCAGCGGCGACATGTGCCTCGGCGCCCTGGTGGATCTCGGCATGCCGGTGGCGCTGCTCCAGGAGGCGATGGACGGGCTGCTCGGCGCCGGCGCCGTGGCCTTCGGCCAATCGCACCGCGAAGAGCACGGCATCCGTGCCACGCAGCTCGCCGTCGACGTGCTGGAACAGGGAACGCACCACCGGCACCTGGAGCACATTCTGGGCATGATCGGCGGTTCCAGCCTGCCCGACCCGGTCAAGACCTCCGCCTCGGAGGTCTTTCGCCGACTGGCCGATGCCGAGGGGCACGTCCACGGCATGCCGCCGGAGAAGGTCCACTTCCACGAGGTGGGCGCGGTGGACGCCATCGCCGACATCACCGGCACCTGCCTGGGCCTGCACCACCTGGGCGTGGAGCGGGTCTTCACCGGGCCGCTGAAGACCGGGCGCGGCACCATCCACGCCGCCCATGGCGTGATCCCGGTGCCCGCACCGGCCACCCTGGCCCTGGTCAAGGGGCGCACGCTGCAGTATCTCGACATGGAGGGGGAGCTGACCACCCCCACCGGCGCCGCCCTGCTCTGCACCCTGGGCGAGGAGCGGCTCTCGTTGGCCATCCGGCCCGAACGGACGGGCTACGGGTGCGGCAGCAAGACCTTCCCCGGCCTGCCCAACCTGCTGCGGGCCACTCTGGGCCAGGCCGACGAAGCGGCGTGCGCAACGCACGGCCACGGGCGGTGCGGCGGCGAGGGGCACCACCACTGTCACGGGCATCACCACGACCAGGATGGGCCCCACGAACATCACCACGACCACGATCACGATCACGACAACGGAGGGCCATCATGATATCCGGCAATCTGTCAGCACGAGAGTCCGGTCCGGCGCGAGCGGCGATGATCACTGCCCTCCTGGGCATCGCCCTGCTGCTCACCGCCACCGGTTGCGGCACCGGGGCCACTTCGTTCGACCTGGCCGAGGCCCACGTGGAGTGGATCGCATTTGCCGACGAGCTGCCCGCCGGTGAAACCGCCGCCGATCGCGAGGACCGGGCGGAAAAACTGGCCGCCGAAGCGACACGGCTGCTGGGGGACCGGCAGCTGACCGGACTCGCCGGCGATGAGGCATACCACGCCGGCTCGCTGCTCCTGGCCGCCGGGCGCGCCGGCGAGGCCGCGGCAATGCTGGAGTCCGCGCTCCCCGGACTCGGCTCCCACAAGGACCAGGCACTGGTGGCCGCGGCGGCCGCCCGACTGGAGACCGGTGACGCGGACCGCGCACGGGACCACCTGATGGCCGTCTCCGACCGGACCATCGCCCCCGCGGTGGCCGGCAGCTGGTGCAGCGTGACCTTCGATCTGGCAGAGGCCTTCGAGGAGGAGCAGCGCTGGTTCGAGACCCTGCCGCTGCTGCAGCTGGTGCGGGACAGCGGCGATGATCGGCTGGGCCCGGTGGCCGCCCGCTGGATCGCCTACGTGCACCGCGACGCGGGCAATGAGCAGGCGGCCAAGAGCGCTGCCCGCGACGCCATGGACCGCTATCCCGAAGATGAAAACCTCAACGTGCGGATGACCAACTTCCTCCACCAGGGCGGTCTGGTGGAGCGGCAGCTGCCGGAACTGCCCCGGATGACCTGGGTCGGCGAGGGAGCGGACGGGATGAACCTCGCCGAGCTGATGGAGGGCAAGGTGGTCCTCATCGACATCTGGGCCCCCTGGTGCCCGCCCTGCCGCCGGTCGTTCTCCTTCCTGCGCGAACTGCAGCAGGTTAACGGCGACCTGGGCTTCCAGGTGGTGGGTCTGACCCGCCTCTACGGCTACTACGAGGACGAGGAGGTCCGGGTGCCGGACACGCCGCCGGAGAGGGAACTCGAACTCATCGAGGCCTTCGTGGCATCCCACGATCTTACCTGGCCGGTGGGCGTGACCGACCATGGCGACAAGCTCTTCACCGCCCTCGGCGTGGCCGGCATCCCCAACTTCATCGTCATCGACCGCAAGGGCGTGGTGCGCGGCACCTTCCTCGGCGAAACGGCCCCCACCCGGGCCCGCATCGAAGCGATGATCAACGACTCGCTGAACATCTCGCTCGACGGCTAGGGGCATCGGGGACGTAGAGAACCGGCGACGTACATGAATACAAGCATTATTCAGCCGAATAATGCATGTATTCATGTATCCGCTACCCCCGATGCCTACCGTTTTCTCGGGGTGCGGGCCAGCACCAGGGCGCTCACCGGGCCGGACCCGGCGTCGAGAAGGGCCGCGGCGCAGGCTTCCAGCGTTGCCCCGGTGGTCACCACGTCGTCCACCAACAGCACCCGTTTCCCGGCCAGCCCGCGGCGCCAGCCGGCACGGAACGCCCCGCGCATCCGCTCCCGCCGCACCTCCGCCCCCCGCCCGGTCTGCGTGCCGGTGCGCCAGCACCGACGCAGGGCCCGGGCCGGCGCCAGCGGGATGCCGAACCGCCGGGCCACCACCGCGGCGAGCAGGCGTGACTGGTTGTAGCCCCGCCAGCGCTCCCGCGCGGGGTGCAGGGGCACGGGCACCAGCAGCCGCGGCCGTTTCCAGGCCCCGCAGCGCTCCCGTTCCAGCCGGGCCAGCAGGTCGTTGAGCAGCGCACCGAGGGGGCGGGACAGGTCGTCCCGCCGGGCGTATTTGAGCAGGTGCACCGCCTCACGCAGCGGACCACCGTACTCGCCTGCCGCGGCCACCGGAAAGCCGGTCTCGATCACGGAAACCGCGGCGGCGGGCGGGTCACTCTCGCGGTTCAACGGCATGGCATCGAGACAGCTCCGGCAGACACCGGCACGCAGGGCGCCGGGCCCGGTGATCGGTGTGTCGCAGACGGCGCAGACCGGCGGGTAGAGCAGGGCCAGCATCCCCTCGCCAAGCGCAGCGGCGGCAGCAAAGCCCCTCCTCCCGCCGGTAACCGCCCAGCGGGAGAACAGGGCACGCCAGCGCTCCGGAGAGGGGGACCGGCGATAGGCCATGGAACAGGGGAAGCAGGCACAGGGACGGACCTGGGCCCGGGTCCAGGATCTCGTCTCGACAGGATCGGGAAAATCGTCAGTCCGAGCGTCGGCCGCCGCCGAGCAGCAGCCGGTCATCACGCCGCGGGAGATAGATCGGGCGACTGCTCAGCCCCAGCGTCTCGGGGTCGACATTCTCCCGCATCTGCACTTCGATGGTGCCCCAGGAACGGCAGGACGAACAGCGGTCGGCCCACTTCTCGTACTCGGTGTGGCAGCTGGTGCACTCGTAGGTCAGCTCCACGGTCTTCAGCTCGCGGATCACCCGCCGGTAGGCGTTCACCGCCCCCTCGTAGTCGCCGCGCCGCTGCCGGATGCGCGCCAGCAGGTAGTGCAGCGTCGGGGAATTGGCCATCTGCTCGCGAAGCGATTCGAAGACGTCGTTGGCGTCGTCGATCATCTCCAGTCGGTAGTAGAGCTTGCCCAGCATGAACCGGGCAACGATGTCCTTTTCCGCCCGGGTGGCCACGCGGCGGTGGATCTCGATGACCTGCTGCGGATCGTCCCGTTCGAGCAGGAACTCGGAAATCCGCTCGAGGAAGATCGGCGAGTTGGTGGCCAGGAAGCCCTTTTCCCACGTCTCCAGGGCCAGCCGGTGGTTCTCGTTCTCCAGGTGCGTCTCGCCGAGAGCCAGGTGGGCCGGAATGAAATCGGGGCGCTTCTTGAGCAGTTTGCGGAATTCGGCAACGGCCTCCTTGAGGCGCAAGTCCGCTTTCTTCTGCTGTCCGATCTGGTAGCGGATGCCCAGCAGCTCGTTGTCTTCGCCGCTCCCGGCGGGGTCGCGCAGCGATCGGGAGCTGATGTTGCGCTGCACCGCCTCGGCATCCTCCCAGCGGCCCAGGCGGATGTGCAGATCACGCAGGCGGCGGTAGGACGTGACGCTGACCTTGGGCTTGAGGGCGATGATCTTCTTCAGGCAACCCTCGAGCCGGCTCCAGTCCTCCATGGCCTCATAGTCGTCGGCCAGGGCGTAGAGCGGGGCCACGTCGTCCTCGGCCAGGTGATGGGCCTTCTGGTGCAGGTCCACCGCCTCTTCGAGACGGCCCAGCTTGCGGTGAGTGTCGCCGGAGCGGAGCAGGGATTTCAGGTGACGGGAGTCGCGCTCGAGGGCTTTCTGGAAATGCTTCAGCGCCATCTCGTCCCGGCCGCTGAGGATCTCCTCGACACCGCGGCCGTATTCCAGTTCAACGGCCTCGCCGGCCCGCTGCAGGCGGTTGCGCCGCCAGTTGAGGAATGACGTGCGGAACCCGCTGAGCAGCATCCAGACGAAGGAGATCAGCAGGCCGCAGCCGAAGGCCAGGGCGAGCATGATGTACATCGGGATGACCACGTCCTTGTAGACGGTGAAGTTCTGCTTGAGAACCTCATGGTTCCCGATGATCAGGAACGAGGTGCCGAAAACGAGCACCAGCGCGGCGAGAAGGATGATAAAAGCCTTGAGATTCATCATACCCCCGGTCCGTCGCCCGCGGGGACGCGGACAAGATCAGGCAACGTTGATGTCAGGGCCGTCGGCCCGGCAGCGGGCAGTATACCACAGCGTTCAATCGTGGAGTTTGCCCTCGTCCCACAGTTCCTGGCACTGGATGCAGTGCCGGGCCCAGGGGATCGCCTTGAGCCGTTTCGGCTGCACTTCCTTGCCGCAGTTGGCGCAGAAGCCGTACTCGCCTTCCTCGATGCGCAGCCGGGCCTCGTCCACCAGCTGCAGCAGCCGGCGCTCCGCAGCACTGAGCGAATAGAGGAATTCCTTGGTGTAGGCTCGCTGGGCCACGTCGGCGTAATCGCGGCTGCCGTCAACCGTGCTGAAGCCCTTCACCTCGGCCTTACTCTTGCTCAGGCCTTCGGTGAGGTGCTTCCGCTTTTCGGTCAGCGCCGCATAGAGTTCACCATACTTTTTCAGCTGGGATTTTTTCTTCGGCGCCTTTTTGGCAACAGCCTTCTTGGCCACGGCCTTTTTCTTGGCCTTTTTCTTCGCCGCGGCCTTTTTCACGACCTTCTTCTTGGCCGTTTTCTTTGGCGCGGCCTTTTTCACGACCTTCTTCTTGGCCGTTTTCTTGGCCGCGGCCTTCTTCACGGCCTTTTTCTTGGCCTTTTTCTTCGCCGCGGCCTTCTTCACGACCTTCTTTTTGGCCGTTTTCTTGGCCACGGCCTTTTTCACGACCTTCTTTTTCGCCGTTTTCTTGGCCACGGCCTTCTTCACGGCCTTCTTTTTGGCCATTTTCTTGGCCGCGGCCTTCTTCACGGCTTTCTTCTTCGCTGCCTTCTTCTTCGTCGCCATGCTGTTCCTCCACCACTGCCGCGGCCGCTGCCGGCCACGGTGTTGCCCGG
>Ga0180429_10001724_pt1 | contig 18423 bp, 13 predicted proteins | sample SS_ome_FD_132428 | JGI IMG/M metagenome (GOLD analysis project Ga0180429, IMG submission 132428) | Hypersaline lake sediment archaeal communities from the Salton Sea, California, USA - SS_1_S_1 metaG | ecosystem: Environmental > Aquatic > Non-marine Saline and Alkaline > Hypersaline > Sediment ...
CTTCTTCGCCATATACTCGCCCGTGTCGACCCACTGATTGGGCATGAACCCCTGTTCCAGGTAGGGTATGTTCCAATGCGTTTCCGAGACGGTCTCGTACATCAGCACCTCGCCGATTCGCCGGCCCGGCTCGCTGCACGGCCGCCATGCCACCGAGAAGGAATGGGCCAACTCGCGATGGTCCTTGTGCAGATCGAACAGAAACGGCACGTAGAGCACGTCCGGCTCAACGCGGCGGACAATCTCCGCCGTAATCTTGTTGAGTTGCCACAGGGGCTGGTCGGAAACCATCGCGGCGGGGATCTCTTCATAGAGCGTTTCCCGGACGCCAAGCAGCGCGTGGGCCTCGGCGGCCTCGGCACGGACGACGTCCCAAGTTTCTCGTGGAAAGACCGGGTGCGGCCCGGCGTCGCCGTGACCGGTCATTACGGCCACGATCACGTCGTGTCCCTCGGCGGCATATCGGGCCATGGTCGCGCCGACGCCCAACACCTCGTCGTCGGCGTGTGGGGCCACCACCAGGATCCTCATCGAATGACCTCTTCCGGCTTCAGGCGAACGGGAACCTCCGGCTTCTCGACAACGAACGGGCCGATCACCAGGGCGTCGAGACCCGTGCTCGAATAGGTCCGCAGGGCGTCGCGCGGTGAGCAGACGATCGGCTCGCCCTTGATGTTGAAAGACGTGTTCAGCACCACCGGCACGCCGGCCTTCCGCTCGAACGCCGCCAGCATCGCGTGGTATCGCGGATTGCTCCGGCGATCGACCGTTTGCACCCGCATGGTCTGATCGACGTGCACCACTCCGGGCACGGTCCGCGACGATTCTTCGGTGGCCTCGAACGCCAGGACCATGTACGGACCGCGGCCGGCCCGTTTGAGGAAACGCGACGCTGATTCCTCGGTCAAACTGGGACAGAAAGGACGCCAGTATTCGCGAAACTTGATCGCCGAGTTGACGCGATCCCGGGCGTCGATGCTACGGGGGTCGGCCAGAATAGACCGGGCACCCAACGCCCTGGGGCCGGCCTCCAACGCCGTCTGAAACCAGCCGATGACCTTTCCGGCGGCCAACAGGTCGGCCGCCGCATCTTCGAGATTCTCGGGCCGGTGGTAGGCCAATCCGCAGGATTGAAGTTGGGCCTCGATCTGCTGGTCGGTGTAGGAAGGTCCGAGGTAAACGTGTTCGAGCGGCTCGGGGCGTTTGCCGCTCAGTTCGGCGTGTATCGCCATGGCCGCCCCGATGCCGCATCCGGAATCGGAAGGGAAAGGGAAGATGAACATGTCGTCGAACAGCCCGCTCTGGTGTATCTTGCTGTTCATCTTCACGTTCAAAGCACATCCGCCCGCCATGCAGAGGTTCTTCAACCCCGTGGTCCGGCGAAAATGCGTCAGCAACCGGAGCACGTGCGACTCCAATGCGTGTTGCGTCTCGAAAGCCAGATCCTCGTGAACGGCCTCCAGCGGACGTTTCCCTTGCCGCGGAGCAATGCCGAGCAGTTCGACCAGGTGATCGGTGAACCGGCCGCTGTAGGTGTGCGGACCGTGGTGGATGTATTTCGGATCGACCGTGTAATCGAACCCGTTCGGCCCGGGCTGAACCACTCGCGCCAGGGCATCGCGAAACTTTTGGTTCTCGCGGCCGTAGGCCGCAAGCCCCATGACTTTGTATTCGCCGTCGTAGGCGTCGAACCCCAGAAACTCGGTCATCGCCGCGTAGAACCATCCGAGCGAATGGGGGATGGTGATCTCGCAGAGCAGTTCGAGTTGCGTACCCTGGCCGTGCCAAAGCGTGGCGCATTGATGGTCGCCCGAGCCGTCGATCGTAAACACCAGGGCTTCATCAAACGGAGAACCGAACAGGGCGGTCGCCGCGTGCGATTTGTGGTGGGGGTAGAACCGCAGTTCCGGCGGATCGGCCCGCCCGTAGAAGCGTACGATTTCCTGCTGAAGTCGTCGGCGGAGCCCCTGCTCGCTGAACCACGAGAGATTGCCCTTTTGCCACGCCCGCGTGCCGGAGTTGGGTGGGTACTCGCGGTTGGTCTCCTGGTAGAAGGCCTCGATCTGGCCGTTGCCGTACCGGGGGGCGTCCCAGCCGTAGGTGAAGAAGTCGACGTCGTCGAGCGTCAGTCCGGCACTTTCGAGACAGAAATCGATCGCGCGGATGGGGAAACTGCCCGGCGCGTGCTTGTAGCGCATCAGGCGTTCCTCTTCCACGAAGGCAACCAGCCGGCCGTCTTGGATCAGCCCCGCGGCGGGGTCGATCCCGTGGAAGTACCCGATGACGTTCATGTGACCTCCTTCGGTTCGGCCGTCTGAGTTTTGTTTGTAGTACCGCTTTCAGCCGCCAAGCGGCTTGCCAAGACACGCCGATATACCCCATATTCCGGCTGAAGCCGGTACTACGAACGGCAAATCGCTAGAACCAAAGCAGTCGACCGGGGGCGGCGCGAATTTCGGCGCGAGTTTGGCACGATTTTCCTGAAGTGTCAAGACCAAGTGTCCAATGCCGACAAGCCGAGTACGTGGTGCCATGCAGGGTGCCATGCCCACGCTTGCGTGGGCATGTCGGTATCATCATTCCCTCCTGCCGGTTCCTTGTCACCATGCCCATGCAAGCGTGGGCATGCCACCAAAGACTCCACGAAAACTCGATATCAGCGTGACCCATTTGCGCGTGCCGTGCGTATGAGTGGATGTCACGGCACCACGTCGTTGCCTTTTCGCCACGGTTGCCGATGTGTTGCCTAGACGCGCGGTTCCGGTTGGATCGGTTCTGCACGTCGTCTTCAACCAGCCGGCGGCGTTTCCGATAAACGGCCTTTCGCCACGCGTTCGCTTTCCAAGCAGTGACCTATATTTCAAAGCCCAAGCGCAGGAGGCACCGGGCAATAACTGTGTATGGCGTCGATTCAAGACGCTACGGCCGCACTCCTCTACGGCCGGCCCGTGGAAAGCAACCTGAAGATTTGAGCACCAGCGAAAGCCTGGTCGGTTTCGATTGGTCACGCTGACCCTTCCCCGCGGAACCGTCCTGCGTACACTTCTGGTGAGGAGGCGATTGTCATGCGCCCGTCACGTAGACACCCGTCACGTAGACACCCGTCGCGTAGACGCCGCGACACGAACCGTGTTTCTCGGTTCGAGTCGGTCGAACCCCGGCTGTTTCTCTCCGGCGATCCGATTGCCGACTTCTGGCTCGACTACTACGTCGAGAGCCAATTCAACGAAGAGGTCCGCACAACGCTGGCCGACGCGCACGAACTCACCGGGCTGAGCTACGCCAGAGAGGAGTTCGGCTTCACGGGTACCGGCCAGACCGTTGCCGTGATCGACAGCGGAATCGCCTACGACCACTACGCGTTGGGCGGCGGCATGGGGGCGGAATACAAGGTAGTAGGCGGGTTCGATTTCACCGACGAAAGAGACGGCGACCCGTACGATGACGGTCCCTATGGCTCGCACGGCACGCATGTGGCCGGGATCATCGGCGGCGACAACGGCGACGATTCCGGCGTTGCCCCCGGTGCCGATCTCGTCGGGCTGCGCGTTTTCGACGACGATGGCCACGGATACTTCCACTGGGTCGAAGAGGCCCTGCAGTGGGTCCACGACAATCGTTTCGCCTTCGAGAACCCCATCACCACGGTCAACCTCTCGCTGGGGGCCAATTGGAATTCCGACGCCGTTCCCTCCTGGGCGATGCTCGAGGACGAGTTCGCCCAATTGAACACCGACGGGATCTTCGTCTCGGTGGCCGCCGGAAACAGCTTCACCTCCTACGACGAGCCGGGACTGAGCTATCCGGCCGTCAGCCCGTACGTCGTGCCGGTGGCATCGGTCGACGACGATGGAACGCTCAGCTACTTTTCGCAGCGAGCAGAGCACGTGATTGCCGCCCCCGGACGCGGAATACTCAGCAGCGTGCCCGACTACGTCGGCGACCACAACGGCGTAGCCGATGATTTCGCGCGCTACTCCGGTACCAGTATGGCGGCACCCTACGTGGCCGGTGCCGGCGTGCTGTTGCGCGAGGCCTACGCCTTTGTTGGCCAGGACGACGTCGACCAGCAAGCGATCTACGACCTGATGGTCAGTTCGGCCGATACCGTCTTCGATCCGGACACCGGGCTGAACTATCATCGCCTGAATCTCCAGCAGGCGATCGAAGTCATCATGCCAGCCGACGACTTCGGCTCCACCGCCGCGGCGGCACACAACCTCGGCACCGTCGACACCACCGACTCGCTCAGCGGAACCATCGGCAGCCTCAACGATTTCGACTGGTTCTCCTTCACCGCCGGAAGCAGCGGATCAGTCACTTTGCAGGCCGATACCACCGGCAACATGCTGGCCCAATGGCAGTTGGACTCCGCCTCGCAGGGTGTATGGGCCAAGGCCGTGGATTCCGGCGATCTGACGTTCGACGTCGTGTCGGGCCAATCGTACACGGTTGGCCTGACTACCGGCGGCGGGCTGGGGCACTACACGCTCGACGTCAACCTCGATAGTGCATCATCGCAGATCGACTGGGGGACCGTCGGGCAAGAGAACTTCGACGGCTACCAGATCGACGGCGAGCAGGATTTCGCCGTCACCGCGGCCGACGACGGTCTGCTGACCGTCGAAGCGTTCTTCGATCACGCCGCCGGAGACGTCGATCTGCAGTTGTACGACGGCGCCGGGCAACTCGTCGGGTCGAGTGCCTCGACCGGCGGCCATGAACGCATCGACGTGACCGCCGCCGCCGGGGAAACCTTCCACCTGAAGGCCAGCGTCTATGGCGGCGGCACCGCCGACCAAGTGGATTTCCGCGTCACAAACCTCGTGGCCCAGAGCGGCGAGACGGTCACGGTCGCGGGCACCGCCGCCGCCGACGTCATTCGGTTCTCCACCGGGAGCACTCATCAACTGACGATCAACGGCGTTGAGTATGCGTTCGACTCCGCCACGGTGCGAACGATCGCCTTCGATGGCCGCGGCGGATCGGATCGGGCCACGCTCCACGGCACCGAAGGCAGCGAGAACGTCGTGCTTCGTGCCGGTTCGGGCGAACTCACCGGCGGCGCGTTCAACGTCACGGCGACCGGCGTCGAGACGCTGACGGTTTGGGCCGGCGGGGGTTCCGATAAGGCTACCTTCCACGATTCGGCCGGCAACGATACTTTCGTGGCCACGCCGGGATATGGCGGCATGTTCGGCACCGGTATCTCGAACCAGGTGATCGGCGTCGAAGAAGTCGTCGCCTATGCGTACAACGGCGGTTATAACGCGGTCAAGCTCTACGACTCGGCCGGCAACGATACCTTCGTGGCTACCTCCGGCTACGGCGGTATGATGGGCCCGGGGTTCGCCAATCATACGCGAGGGTTCGACGCGGTCCACGCCTTTGCCACGGCCGGCGGCAGCGACAAGGCCAAGCTCTACGATTCGGCCGGCGACGATACCTTCAACGCCGGCCCGATCCAGGCAAGCATGCACGGCAGCGGGTTCTACAACAGGGCCAAGTTCTTCGAGCAAGTACACGCCTTCGCCACTGCCGGTGGAAACGACACTGCACGCTTCTACGACTCGGCCGGCGACGACGTCTTCGTCGGCACGGCCGTCGACAGCGCGTTGTACGGCACGGGGTTTTTCAATCGGGCCAAGTTCTTCGAGCAAGTTCACGCCGAGGGCGGCGCCGGCGGAGAAGATCGCTCCTATCTCTACGACTCCGCCGGCAACGACCGACTGGGGGCCTCGGCCGACCGTGCATGGTTGTCCGCCGGCAATACGGTCACCTGGCTGTACGGTTTCGAGTACATCCGAGCCCAATCGAGCAACGGCGGCATCGACACGGCCGACATCGCCGCGGTGGACTATGTGCTCGAACTGGATGGGGATTGGAGTTGATCACCGCCGTATAGTCGTTGTTCGCTCCGCAAACAAGCGTTTGCCTCACGGAGAGAACCCCGAACCCTACGAAACTCAACCGCTGATGCTATAGCTCCCCATCAATGTACTGCCGATAACGCGCAGCCACCTTGCCGCCGTTCACATCGCCGCGATGCACCAGCACGCCGACCCGTCGGCTGATCGACTCGCCTTGCTTCAGCGTGAACGGCTTGCCGCTGCGTTGGTCGATTCGCCGGGGGCCGAAACAGCCGTAGTCGCGAGTGAGCCACTTGTGCGGTTGGGCGTTGTCGGCGTGGCTGAAGATTGCCAGGCCGCTTGTTTTCTCGTCGACCGTGTTGCTGTAGTCGACCCATCGGGCGATCATGTTGTGGGTGCCCTTCTGGTTCACGCCGCCTTCGCTGTTGGTGATCGTGCCGCCGCCGTCGACAGAAAACTCGGAGTTCATGCGGATGTACGGCCAGGCGTAGTGTACCGCGTCGCTGACGAACGCCACGTCGCCGTGCGATGCGGTCAGCGTGAAGGTGACGTCGAGAAGATACTCGCCGTCACCGAGGGCGACGATCCGCAGCGTTCGCGACTCGTCGAGCACCGGCACGTCGTCGTCCATCTCCCACAGCAACTTGATACCCAGTTCGGCCTGGTCTTTGGTGAGCTTCTCGCCCGAAAACTCCACCATCCGGACGTGATCGCGAAACGGCGGTTTGGGGTCCCCGCGGCCGCTCTCGCTGGAGTAGAGCGCCCCGTAGAACTCCACCGCCCGGCGGTCGCCCAGGCGGACCTTGTCGGCAAACCAGAACGACCGATGGTGGGGATACGGCGTCGGATGTTGCACCGTCATCGACTGTCCGGCCGGGCTGCGGACCGGGTAGAAGTGCGCCAGATCCTGATCGGCGCCGTAGCAGAAAACAAACGCCTCGCTGCCGTCGATCGATACCTTCAGTTGCCCTTTCTCGTCGTCGCGATTCAGCGCGATTCGCGAAGACGCCCCCGGTTCGGCCGCGATAGCGCCAGACGAAGCGACGGCACCTATGAACGCCGCAACAAATGGCAGATTCGTTTTCTTCATGAGCGTTATGCCTTTCTTACTCGTATAGTATCCGTCTGTCGTCTTTCAGCAATGACTCAAATGACCAAGCTAATCTACGGACGATCACGATGCAAGCATTGAGGTTCGGTGGGTTGTAGTACCGGCTTCAGGCGGAATATGAGGGATCTCGGGGTGCCCTGGCCGGGCGTTTGCCGCCTGAAGACGGTACCGCAAACGGATTCGGGGGGTGATGGCTACAGAAAACTCAAGTCATTGGCAAGTCAGGACTTACGACAGTCCGTTTCGCCGAATTTCGCCCGCGTCAAGACAAGGGAGCGAAAACAGCCGGGGGGCGTTTCCAACCAAGGAACCAAGAAAACTGGCCAAAATCTCGCCCGACCCCTCGGCAAGATGCGTATTCTCTTGGTAAGATCATCTTGTGACGGGGGGCAGTGCCTCCTGCCGGCAGCAGTTGCCCATTTTTCCACCTGGAACCGGTTACGCGGCAAAAAACGGCCAAAGGGCTCTTGAAAGAAATAGTGAACACCGATATACTAGTTCAGGTGTTCACTCCACGGCGTGCGGCCCGACCCCGCCCGCCCTTCTCGAAAGACAAAGGAATCTGCCCATGGTCACTGCCACTGAACCGAAACCCCGAAAAGCGAAACCACACAAAGAAATGGCCAAGAAAACCGCAAAACGTACCACGGTGGCTGCCAAGTCGGCGGCCGGAAAAGACGCCGGCTTGTTGGGCGACAATCCCGCCCTGAAGACCACCATCGCGCAGATTGAGAAGCAGTTCGGCGACGGGGCCATCATGTCGCTGGGCACCGCTCAGCACGGGCGCATTTCCGGAATATCCACGGGCAGCTTGTCGCTCGACATGGCCTTGGGTGGACAAGGGATACCCAGCGGCCGCGTGGTCGAGATCTTCGGCCCGGAGTCGAGCGGCAAGACGACCCTCGCGCTGCACGTGGTCGCCCAGGCCCAGCGATACGGCGGAATTGCCGCCTTCATCGATGCCGAGCACGCCCTGGACCCCAGTTGGGCCAAGAAGTTGGGCGTCGAACTGGAATCGCTGTTGGTCAGCCAGCCGGGTAGCGGCGAAGAGGCCATGCACATCACCGAAATGCTGATCCGCTCCAACGCGGTCGACGTAATCGTGATCGACTCGGTCGCCGCCCTGGTCCCACAAAAGGAGCTCGAAGGCGAGATCGGCGACACCCACGTCGGCCTGCAGGCCCGCCTGATGAGCCAGTCGATGAGAAAGCTCACCGGGGCCATCTCCAAGAGCAAGACGTCGGTGATCTTCATCAACCAGATCCGCGAGAAAATCGGCGTAATGTTCGGCTCTCCGGAGACCACGCCCGGCGGCCGGGCGTTGAAGTTCTACAGTTCATGCCGCATCGACGTGCGGCGTATCGGACAGCTCAAGGACGGCGAACAGGTCGTCGGTCAGCGGGTGCGCGCGAAAGTGGTCAAGAACAAGGTGGCGCCGCCGTTCCGCGTCGCCGAGTTCGACATGATGCACACCGAGGGAATCAGCTACGAGGGCGACGTCCTCGATCTGGCCATCGAGCAGAAGCTGATCACCCGAAGCGGCGCCTGGTTCCGCTACGGCGATGAGCAACTCGGCCAGGGCCGCGAGAGGGTCCGCGAATACCTCAAGGATAACCCCGATTTCGTCGAGCAACTCAAGCAGCAGGTCCTGGTGGCCAAGGGCTATGCGGAGGAATCGACGGAAGGACAGTAGTAGATCCCGGAACACGCGATTATGACCCTTGATTCCAGTTTTCCGAGCGTGACGCGTACCCATTGCCTACGAGCAATCCTGGCGTTGGGCCTTCTCGGCCCGTTGGCCGCGATGACCCGCGCCCAGGAACCGTCGGCCCTGGAAACGGCCGCGGCGATGGAAAAAACGCTGGTCGACGTGATCGCCCGGTCGGAGAAATCGGTGGTTGCGATCGCCCGGGTGCGGATCGAGCGGCCCGGCGACACGTTTGGTTTCGAGATACGTCCCGATCCGTTCGGCGGACGCCCCGTACCGGCCACTTCAGCGCAGCCGACCGATCCCGACTTCGTTCCGAACGAATACGGCACCGGCGTGGTTGTCGGGCCAGGGCTAATCCTGACTGCCTACCACGTGCTGGGCGAGCAGAGCGAATACTACGTCACCACGCACGATCGGAAGGTGTATCGTGCGTGGATCAAGGGGGCCGATCCGCGTAGCGACCTGGCCGTGCTGGGGATCGAAGCGAACGGCCTTCCGCCGATCAAATTCGGCAACGCCGGCGAGGTGAAGAAGGGACAGATCGTCGTCGCGTTGGGTAACCCCTACGCCATTGCCCGCGACGGACAAGTAAGCGCCGGCTGGGGGATCGTATCGAATCTCTCCCGCAAGGCCCCGCCCGTGCCCGAGCAATCGGACTCCTCCGGAAAGCCGACGTTGCACCATTTCGGCACGCTGATCCAGACCGACGCCAAGCTGAACCTTGGAACCAGCGGAGGGCCGCTGTTGAATCTGCAAGGCGATATGATCGGGCTGTCGGTTGCTTTGGCCGCCACGGCCGGATACGAGACGGCGACCGGGTACGCCATTCCCGTCGACGCGACGTTCCGCCGGGTGGTCGAGACGCTCAAGCAGGGCCGCGAGGTAGAGTACGGATTCCTCGGCATCCAGCCGAGCAACCTGCAGCCGCGGGAGATACTGACCGGGATGCACGGCATCCGAGTCTACCGCGTGGTGCCCGGCACGCCGGCCGCCCGGTATGGCTTGAGGGAAAACGACGTCGTTACCGCGGTCGACGGCACACCGATCTACGAGGCCGACGGCCTGGTGCTGGAGGTCGGCAAGTTGCCGGTTGAGGCGGTTGCCAGGCTCAGCGTGTTGCGCAACCAGCGAAAACGCACGGTTCCGGTCACGTTGGCGAAATATCCGGTCCGTGGCCGCAAGGTGGTGACTTTTCCGTCCCCCGATTGGCGAGGGCTGCGAGTCGATTATCCGACCGCCTTCGTCGAGACCGACGTCCATGCCCGCAGCGGTTTGGCCTTCTTTGATGAGGGCGTGGTCGTTACCGATGTAGCGGAGTCGACGCCTGCCTGGGAAGCCGGCTTGCGCCGCGGGACGTTCATTACCCACCTTGGCCGAACGGCGGTTCGCACGCCCAAGGAGTTTCACCGCGCTGCAGGCCGAGAGATCGGGCCGGTGCAACTCCGCGTGGCCGACGACGAAAACCCCGTGCGAACGGTGGAGTCAACACGATGACCAAAGCCACCTTCGCAGTTGGGTGTTTCTGGGGCGTCGAGGCCGCGTTTCGGCAAGTCGACGGCGTGATCGACACGGCTGCGGGTTAAACGAGGACGTTGCTTGTCGGTTACCCCTTAGCGCCGAGCTTCGCCCGGCCGAGGGCTTCGTAGATTGGCCCGCTGCCGGTCAACTGGCTGGAGAAGACGACGGCCTGGCGCACCGAGATTCGACCGGCGCTGAAGTCGGCGTGTTGCTCGACGAGTTGACCTAACTCGCCCACGCCGGGCCCGCCGCGGCGGACGCGGCCAATCGTCAGATGTGGGTGGAAGCGGCGGTGCTCCTTGCGGAAGCCGAGTTTCCCCAAGACGGTATCGACGTGGTCGTGCAGGGCAATCATTTCCTCTTCCCCCATGCCGCCGCCGATCCAGAGCGTCCGGGGCCGTCGGGCGTTGGGAAACGCCCCAGCACCGCGCAACTCGAACTCGAACGGCTCGACCTTCGCCACACCACGCTGGACGGCCTCGCACACCCGATGGGTCTCGCGCGATTGAACCTCGCCGAGGAATTTCAGAGTCAGGTGCAAGTTCTCGGGGCCGACCCATTTCACGTCGGCCCCGGCCGCGCGGAAGGTCTCGATCAACTCTTCCGCCCGAGCCCGGTTGGCCGAGCCGATCTCGATGGCAACGAAGGTGCGAAGGGTGTGTTTCATGGGGGTTGGGGGTTATGGGTTGGGGTAGGGTGCAATCAGGACATGGGAGGGTTCAGTGGTCAGGGTTCAGAGTTCAGGAATCCGGGTTTGACGATTACCCCGAAATCCTGAACCCTGAACCCTACGAAACTCCATTTGCGGGAACTTCTGATGGCTAGGCATGCTAGAAAGTGAGCATCTTTCTGTACTCCACCATGCGCTGCGCGAGGTCTTCGCGTTCGATCTTCGCCAGCCCCTCGAGGCTGAAGCCCTCGATCGTGAAACTGGCCGCGAGGGTGCCGTAGGCCATGGCCTCCTTGAGCGTTTGTGGGTCGACCTTTCCCTGCTCGGCCAGATAGCCCATCATGCCGCCGGCAAAGCTGTCGCCGGCGCCGGTGGGGTCGATCACGTCGGCCGTGGGAAAGGCGGGAATAACGTAGGTTTCGTGCTGGCTGAAGAACATCGCCCCGTGCTCACCCTTCTTGATGACGACGAATCGCGGGCCCATCTCGCGTACGGCGTGTCCGGCTCGGACCAGATTCTCATCGCCGGTGAGCATTTTCGCTTCGCTGTCGTTGAGCACCATCCCGTCGATCAGTTTGAGCAGCTTCATGAGCCCCTCTCGCTCGTTGTTGATCCACAGGTCCATCGTATCCGCCATGGTCAGCAGCGCACCGGGGCACTGTTCGAGGATCTTCATCTGCAGATCGGGGGGGTCATTTGCCAGGAAGAGGAACTTGCAGCGGCGGTATTCCTCCGACAGCAGGGGGTCGAACTGCTCCATAACGTTCAGATGCACCTCGAGGGTCTCGCGGTCGTTCATATTGTCGAAGTACTTACCCCGCCAGCGGAAGGTCTTGGCCCCGGCGACGACCTGCAAGCCCGAGGTATCGATGTTCCGCGACCGCAGCAGTTCGGTGTGTTCGGGCGGCCAATCGTCGCCGACCACGCTCACCAGCCTCACGGGGGTGAAGTAGCTGGCGGCATAGGAGAAGAACACGGCCGACCCACCCAGCAGGTTTTCGCGGGTTTCGGTGGGGGTTTCCACGCTATCCAGGGCAACCGACCCGACGACGACAAGCGGCATGATGCTGTTCTCCCATGTTCGAAAAGTAATACTTGAACGGCTCGCCACCAATTATGGGCGATCTCGCCAATCGGACAAGGGGGGAAGCCGGCCTTGCGTTTGCCTGGTCCGGCGGCAACAATACGCGATCATCAATGTCTTGCCGCCAGCACGGCGGAGCCGAAAGCAAAGGGGGGTTGGGGATTAGGGGCTGGGGATTGGGGCCCAGCGTTCAGGATTTCAGGGCTCAGGACTTCGGGTTTGACCATTACCCCGAAATCCTGAACCCTGACCACTGAACCCTCCCGTGTCCTGATCAATCCGCCCCAGCCCCTGGCCGCTGCAAAACCTGAATCATTTGCAGCAACTTACGATAACTAGGTAATTCAATAGCACGGTAAGAAACCATGATGCAGGCAAATCACCAATCGGGTGACCCTCGAGAGAACGACGAGCCGGAGACCTCCGGCGCCGCGGCCAAGTCCGGCGGCTCGTTGAATTTCATCCAGACGATCATCGCCGCGGACCTGGAAAGCGGCAAGAACGGGGGCCGCGTCCACACCCGATTCCCACCAGAGCCGAACGGCTATCTGCACATCGGCCACGCCAAGTCGATTTGTCTGAACTTCGGCCTGGCCGCCGAACACGAAGGAGGGCTGTGCAACCTGCGGTTCGACGACACCAATCCGGTCAAGGAGGAAGACGAATACGTCGATTCGATCCAGGAAGACGTGCGGTGGTTGGGGTTTGATTGGGACGACCGGCTATACTACGCGTCGGACTATTTCGAGCAGATGTACGAGTGGGCCGAGCAGTTGGTCGCCGACGGCAAGGCATACGTCTGCGATCTCGGCCCCGAGGAAACCCGGCAGTTTCGCGGTACTCTAACCGAGCCCGGCCGCGATAGTCCCTTTCGCTCGCGGAGCGTCGAGGAGAACCTCGACCTGTTGCGGCGGATGCGGGCAGGTGAGTTCCCGGACGGTTCCCGGGTGCTGCGGGCGAAGATCGACATGGCCGCGCCGAACTTGAACATGCGCGACCCGGTTATCTACCGCATCGTGCACGCCGAACACCACCGCGCGGGCGGCCGCTGGTGCATTTACCCGATGTACGACTGGGCCCACGGGCTGGAAGATTCCATCGAGCGGATTACCCATTCGATCTGCACGCTGGAGTTCGAGAACCATCGTCCGCTGTACGACTGGTTCCTCGACCAGTTGGGCATCTATCACCCACAGCAGATCGAGTTCGCCCGATTGAATCTCTCCTACACGGTAATGAGCAAGCGGAAGCTGCTGGAATTGGTGCGGGAAGGGCACGTAAGCGGGTGGGATGATCCGCGGCTGCCGACGATCTGCGGTCTGCGCCGCCGCGGCTACACGCCGGAAGCGATCCGGAGCTTTTGTGCCCGCATCGGAGTGGCCAAGTTCGACGGCGTGATCGACATCGCCCTGCTGGAACACTGCCTTCGCGAGGACCTGAACAAGCGGTCGCCACGGGTGATGGGCGTGCTGCGGCCGCTGAAGGTCGTCATCGACAACTATCCCGAGGACCAGGTCGAGGGGTTGGATGCGGTCAACAACCCCGAGGACGCGTCCGCCGGCATGCGCAAGGTGCCCTTTTCTCGCGAACTGTACATCGAGCAGGCAGATTTCATGGAGGATCCGCCTAAGAAGTATTTCCGGCTGACGCCCGGCCGCGAGGTGCGGCTGCGGTACGCTTATTACATCACGTGCGTCAATGCGGTGAAGGACGACCAGGGCAACGTGGTCGAGTTGCACTGCACGTACGATCCCCAGACGCGCGGCGGCTCCTCGCCCGACGGACGCAAGGTCAAGAGCACGATCCACTGGGTTTCGGCGTCACACGCCCTGGACGCCGAGATACGGCTCTACGATCACCTCTTCAGCAAGGAGAACCCCGACGAGGCGGACGAGGGTCAGGATTTCAAGGCCAATCTGAACCCCGGCTCACTTGAAGTTCTGACGTCCTGCAAGGTCGAGCCGAGCCTGGCCGATGCCGGGCCGGGCGATCGCTATCAGTTCGAGCGTAACGGCTACTTCTGCGTCGACCCCGATTCGGCGGCCGAGGAACTCGTCTTCAACCGCACGGTAACGCTCCGCGACACCTGGGCAAGAATGCAGAAGAAGCGGTAACCGTTCACGGGCATTTTGCACGTGGCGCGCTTTGTCCGACAAACAGGCCACGATAGGTTATTCTCGTTCTTCGGGAAGCTGACGTAGCATGGGCCCCTGGCCCGTGTCAGTAACGCGAAAAGCATAACTCGCTCCCCGACGAACTTGGCGCGGTTAGTGGTGAACCACCAAACCGCACCAGCCTAGCGAACTTAGCGGCCTCGCCCCTCACTCCGCCCGGGCCAGTCATCGTTGACCAGTTAGATCGGCACCCCCGCTGCCAACGCTATATGCCACATGCGGATCGCCAGACGACGCATCACGGCTACCACACAATAGGTGGTTACACTATGGTACATATGCAGGGTGTGATGCCCACCGCGGTTTTCCGTGCCACCCCTGTTGACCCTGAGATATCGATATGATATCATTATGATAGAAGTGGGTGTCAGTTGGTCCTTTTTTGAATCGGAGTTGCCATGAATCTGGAAAGAGAAATCAGAGTCCTCAGTGGTTGGCTGATGTTGATGGTGAACATCGCAATCCTGCTCGGCGGGGTGGCCTTGTTCGTCTGGTTCATCTTCTCATGCGTAGCGGCTGACCGGACGGGAGAGTTCCCCAACTTCTATCTGCTGGTGGCCAGCCTGCTGATCGTCGGCCCGGGTGTGTTGTCATGTTGCGGGCATTTCACCCTGCAGCCGAACGAAGGGCGGGTCCTAATTCTCTTTGGCGCCTACCGCGGCACCGTACGTGAGAGCGGCTTCCATTGGACGAATCCGTTCAACACCAAGCAGAGGATATCGCTCCGCTCGCGGAACCTCAACGGCGAACGCCTGAAGGTGAACGATAAACGCGGAAACCCGGTCGAGATCGCCGTCGTCGTGGTCTGGCGCGTCCAGGACACCGCCCAGGCCTGTTTCGACGTCGACGACTTCGAGGAGTACGTCAGAGTGCAGAGCGAGTCGGCCGTTCGTTACCTGGCCAACTGCTACGCCTATGACCACGGCGACGAGGGCGAGACGACGCTGCGCAGCGGCGTGGAAGAAGTGTCCGCCGCATTGCAAGATCAGCTTCAAGAACGGGTCGACAAGGCCGGCGTGGCCGTCGAAGAAGCACGTGTGACTCACTTGGCCTACGCACCGGAGATCGCCGGCGCGATGCTCCGCCGCCAGCAGGCCGAGGCGATCATCGACGCCCGGCAGCGAATCGTGCACGGGGCCGTCAGCATGGTCCAGATGGCGCTGGAGGACCTGGCCGAGAAGAACGTCATCGAACTCGACGAGGAGCGCAAAGCGGCCATGGTCAGCAATTTGTTGGTGATACTCTGCGGAGAAACTGAAGCGCAGCCGGTGATAAACACCGGAACGCTCTACGCCTAGCGAGATCGAATGAAATCGCAAAAACGTTTTCTGCTGCGCATCAACCCCGCCCTGTACCAGGAACTCGAGGCCTGGGCTCAACAGGAGTTTCGTAGCGTCAACGGGCAGATCGAGTTCTTGTTGCGAGAGGCAGTGGCAAAACGCAAACGATCGCCGGCCTCGGACGGTTTCGAGCCGCCGGCTACCGATGAACCGTCTTCGTAGGAGAGGAACGCCATGAACGATCCCACGAAAGTCCCGTTGAGGCGCTTTGCCCGTATCTCAATGTTCATCGCCCTGGCCGGTGCGGCAACAGCCCGTGCCCAGCAGGAAGGCTCCGTGCCCGGCGAACCGATCTCCGCGGCAAAGCAGTTCGTCGGGCAGCTCACCAAAGGCGAATTCTCACCTGCCCGGGCGCGGTTCGACGCCACCATGAAACGCGTTGTGTCGGAGGCAAAGCTCGCGGAAATATGGGCGTCGCTGATCTCGCAGACGGGCCCGCTGCGGGAACAGGTCGGTGCGCGGACCGAGAAGGTCGGGCAATACGACGTCGTGTTCGTCACTTGCAAGTTCGAGCGAAGCACCCTCGACGTCAAGGTCGTCTTCAATCGAGACAGGCAGATCGGCGGCCTGTTTTTCGTGCCCAGCCGTTCTGCCGCCGACGACAAACCGCCGGACTACGCGAAGCCCGATTCGTTTCGCGAAGAGGAGGTCGTCGTCGGCAGCGGGGAGTGGGAACTGCCGGCGACGGTGACGCTTCCGGCCGGCGAAGGTCTGTTTCCGGCCGTCGTGCTGGTCCACGGTTCGGGGCCCAACGACCGCGATGAGACGATCGGTCCCAACAAACCGTTCCGTGACCTGGCCTTGGGGCTGGCCACTCGTGGTGTTGGCGTGCTTCGCTACGACAAGCGAACCAAGGTATACGGGCCGAAACTGGCCGCCGCTGCTGGGAAGATCACCGTTAAGGAAGAGGCCATCGACGACGCCTTGGCCGCCGTGGCCCTGTTACGCGAGACGCCCGGCATCGACCCCAAGAGGATCTTCGTCGCCGGGCACAGCCTGGGAGGAATGCTCATCCCGCGGATCGCGGCACGCGATCAGCGTATTGCGGGGTTCGTCGTGTTGGCGGGCACGACGCGGCCGCTGGAGGACGTTGTTCTCGACCAGCACAACTACCTTTTCTCGTTGGACGGCGAGACCTCGGCCACTGAAAAAGAGATTCTCGATAAGTTGCAGCAGCAGGTCGCGCGCGTGAAGGACCCGGCCTTGTCGGCAGAGACGCCGGGGGCCGATCTGCCGTTGGGTATACCGGCCGCCTACTGGCTCGATCTGCGCGGCTACGATCCGGCGAAAGCTGCCAAGCGGATTCGCCGGCCTCTCCTGATTCTGCAGGGTCAGCGCGATTACCAGGTGACCGCGGAAGATTTCGCCGGATGGAGGGAGTCGCTATCCTCCCGAGCCAACGTGCGGTTGAAGCAATACCCGACGCTCAATCACCTCTTCATGCACGGCGAAGGGGCGGGCACGCCCGCCGAGTACCTAAAGGCGGGGCATGTGGCGGAAATCGTCGTTGAAGACATTGCCCGTTGGATCGAGACGCTGTAGCAGTCCGTTGAGAAACGTGGGGGCGAGTCATCAGTCTTTGTAGGAGGCGACTCCAGTCGCCGATTTACGTGGTTCTCGACGCTCCATCGGCGACTGGAGTCGCCTCCTACAAGTTTCTAACCAGGCTACTAGGATCTTGCAACTTCACAGCGCAACCGATAGGCTGCACGGCTAACCGTCAACCACTATCCACTATCCACTGTCCACTATCCACTACAATGAACTACCGTCCGCTCGGCAACACCGGGATCGAGATCTCTGAAATCGCCTTGGGCTGCTGGCCGATCGCCGGGCTTACCAGTCCCGGCACCAGCCAGCAGAGCAGTCTGGCGACGATCCACGAGTGTTTCGATCTGGGGATCAACCATCTCGACACGGCCTTCATGTACGGCCGCAGCGGCGAGAGCGAGGGGCTTATCGCCAGGGCGCTCGGCGACCGGCGCGACGAAATGGTCATCGCCACCAAGGGCGGACTCCACTGGGACGAGAACGCCAAGGGAATCCACGACGCCTCGCCGGCCGTGCTTCGCCGCGAGTGCGAGCAGAGCCTCCGGCGGCTGCGGACCGATCGCGTGGAACTCTATTACCTGCACGCCCCCGACCGAAACGTGCCGGTGTCTGAGTCGGCCGGTGAACTAAAGCGTCTGATGGACGAGGGCAAGACGCGGTGTGTCGGGGTGTCGAACGTCACGATGGCGCAACTCGACGAGTTTGCGGCCGAGTGCCCAATCGCCGCCTATCAGCCGCCGTACAACATGCTGCAACGCCAGATCGAGGCCGACCGCTTGCCCTGGTGCCGCGAGGGAAACGTCGCCGTGTTGGTCTACTGGCCGCTGATGAAAGGGCTTCTGGCGGGAAAGATCGCGCGAGATCACGTCTTCGCCGAGAGCGACAGCCGGCGGAAGTACGCCATGTTCCAAGGCGACCAGTGGCAGAAGAACCACGATCTGCTCGACCGGCTCCGCCAGATCGCCCAATCGATCGGGCGGTCGGTCGCGGAACTGGTAATCAACTGGACGCTCCGGCAGCCCGGCATTACCTGTGCGCTGTGCGGAGCCAAGCGGCCCGAGCAAATCCGCGAGACGGCCGGTGGTTCCGGATGGCAGCTCAACGAGAGCCAGCTTGCCCAGATCGACGCCGCTTTGGCGCAACGCGGCACGCCGGTGAGCGAGAAGCCGGTGTGAGGTAGTGGATAGTGGTTAGTGGATAGTGGATAGTGGATAGTGGAAAATCGAGCTTGATCGTAGGGCTACGAACTGCTTCCAGCGCTGACAACGAGTTTGGGCAACGGACAGGCGTTTGCCCGAACAAAATCAGCGCCCTAACAACTATCCACTAACCACTATCCACTAACCACTATCCACTACTCACTATCCACTAAACTTTACCCAGCCGCTTTCCTC
>Ga0180429_10001725_pt1 | contig 18420 bp, 20 predicted proteins | sample SS_ome_FD_132428 | JGI IMG/M metagenome (GOLD analysis project Ga0180429, IMG submission 132428) | Hypersaline lake sediment archaeal communities from the Salton Sea, California, USA - SS_1_S_1 metaG | ecosystem: Environmental > Aquatic > Non-marine Saline and Alkaline > Hypersaline > Sediment ...
ATGAACGCCACCACCCGCGACACGTCCAACGGCAACGCCCCCCGCTTCATGCCGTTGGTCTTCGACGCCAACTGGTCGACCGTCAGCATGTCCTCGATCCCGCCCTCCGGCATTGGCTCGTTCTGCGCCTCCGCCCAGAACGCCGCCTCGTCGCGATACCGCAAGTTCATCGCGTGCTGCAACGCGCTGATCTCGTCCTGATCGAAGTTCTCCGGCCACGCCACCCGCGACCCTGCGTCCATCGCTTCGCGGTTCTCGCGGTAGAACTCCGTCGCCGCCTCGCCCTTCCCGCCGGCGCGGAACGACTCGTAGCGAATATCTCGGTACTGCTCCCACAACTTGTCATTCGCCGGGAACTCGTACACCATCCGCATACGTTCGCCTTGCCACTGCGGATGCTTCTCGCTATCGAGAATGTTGTCCGCCATATCGCCCGGCGCGATCACCGTGCAGCACATCAGCCCCGCGATCTTCTTGCCCGGTCCCGCCATCCCCAACACGTCGCCCGCCAGCAACGCCTCACGCCGCTGCGACTGCATTTCCGAGTTGGCAGACTCCGTCGTCTGCGGATCGTCCAGCAGGACCAACGAGGGCCGCAGGATCGACCCGTCCGGTCGCTTGTGTCTCTGGCCGCGAATCGCCCCGCCCTCTAGGCCCGTCGCCGTCAGCACCGCGCCCGACGCCGCCGACCCCGGTATCGTCGGGTAGACGACCTTGTCCGCCGTCCACACGATCCGCGTCGGTTCGTCGAGGTACGTTTGTCCCTGCGCCCGATGTACGATCCGCTCCAGTTTCGCGATCGGGTAGACCACCTCCGGGAAGTCATCATGCAACCGCTGGTTCGTTTCAAGCGCCGTTTTGATCGACGACAGCACCTCGCGCCCGCGTTCCGCCGTCGATCCGATCAGGACGACGAACGGACGCGCCGCCGTGATCGTCGACCAGATGCACGCCGTTTCGGCCAGCGTCGTTTTGCCGGATCCTCTCGGCATCGCCATCGCGAACAGACCGCCGGTCGTGACGGCGATCTCGATCTTTTCGATCACCCGCAGATGGTCCTGCGACCACGTCAGCGAGAACGCCTCCGGGAAGTACAACTCCGCGAACGCCTGGAAGCTCCGGATACCCGCCTGCCGTCTCGCGGGATCCCTGATCGGAGGCAACGGGCAGATGTCCCTCGCGACCCTCGATTGCTCCGCCTCGCGCTTCGCCGATCGGGTCTTGGTTCGACCGTACGCCGCCTTCTGCTTCCGCCGCTTCGCCGTGATCGTCATAGCACCACCTTAGCCGCCGCCATTCGTGCGAGTTCCGCCGTCGTCGTGTCTCCATCCCCCAGACCCAAGGGCTCAAGATAGGCACGCACGAGGGCCAGTTCCTCCGCCGCTTCGCCGCCGTCGCCGCCCGCGCCGTCGTCCTCCGCTTCGCCGTACAACCCCCGCAACTTCGCGAGCTTGTCGACGATCGTCAACGCAAGCCGGTTATCCTTCCCTGCGACCGCGTTCGCGTAGAGCCTGTTGAGTTGCTCGATTGTGCGCCCGATCTCTTCCTCGCGACTGAAGTCCGCCGCCGCCGCGAACCGCCGCCGCGCCTCGTCGATCAGCGTGTTGGCCTCCTCAGCCGTCACGCCCATCGAATCGACGCACGCCTGCCGAACTTTCGCCAGGTCGGTGATCGTCGTCAGCCAGACCAGGACGCGGCGAATCTGTTCACCCCGATCCATTCGCCTCCTCGGTCAGTTTGCACTCGCAGCCCATGTCCGTCATGCGTTGCAACGCCACGGCGACGTAGGACGGGCTGATCTCGACGGCGTAGCACACCCGGCCCAACTGCTCGGCGGCCACCATGGTCGTGCCGGAGCCGAGGAACGGCTCGTAGACCTCGCCCTCGTGGTTGCGAATCGGGCGGGCCATGCATTCCAGCGGCTTCTGCGTGCTGTGGCCGCCCTCCACGTTCTGGTCCAACGGGATGTCCCACACGGAACTGGCGTTCTTGTCGCCAATCCAGTGACTCTTGCGGCCCTTCTTCACGGCGTACCAGCAGGGCTCGTGCTGGTAGGTGTAGTGGCCGCGGCTGATGGGGAAGTGGGGCTTCCGCCAGATGATCTGGTTGCGGATCTGGTAGCCGACCGCCTGCAGCGCCGCCCCGGTGTGGATGACGTTGTCGCCCGCGGGTGACCACGTATAGGCCACGTCACCAGGAAACAGCCGCCAGGCATCCGACCAGTCCACGCGGTCGTCGTTGGTGACCTCGCCAACCCGCCGCACCGCATAGGCAAGCTGGCCCTTCTCGGCCGCCTCGTTGCGCCAGGCGGGATCGTAGTTCACGCCGTACGGCGGATCGGTCACCATCAGCGGCGGCACCTGCCCGCCCAGCACCCGTTCCACGTCCGCCGCCACCGTCGAGTCGCCGCACAGCAGCCGGTGCGTTCCCGCCTTGCCGGCGATCTGCCAAAGCTGCTTCGGCGCCGTGCCCCACTGCTGCTGCAACTCCTCGGCCCGGTCGGTCTGGGCCTCGGGGGCTTCCGGGGGCTCCCCCGCGAGGTCAACGCCGCTGCCCTCCGCCAGGTCGTCGAGCATTGCCGCAAGGGCATCGTCTTGCGTCTCGACGGTCGCCAGCAGATCGCCCAGCATGTCCGCATCCGCCGTGGCCATCGCCGCCAGCGGATCGAGCGTGGCGAGCAGCTTGTCAGCCTCAGCCTCCGACAGGTCGAGAACCAACGTCGGCACCAACTGGTCCGCCTCAGACTCGTCCGTCCGGAGATGCCCGTCGATCAACTCGAGCTCCCCGCCTTCCAACTCGCGGGCCAAGACGGCATCCGCGAACCCGATCTCGGCCAACGCCCCCCGCAGCGCCTTCTGCTGCGCGTCCGGATGCTTCCGCCAGTTCCGAGGATTCGCCCGCAACTCGCCCGCCGGCACCCGCCGCAACTCTCGGATCCGGTCGCGAATCTTCCCCGCCGCCTTCGAATTAGCCATGATTGCTCCCGCGCAAGATTGAACAGTCCTCGAGGTTCTCCGGAGGCATCCGCCGTTCGGTTCCCCGCCACCGCCCGCCGGAAAGAAAGACTGTCTGCTGTCTCGACTCTTCCGCACGCATTGACCCCCCCCCTGGGGGATTGGAAGAACCTAGTTCGCTTCAAGCGAGGGGGGTCAATGCGAGCATGACGCCGCGCGTATCATTTCGCCACAACTCCAATCGCCGCAATGTGATACAACCGCCAGCGTCGTTTCGCTACACCTAGCCAAGGTCGCCGTGCATCTTGTATTCCCCGCACACGAACCGATGATCCCTCCGCCGCTCCGTCACGAGGCACGTCCCGTAAACGATCTCCGTCGGCGCCGGCCACGGATCATCGGGCTCCCGTTCGGTAATCCAGTGGGCGCAATTCCGGCAACCCTCAATCGTCAATTCCTTGATCGTCGCCCAACTCCGCCCGTGCATCTCCTCAAGCCGCGCGACCCGCCTGGCACGCCCCAGCAGATACGGCATCACCCGCGCCGGCGACCATTCCGCCATCGCGTTTGACAGACTGAGGTACGCCGCCAGCGAGCGCATGTCGTGCCAGTTCTCGACATCCATCACCCACCGCTCAGCAATGCCCCTCAGCAGCCTCAGATCGACGTCTTTCGGAAACTGATTAAGGATGTCGACCGCCAGTTCCGCGCGCCTCTCGGGCCACTCCTCGCGTTCGTACGCCTCAACCAACGCCTCTACCGTCCTGCACCGCCACTTCTCTCGCGCCAGCTTCAAGATTCCCGCCTCGAACTCATCCGGACTCGCCGCTTCGACTTCGCTCGCCATCGCCCCCCCCTTTACTCCACCAACACCCGAAACGCGAACCGGATCGCCTGCCCGCTGTTCAACGTCAACACAAACTCGACAAGGTACTCGCTCCCTCGCACCGCAAACGCCGCATTCGACGAGACGTCGATCGTGTGAACGAAGTTGTACCCCGTCGTGTCCCGCGTCCACGCGTCGTCGCTCGTGACGTACGTATCCGAGATCACCGTCGCCACCGTCAGGGCCGCCCCGTCGTGCCCCGTGACGACCGTCTGTTCGTCCGGATCAAGGTCATCCAGCAAGTACACCGAATAGGCCGCGGACGCGACGTCGGCCTGCTGGATCGCCGCCCCGTCCCAACCCAACACCCGCGCCATGAACTTCGCCGTCCCCGACTTCTGCACCTTCGCCCGCATGACGTGTGGCATCTACTCGCCCTCCCGTTTGATCTCTCCGTCGACGACGCGATCCCCCCTCCGCATGGGTACGCGCCCGACGCTTTGGCCATCATCGAGGCCGCCGAACTCAAAACGTCCGCTTTGGACCGCCTGAGCCGCCGCCTCTGCTCGCCGATTCCACGCCGCCGCCATATCAGTCGCCACCCGCTCCGCGTCCCCAGGCGGCTCGACAAGCCGCACAAAGACGACCTGGTCCCGCTTCACGTCGACGACCTTCGCGACCCACCGCTTGACCGGTCCGTCGCTCCACTCGTCCCAATCCGGCACGTAACGGTCGCCCATCACGTCACCTCGCCGGCCGTCGCTCCCGCGACGTACACTTCCGCCGCTTCGACGTTCACCGTCGCCACATCTTCCGCCATGATCTCACCTCGCGATCAGAACTCGAAACTTGAGCGCGGCGACAGCCCTACACAGCCGCCGGCAAGTCGTCCACGATCATGTCCGCATCGGGATTGATTCCGCCCTCGGCCGCCGTCTTATAGACGGTTGTCAAGGCGTCACGATACGCCTTGAACAGCTTCCCCATGTCGACCGCGAAGCCTGGCTTGATCGCTTCCAACTTCGCCGCAATCGCCGCTCTTCCGTGTTTCTGAACCCGCTCCCTAGTGCTGGTCAATGCTCGCTTCAACACCTGCCCGCAGTTGCGAAAGTCTCGAAGAATGATCTGCACGTCCTCGTCGAGTTCCGAACCACGCTCTTCGATGTTGTCCAAGATTCCGTCAGCCATGATCGTTCTCCTAGTACGTCAACTCGGTTAGCACCAGGCGACCAACCGCCTGGCAGTTGTTGGTTCCGTCACCCGTGAAGGTAATCAATAGCGTTTCGTTTGTATCATCTGCCACAATGGTCAAGTCCCATGAAGCATCATCCTCTTCGACTACCGTTGCGGTGATCGCCGACATTAACGCCGTGGTGTGCGTTGCCCCATTAAGGTCTCTGCTGATTGTCCCGGAAGCAGTGTAATGCGCCGAATCGGCCGCTCCCGCTGCTCCCAGGTCTTCGGATGCCACTACGGTCAACTCAAACGCCCAAATCGTGTTGGCCGGCACAACCAAAATGTTGTTGTTGCCGCCGTTGGGGCTCATGATGTCCTGGGTATCCCCCGACGACGTATTCGCCCGCAACACCAGCACGCTTGTCTGTGCGTCCCCATGATCGCCGGCATCAAACGTCCCACTGGCGTGAGCGTGCTGCCCGTAGATCGTCGTGTGGGCCTCTGAGCCCCACCCCACCGAATCGTCGCCATCCGTGACCGTGGAATCGCCGAACGCGAACGAGTCATCACCGTTCGCGTCCGCGCCAACCCCCCACGCCAGACTGTCGACGCCGTCGGCCGTCCCGCCCAGGAATGACACCCCGCCATTGGTCGCCGGCGTGAACGTAATATCGCCACCCGTCGCTTGGTCAATCGACATGTAGTCGTTGGCATCGTCGCCCGTCAGCTTGATTACGCCTGTCGCCGTGACGCCCATATCCCAATACTCGCCCCCGCTGTTTTCCTGGAGCCGAACATTCCAGTTTGCCGCGTCGGCCAGAACGTGCAACGGCAATACCGGCGTGACCCCGATTCCCGTGTCGCCGCCGAACTCATTGATCGCCGTTCCCTCTTGATAAACGCCCCTGTCGATGTTCCCGCCCGTTTCGTAGATATGCAAGCCGATCGCGCTGTTCGTAGGGTCTTCCCCGGAGTCCATCCAAATCTGTATACCCTTGATGTCGTCAACCTTGGTCATCGCGGATTCTATATCCACCACGAACCGGCCCGCGTACGCCGTGCCGTCGACCGTGCCGCTATCGGCGTTGCAATTCGCCCGGATCGCCACGAGATCGTGATCGATCGTCCCGCCGCTCGCCTGCGCCTCGAAATACCCGCCGACCGCGTCTTCCTGTCCGTCGCCCACATCGCCCGCCGACACGTTGACGTGCCCGCGAAGCGCGTTTAGGTGTCCAACCGTCGTGCCGGCGTCGTTCATCCGTAGCGACGAGTACAGCCCGAACACGTCGTCGCTTTCGAGCATCGCCGTTGCATCCGTGATCGTAATATCGGTCACGTTGATAAACTTCTGCGTCCCGCCTCCGCCCGGCGGGGCATAGGTCGCGTCCTTCACTTCCAGCAACGCCGCCGTCGGCGTGGTGTCCGTTCCAATCGACACTTGCCCGGCGTGATAGAGAACCGACTCGCCTTCCGAGTAGACGCTGAACGCATTCGTCGCCACGCCTGGGGCGTCGTCATCCACGTACACCGCGATGTAGGTTCCAAGCGACCCAGAAAACGCCCCGCCGCCAATCCCCGTCACATACCCGGTATCAATCGAGCGATACTCCGTCAACGTGAAGTTGGGGTTGTCGCTTTCCAGCTGCGACATGAAACCGCGTACGTCGGCTTGCGTGTAGGTCGTCGTTCCATCGAACTTGAACGTGTGGACGTCCGCGATCATGTTCCCGCCCGTGTTCTGAGCGTTGAACGTCGCCTCGGTTTTCATGAAGCGGAAATTCGCCCCAATATCACCTGAGAAGTTTTTCGCAGCTTGCAGAAAGCAGGGATGGTCGCTCCCATCACCTTCGTCTTGGTATCCGATGAAGATGCCTTTCCCAAGATTCACCCCCTGCGTCGTGACGTGGAGGGGGTAATCCCACTGCAACTCGGCCCCGGTCGCCTCGCCGATAATCACATCTTTCGTTCCCGCTGGATCGAGCCAGAGGTCGTTGGCTGTCGTCGTGATGTAGCCAGTCGTCGCGTTGATGTTGATGTCGCCGAGGACCGCTGCTGTCGTCGTCAACGTGTCGGTCGTGGCGTTGTAGGTGATCTCCGCGTCCGTCTTGGGCGAGAGGTCGCCGGTCGCATCCTCCCATAGTCCGAGGTAGGCCGTGGTGTCGTTTGTGTCGGCCACTGTAAGCGAAGCGTCTGTCACCGAACCAGACACGTACAGGCCATCCTTGAATGCCAAGCCGCTTACGTCAGCATCGGTTGCCCCCTGCGTGCTGTCACTGGAGTAGTGGTCTCCCTCCAGTCCGACTGCCGTAAGGTGACCAGCAGAAGTTAGCGACATAACCGTAGCGGCATCGAACACGCCAGTATCCGGCATCCACTTGAACGTGTCGCTGTCGCCGCCATCATTGCCAATACTCCACCGAACCGACGACCCTTCCATAAATGCAACTTGGCTATCAGCACTAGCGTCTACATCGACATTGATTCGATGGTATGCTGCTCCACTACCATGAAAATGAGCTAGGGGTGAATCGGTCGAGTTTACATCAATAGGGTATTGTGGACTCGTCTGCCCAAACCCTGTGTAGCCAGCGAAGTAGTTGTCATCATCCGCACCTGCTTGGTAGACGCCCCAGCCGTTGGTTGCTGCTGCGTCGGCTAAGTAGAGACCGTAGCCATTGGTGATTGTTCCACTGCCGCCGTTGTAGACACGACCATACAAAGCATAGGCGGTATTGACTGTACCCGTTCCACCTGTACCTGTTCCTGCGTAACCACGCACTCCGTATGCCGCAGTTAACGTTCCATCGCCAGTCAGAAAGCCTTCAATGTATGCACCACTCGCACTTCCAGAGTTTGTGAAGCCAGTACCTACCGCATCATACGCGCGCCCAAAAATCCCCATCGGATAGTTGGCTTCGTTAGCACCAGTTGAAGAACTCATGTAACCGAACATCGCATAATCTGTCGATCCACCTTCCCTAGCCGTTCCCGCTACATAGAGCGTTCTCCCGTCAATATCCCCGCTTCCTATCCCAACATTCCCACCATCACCAAACGTCACCGCAGCAGCACCCGTGTCGTACCAAACCACGTCACCATCAGCATTGATGCCCATTTCCCAGTATTCACTACCTGAATTCTCTTCTAGGTAGATTGCCTTATGAGAAGCATCGCTTAGGACGTGGAGGGGAGCTTGTGGGTTGGTTTCGCCTATCCCTACAGCACCCGCAAAGTAGTTGTCGTCATCAGCACCGACTTGGTAAACGCCCCACTGGTTCGTGCCATCCGCATCGGCTAGGTAGAGGCTGTACGCATTCGTAATCGTTCCGCTTCCACCGTTGTAAACACGCCCATATAGGGCGTACGCATTGGTGACGGTGCCTGTTCCGCCTGTATTCGTACCTACATATCCCGAAATACCATACGCTGTACTCAATGTTCCGTCACCAATTAGATAGCCTCGGCCACGCACGCCAAGCACATATCCAGAGTTCGTGAATCCCGTACCAACCGCATCGCTTGTATTGCCAGAAACCGCTAACCCATAGTTCGCTTCATCCGCTACTGTCTTCACGTTCACAGCACCACGAACAGCATATCTTGAGGTAGCTCCCTCTGGATGTCCCTGGTTCACATATAGCTGTGAGGTTGACTGATCGGCTATACCTATCCCTACATTCCCACCATCACCGAACGTCACCTCAGCAGAACCCGTGTCGTAGAATACCAAGTCGCCGTCTGCGTTGATTCCTTGCTCCCAGTATTCTGATCCACTGTTCTCTTCTAGGTAGATTGCTTTATGGCTTGCATCACTGAGGACGTGGAGAGGGGCTTGGGGGGAGGTCTCGTTAATACCTAGTAACCCATCGGTCGTTAGCGTCATCACCGCTGATGCAAACGCCCCGCTAGCCGGCTGCCACTTAAATTTGTCGCTATCGTCACCGTCTATACCGATTGACCAACGAGTTCCCTCGTTCTCCTGAAATGCAACTTGACTATCGGCATCCGTAGGGGCATTAACTACGATCTGGTGAAACGCCCCAGTGCTGCCTGAAAAGATTGCTATACTGCTTAGAGTAGTCTCAACGTCTAGCTGTGCATCTGGCGAATCATCACCTATGCCTAAGCGACCGCCCAAATAACTGTTAGCTGTTCCATCGTGATACAGGGCGTAATCAATGTTCGACCCTTCTTGCAACCACAGAATCGTAGCCGTCCCCACTGGATCAACATCCATATCGACCCAGTGATATGCACCATACACGTCGCCGCCAACCGAAGTCATAGCAGCTTCAGCATCAATCGCATTGTATGTACCATAAATATTATCGGTAATCGTCCCTGCGTCTAAGTTGGCAACCGCTCGCACAGTATATACATCATCGCCAGCAGTTCCGCCATCCATGTCTGTTGAGAGATTTATCGCCCGCAAATCCTCTTGCCCATCCCCTATCGTTCCATCAGTCAGTATCGCACCAAAATCAGCCGCCCACATATGACCGATTGTTCCACCAGCTTGGTTTAGCTCCAATTCAACGTCGATACCCTTATAGTCACTTCCCTCGGTGGTTGCTCCTGCTGTCTTTGTAAAATCCCCCATGAAGCCATCGAAGCTACCCGAACGATCCATAGCTGTATTCGCAGCGTGAACCATAGCGTTTGGTGTATCGTCGCCAATACCTAACCAGCCCGTTCCGTCGCCGATGGTCACTGCAATCGAGCCCGAATCGTAGAAGTGCAAATCACCGCTAGCATCTACGCCTAGCTCGAAGTATTCACTACCACTGTTCTCTTCTAGGTAGATTGCTTTATGGCTTGCATCACTGAGGACGTGGAGGGGAGCTTGAGGAGATGACTCGTTGATACCTACCCTGGCGTTGCTGTCTAGGTAGAGAGTGTTGGTGGGAGTGTTGTCTTCGATCGTAATCGGATATGTCGCACCACCTTCATCGTACACGTAGAATACACCGCCATTAGACCCGAGTCGCCACGACTCCGTTGAATCAGTCAGTATAATCCACGCACCAATATCGCCGCTCTCAAACTCTGCCAGTACGTTATTCGTCGCGTGATATACCTCAAGCGGGTAGTCGGGTGCTACACCGATCCCGAAGTCGGAATCAGTTAGCGTGAGGTCGTTGTCAGCAAATGAGAACACAGGATCATCACCAGCACTAGCGTCGAATGTCCACACAATCCCTGCGCCACTGCCCCACGTAGTCGTGCCCAGTTCCGTCGAGTCAAACGCGACCGTCGAAGTCGGCCCGCTTCCGCTGGTGATGTCGATCGCGGTGCCTTCGCTCAACGAAGCGATTCCACCCAGCGGAGCCCAAACTGCCGCCGTGGCTGTATCGTCAGTGCAGACGTAGAGCACGCCGGTAGACGTGTTTTTCCAAAGCGACGACTCCCGGCAGATCGTTCCCCCGGTTCCGGCCGAGTCGTCATTGGCCGTCGGGTCTGCCGCCGTTTCGTGCAGCCACGTTCGGTCGGCGAGAACCTTCCAGTTCGTGTAGTAGCGCAGGCCGCCAGCACCCGTCGGCGCGGGAGATTGAACCTCGATCGAGCGGTAGGTGACAATCGCGCCCAGTGATGGCGAGGCGCACAGCAGTGCCAGGGCCGCCGTAAGACAGGTCGTTCGTCGCATGGCAACACCCAAGAAAAGAAAAGGGGCCGCGTGACGAACCGCGCGGCCCCTCAATCAGGCCACGGTGACTGAGACCTGTCACGGGAGCAACCCCGTCAAGGCCCGTCAATCAGGCCGGCGACTCGTCGCGCGGCCCCCGTTGTTAGTCCACTGGTTTCGTTTCGACGGGCTTCCAGGCTTCAGGCGGGATACCATTCGACCCGTCGTTCTCAACCCACGTCTTTCCACCGTCCGACTTCGCCGTGATGTCGCACACCTTTATGATTGTGCCGGCGTGGGCCATGCCTTCGGGCACGCAGAACTCGACGCGAATCGAGTGCTCACCAAGCCGCTCGATTCGCCAGCCCTCTTCACACCAGAGCCACCACTGTTCGTCCCCGTCCCGCCAGAAGTCCGATGGGCCTCCGAAATGAAGGGCGATGTGCTGCCCTGGGGTCATCTCAAGGCCCGCCCACGCCTCCGACATCATCCGCTCTTCGTCGAGATTGTCCGCTCTCCTGCGTTCAAGCTCCGCATCCAAGTCAGCTTTGATCGTCTCTGCTGCTTCATTGACGATCGGCCGAACCCTATACCACCCAGTAACCCACAAGCACGCCCCAAGAACGACGCACACCGCCAACGGAACCAGCCATCCCCAACAGTTCGTCACTTCGCCCTCCGTTTCGGGTCAATCAACTCCGCCACCGCCAGCATCACCGCCGCGACCGCCAACGCCGTGAGTATCGAGGTCATGGATCGTACTCGCTTCGTTCTAGCGCCCTTTCTTCGCGCAACCACAAGTCCCGCATGAGTTCGGCGACCTGCTCTTCTAGCTCGGCAACGCGACTTTCGATCGCCTCGTTCGTATCGCCTGCGTCGGGCATCCCGTCAATCCCCGGAATCCTGTCGAATGGCGTTCTTCGCCGCGCAGTTCTCGCCCAGCTTCGTCACCGCGTCGGCCACCTTGTCGGCCGCTGCGTCGCGTTTCGCCTCGCGGGCCTCCCAGCGGTCCGCCATCGCGTCGAGCGTTTTGGTAAACGTCTGCTGCTGCCCTGGGATGGTCCGCGTCAACAGCCACCACAGCGTGCCCAGCGCGGCCCCCAGGCCCGTGAGGTTCGAGATCCACGACAACGGCCCCTCGGTGACTTCCCCCGCCGCGAACAACGCCATCGTCGCCGCGAACAACCCGCCAATCGCCCTCATGTCGGTCCTTCTCAGTCGGCCCCGGCGTTGTCGCGCTGCGCCGCTTCGGCTTCGTCGAGCCAATCCGGCAGATCACGCGCGAGCAATGAGACGACGCGCCCGAGGATCGAGCGCTCGCCGTCGTCGCCGAGTAGTTCATTCAGCCGCCCGGCTAACTTCCGAAACGGCTCCAGCACTTCGCCGACTTCGCCCCCACGCAGTTCGATTAACTTCGCCGCCCGCTTGATCGCCTTGAGCGTTTCGAGCGTCTCGGCCAAGAGGTCGCCGACACGCTGATCGCGTAGCATCCTTGCCGCCGCGTTCTGGCCGATATTCGCTCCCATGCGACCCATGCTTCACCGCCTCCGCAGGAACCCGAACGGCCGCCACGTCCGCGCCGGCGAGCAACTCCCGTCGACGCACGTTTCCGCCGGATCGAATCCCTCAATGATCGCCGCCGCTTCGAGGTCGTCGATCCCCCGCAGCCGCGTCGGCTTGCGCGGGCCCGGCGCGGGCTTCGCCTTCTCAACCGTGACCTCGACCGGCACGCGAACCACCAACCGCCGCGACGGGATCGGGCATCGTTTCCGAGGGATCGGACACCGGATACCCGCCGCGACGGTCTCCGACGACAGTCCAGCAGCGAGAAGTAGAACCGCAATTTTGATGCGCATGATTCGCCCCTATGCTGCGATCCAGTAACGGCTGTCTTGTACGTAGGTGGCCTCGGTCGCCACGCGAACCGCGAAGAACCCGTAGTTCCATTGCAGGTCGCGCATGTCGAGCGTGCCGCGACCGTTGCGGCCCCACGTCTTCGACCACGAGTTCCAGTAGTCGAACGATCGCAGGTTGCCGAGAACGCGATACGCCGTGATCGCGTGGCCCGGATACCCGCACTCGACAGGGAACTTCTTCAGGATCGCGGTCACGAACTCGTCCCAAGTGCCGATTTCCCACGCCTCGATGATGCGGAACTGCTTGGCGACCTCCGCCGCCTCGCCGTAGGGCTTCGTTCGCCAGCCCTTCTCCCGCGGCCAGAGGTCGATCGGGGGCACGCCCAGGTCGCGAGCGAAGCGGAGGTTGGCCGGCAGCGAGGAACCCGCGTCGCGCCCGCCGCAGGCATGCGCATAGAGGCCGTAGGGGTTTAGCCTCACATAGGGCTCGTTCTGCTCGTCGCGGATCGACTCGATCGTCCGCGTACACGCCTCCGACGCGCAGCTCCCAACAGACCGCTGCGAGAACGCCAACCGCTGACGCCGATCGAGATCGATCTTCCCAATCAACTCCGGCCACGCATCGCGGTCGATCACCTCGAAGTGATCCGCGAACATTGGGAAGTGTTGGCCGGGGTAGTCGTCACGCGGCAACAGCCCCGTATGCCCGTAGTGCTGGAAGCACTCGGAACGCTGCACGTCGCTCGGAACGATGATTCCCTTCGGCAACCGGACCATGCTAGCCCCCGTACTTCTTGATTAGCGCGATGGCCTCCTCGGTCGTGTCGGGCATCCACTCCATGGTGAGCAGCTTGCCCCTGCCGCTCGCGTCCGGCGGAGTGGCGACCACGATCACCGGCCCGCCGAGCTTCCCGCCGGGGATGAAGTCTTGCCGCTTCATCTCGTCGAGATACCACTTCAGCCACGCAGGCGTCTTGCCGGTCGCGCCTTCGACGGTGTCCGGGTCTTTCGATCGCCAGTCGTGCCCCGCTTCGTCGCAGTAGATGCCGACGTCCTCGATCACGTTCGCCTGTTGCGCCGTGATCGTCTCCGTTTCCGAGATCATCAGCACGAAACGCGGCCCCGGTGGAACTGGGTCCGGATCCGGGTCGGGCTTCGGGTCGGGATCCGGGTCGGGATCCTCGCCGCCGACCTCGATCACGATCTCGCCGTAGTCCTCGCCCGCCGTGACCGCGACGAGGTACTCGCCGGGGATCTTCGCCTGGAAGAAAACGACCGGCGTACCGCCCCACAACTGCGCCGCGAACACCACCACGCGTCGCCGGGGAAAGTGGATCACCCGCGCCGTCGGCAACTTCGCGACCGCGAGATCCTCGATCGTCAATTGAACCAACTCGCCCGGATCGACCGGCTCGCCCGGCCCCGTGATCGTCAGATCCGCCGCTGCCGCGGAACCCGCCCAGCAGGCCACCACGCCCGCCAGGATCGCCGCCGCAACCGTCCGCCGTGTGATTCGCCGCATCGCCTCGACCTCGCTCAGCACGACATAGGGGCGACGAGGCGCATCATGCGCCCCGCCGCCCTCCGACCAGCAGAAAGGCAGACCCATCACGCCGCCATTGCGACCGGCACGATCGACGGACCCCCGACCGCCAGACCGTCAGCACCGGAACCCGCCGGCACACTGTACGAGAATAGGCTGATTATTCGCATCACCAGTTCGACGATCTTTTCGACGAACGCGAGAAAGCTGTCCCAGTCGAACTGCGGCGAGAGTTGCGAGTAGGTCGTCGCATTCTCGGTCATCAGCCGATCGGTCACCATCAGCGAGACGGTCGCCGGGTCGGTCTGCGAGTCGATCTCCCCCGCCTTGTGCAGGTCGCGGACAATCCGCCGCACGTTTCCGACGGTCAATCCGAGTTCCCGCCGCTCGCGGAGCGACATGCGTTCGGCGCGAATCCCCGCCACGTTCACCGCCTGCGGCTTGATCTTCACGTCACCCCAACCGACCGCCGCCGGCCGATCGCCCGGCTCGCGAATTTCCGGTTCCTCCGGATCCTGCGCCACCCCAATCGCTCCCGCACAACACGCGACGGCAATCGCCGCCCATAACGCTCCAATCGCTGGTTTCATCACTCCGCCCTTTCTAGGTTTCGCTTCGCCGCACACGCGACACACGGCAACGGAACGCGATGCCCGCACGTCGGGCACTCCCCAGCCGGCCCGGATCCCGGCGCGACGACCGCCCCGCGTACCAGCGGATGCACCCCGTCGCGAATGTCTTTGATCGCCCGCCGGCTGATTTTGCTGTTCCGATGGATCGCACGGATCGCCGTCCCCGCCGCCAACTTCCGCAACACGTAATCAACGTCTGACTGGTCTAGCATCTTGCCCACGACCTTTTCAAGCCCCATTTTGCACCCACCAATTTGGGCGGGGGTATCCTACACCGCCTGCCGCTTGAACTCATCAGGCTTGACGAACACCCCGTCCGGATCGTCCGCCGTCTTTCCGCCGATGTAGCAGTCGCCGTCGCCGTTGAACCACGCGCCGAGGACCGTCCCCTCCTTGTACGTCTTGCCCTCGTGCGTGATCGTTGCCGTCAACCTGATCTGCTCCTTGCGCGGAGCCTTCGACTTCGGCTTCGCCGGGGGCTTCGCCTCCGCTGGCGCTTTTCGCCGCGACTCGTCCCAGCCATCCCAACCGACGATCAAACTCGCGTACGGTTGACAAATCGTTAACGCTATCATCGTCTTGCCCTCCGCCTTCGTTGCTCCCGCGCCTCTTGCTGTCGCATCCGACGCGTCGGGTCGAATGAATAATCGCCGCCCTCGTCGGGGTCGTCATCGAACAGGCAATCGCAGTTCGCGCAGCGGTACAAGCCCGCCTCGATTTCGCTCGCCCGCTTCTCGCCGCATCGCGGGCAGGGTGGTCTGCTAGTCACGCCCTCGCCTTTCTGACGGCCTCTGCCGCCGCTAACTGGTTGCCGTTCTGCGGTCGCTCTAGCCCCTCCACGACCGCCCCTAGCCTTGCCAACGCGTATGCGTCATATTCATCATCTGTCGAGAACTCGACGCCGTATCGCCGCGTGAGGGCCGCGACGACCTCGGTCTTCGACGCGTTGCCCTTGACCGCAAACCGCTTCACCGTCGCCGGGGAAACTTCCGTGATCCCCTTCGCGAAGCACATTCCGTCGAGCATCTCCCGCAACAGCCCGCCAAACTCCGCCGTCGCGATCACAGATCCCTTCGAGTTGTACGAGTACCCCTCGATAAAGCACACGGCGGGCAACGGGACGCCGACCGACCTCGCGACTTGCTCCGTTTCGTCTCGGATGAAACGCGATACCGCCGCCCGCAACCCGTAACATCGCGCGAGGCGATCCTCGATCCGCTTCCCGCACGGCTTCGACGCGAACCGCCCGACGTCGATCTCGCCGTTCGGCGCTCGCACCGCGACGGCCGTTCCGGTTAGACTGGGGTCAATACCGATCACAATCACGCGCATTTACAGACCCTCCTGCCTCGCATAATCCATCATGTCGAACAGATGCTCCGCGTCCTCCGTCGTCATGGTCAGCCGCCCGTCAAGCGCCCAACGCAGCACGGCAACCCTCGCCTCCGCCTCCGCTCTGCGCGGAAACGCGAACACGAACGTATGGCCGTCCGTTTCCGCCGACAGGACGCACATGCGGCGCGATCCGTACCGGCACTTCGCCAATTGCAACACGCTCAAGCAATCCCCGCTGGGTTTCATCGCGTCGCCCTCCACTGGTCAATCGGGAAAGTCGTTATCGCCCGCCGGACTGAACCGCGTCGTCGGTCCATCCCACATCAACTTGCGTGGCCCCGTCTCGCCGTTTCGGTTCTTCGCGATCGCCAGGATCGCGTTGTGTGGTTCCCGCTCCGTCGGCTCTCGCCGCGACAGGAACAGAACGACGTCCGCGTCCTGCTCGATCGCCCCGGATTCCCGCAACTGCGACAGTCGCGGAATCTCGTCAGCGTCCGCCTGACGGTTCAACTGGCACAGGCACACGATCGGCAGATCGTATTCCCGCGCCGTTTCCTTCAGCGTGCGAACGATCGTCGCGACCTGTTGCTCGCGTGGAACCCGTCGATCCGCCGGGGAAACCAACTGCAAGTAGTCCACCACCGCCAGCGCCAACCCCTTCCGCTTTCTCCGCCGGATCTGCCGCCGGATCTCCGCGACCGTCAACCGTGGGCGATCGTGAATATCGAGACGCATCGTCGACTGCTTCGCCATCGCCTCCGATAGCGCCCGCATGTCGCCGCGATCCAGCCGGCCCGTACGGATCCGCCGGTTCGATACACCTGAATCGCCGCACGCCAACCGCGTCGCCAACTCCGACGCGCTCATCTCCAGCGATGCGAAGTAGACCAATCGCCCCGCCGCCGCGTTGTGCGCCGCAACCTGCAGCGCAAACGACGTTTTCCCGACGCCGGGACGCGCCGCCAAGATCGTCAATTCGCCAGGGAACAGCCCCCCTTGATCCGCGTCGAGGTCCGGGATCCCCGTCGGCACCCCCACGCCGCCCTGCCGCTCATGGATCCGATCAATGTGATCACTCGCCGCGATCGCCGCCTCGGCCACCGGGACCGGGTCGGCACCCTCCGCCGACAACCGAACCGCCGACAAGCTGGCCTCCGCCGCGTCGATCACCGCGTCCGGATCCGCCGCCAGGTCGTACGCCGCGCGGAGGATTTCCGTGCCCGCGTGGATCATCGCACGCAACCGGGCCAACCGAGCCACGATCCGGGCGTAGTACGCCCAATTGGCCGCGTAAGGCACGCTCTGAGCCACCTCCGCGAGGTACGCCACCCCGCCGACCGCTTCGAGGTCGCCCAACCGCTTCAGACGCTCCCGCAGCAACAGCAGATCGATCCGTCCGCCCGCCTCGTGCATCGCCAGCAGGTGAGCGAACAGCTTCCGGTTCGCGTCCGCGTAAAAGTCTTCCGCCCGCACGATCGACGCGACGTCGTCGCACTTCGCCGGCGCGTGCAACAGGCTTCCGATCACGCCCCGCTCCGCGTCGATGTCCTGGGGCGGCAAACGATCGAGAATCTCGCTTGTCTGGTGCATCCGTTCACTTCCTGTATTCGATCGGCTTCGCTTTCGCGCCGCCGTTTGCGTCCGCGTACTTCCCCTCGACGAGCCTCGCGACGCTGTCCGGCTTCAACAGCCAGTCGATGTCGGCCGTCCAGTCGCGGCCGTTCGTCCCGCGACAGAACGAGCTAGCCTCGATCGCCTCCAGTGCTTCGGGTACCAGATCGAGCCACCCCGGCTCCCGGCACCGCGTCGTGAACTTCGCCCGCCGCGACCTCGACTTCGACCGCACGATCGGCAACTTGAGACGCGTTGCCATCGCGTTCCAATCGTCAACGAAGTCGTCGAAAGCTCCGCTGGGTGCCCGTTTGGCACCCTCTTCCTCCTCTTCTCTTCTCTTCTCTTCTCTGGTCACGCTCGTGTCACACTTATTTGTGACAACTTCGTGACGCTCCTTGTCGTAGCTCACCCCGCTTTGGAGGAAGGCGGGAAGTAGATCCCACTCATCTGGCGTTCGGTCGTTTTTCTCGTTATTGCACTGCTGACAACAGGTTACGAGGTTTTCTGTGTTATTCAGTCCACCCCGAGAGGCAGGGACCAGGTGGTCGATGCTCAGCAGCGACTTCTTTGTGCCTTCACGCTTCGCATCGCTTTGTCGGCCGCAATAGACGCACTGAAAGTTGTCTCGCGACATGATTGCGCGCACGAACGGGCGCGGCAGTGTGACACGAGCGTGACGAGAGCGTGACCGACGCTGCCGCTCTGCGGCGGATAGCCGGCGTTTCGCCGATGCCCCGTTGTGCCTCTCAAACCCAGGAAATGCCAGGACACCGTCGTCGCACGTTAGCCACCCGACGTCGTGCATCGCTTCGGCAAACGCCGACGTGCCGACATACCGATTGACCCACTTGAAGTCGACCA
>Ga0180429_10001726_pt1 | contig 18412 bp, 20 predicted proteins | sample SS_ome_FD_132428 | JGI IMG/M metagenome (GOLD analysis project Ga0180429, IMG submission 132428) | Hypersaline lake sediment archaeal communities from the Salton Sea, California, USA - SS_1_S_1 metaG | ecosystem: Environmental > Aquatic > Non-marine Saline and Alkaline > Hypersaline > Sediment ...
GAAGCGCGCAGCGTCACACCCAACTTCGTGACCGAGGTCGTCGACCGCGACCTCCGCCAGGGGCGCGTCGCCACCGTCGTGACGCGGGCGATGCCGAAGTCGAGGCAGATCGCCTTCGCGTGCCCGATGTGCAGGTAGCCGTTGGGCTCGGGCGGGAAGCGCGTCACGACGGTGGCGACGCGCCCCTGGCGGAGGTCGCGGTCGACGACCTCGGTCACGAAGTTGGGTGTGACGCTGCGCGCTTCGTCGCTGGGGACGCGCGCGGCGCCGTCGGTGGGGTTGCGGGGTGCGTCGGTCACGCTGGGGCTCCTAGCGACGGCGAGGCTAGCATCCGGGGGGCGGGACGAGCTGCGTTCGGGATTCGGGGTGACGTCAGAGCAGCAGCAGTTTGACGAGCAGGTAGGTGGCCGGCACCGCGATCAGGGTGCTGTCGATGCGGTCGAGGACACCGCCATGACCCGGGAGGAAGACCCCGGTGTCCTTGACGCCGGCCCAGCGCTTGACCAGCGACTCGAAGAGGTCGCCGGCGAGGGCCGCGAGGGGCACCGCGAGCGCGAACACCAGCAGGTGCACGACGTCGAGTCGGAAGTCGGTCCACAGGGGCAGCAGCGCCATCGTCGTGCCGACCACGACGAGCGCCAGCGCGAGGCCGCCGAGCAGGCCCTCGATCGTCTTCTTGGGGCTGATGCGCGGCGCCAGGAGCCGCCGACCCCAGAGCGACCCGAAGACGTAGCCGCCGACGTCGGTGGCGATGATCGCCAGCATCGGGAAGGTGAGGTACCACAGGCCGATGACGCCGTCGGGCGTGTAGCGCAGCGTGATGATCAGCCCGAACCCCCAGGAGATCCACACGTAGCCGAACAGCGTGAAGACGAGCGAGTGCAGCGAGCTGCGGTTCGAGGTGACGACCTCGGCCACCAGCAGGTAGAGCGCGAAGCCGATGAGCAGCAGCTCGCGCCAGGGGACCCCGCCGAGGACCTCCATCCACGGGTGGCCCGCCGGCAGCGAGGCGGGGAGCGTCAGGGCGCTGACCACCCACAGGCTGCGCCGCCGCACCGGCACGCCGCGCAGCTCCATCATCGCCGCGTACTCCTGGATCGCGATGGCCACCAGGAAGAGGTAGACGGGACCCAGCAGGGGCAGGCCGACCCACAGCACCACGAGGGTGACGAGGAAGGCCACGAAGGCCGACGCGATGCGCGGGATGTGCAACGGAGGCGACGCGCCCGGCCTCAGACGGCCAGGATGTCGTCCTCCTTGGCCTTGGTGCGGTCGTCGATCAGGGCGACGAACTCGTCGGTGACCTTCTGTACCTCGGCCTCGCCGGTGTGGGCCTCGTCGTCGGAGAGGAGGTGCTCCTTGTGCATCTCGCGCAGTTCCTCGTTGGCGTCGCGGCGGATGTTGCGCACGGCCACCTTGGCCTCCTCGGCCATGTGCTTGACCGTCTTCACCAGGTCGCGGCGGCGCTCGTCGTTGAGCGGCGGGACGGTGATGAAGATCGAGTCGCCCTGGTTGTTCGGGTTGAAGCCGAGGTCGCTCTCGAGGATCGCCTTCTCGATGTTGCGGATCGCGCTCTTGTCGAACGGGGTGACGAGCAGCGTGCGCGGATCGGGCGAGCTGACGTTGGCGAGTTGGTTGAGCGGCGTCATGGCGCCGTAGTAGTCGACCATGACGCGGCTGAGCATCTGCGGGTTGGCCCGTCCCGTCCGCACGATCCCGATGTTGCCCTCGAAGGCGTCGAGCGACTTCTGCATGCGCTCGCGCGTCTCCTTGATGACCGTCTTCATGGCGCTCCTCCTGGACGAGGTTGTGGCGCGCAGTCTACCGCGTCGGAGCCCGGCGCGGCGACGGCCCGGAGCGGGACCCTCGTCCCGGTCCGGGGTCGTCCCGCTCAGTCCGCGGTCGCCTCGTCGGCGTAGCGCGTGGTGGCGTCGTTGGCGATGCGGGTGCCGACGTGCTCGCCGGCGAGCAGGCGCTGCAGGCTGCCGCCGATGAAGATGTCGAACACGGCGATCGGCAGGTTGCGGCTCATGCACAGGCTGATGGCGGTCGCGTCCATCACCTTGAGCCCTTGCTGCAGGACGTCCATCGTGGCGAGCGTGGCGAAGCGCCGGGCCTCGGGGTGGCGTCGCGGGTCGGCGTCGTACACGCCGTCGACGCCGTTCTTCGCCATCAGCACGAGGTCGGCGTCGATCTCGAGGGCGCGCAGGGCCGCGGTGGTGTCGGTCGTGAAGAACGGGTTGCCGGTGCCCCCGCCGAAGATGACGACCCGGCCCTTCTCGAGGTGCCGCAGGGCGCGGCGCCGGATGTAGGGCTCGGCGATGGCCTGCATGGCGATCGCGGTCTGCACCCGGGTGTCGATCCCCTGCTTCTCCAGGGCGTCCTGCAGGGCCATCGCGTTCATCACCGTCCCCAGCATGCCGACGTAGTCGGCGGTGGCGGGGTCCATGTCGCCGCCGTGCTGGGTGCCGCGCCAGAAGTTGCCGCCGCCGACCACCAACGCCAGTTGAACGCCGCGGCCGAGGGCCGCGGCGATCTCACGTGCGAGGGAGCGGGTGGCATCCGGCGCGACCCCGAAGCCGTTGTCGCCGGCGAGGAACTCGCCGGAGAGCTTCAGCAGGGCGCGCTGCACGCCGTCACTCCCCGATGGCGATGCGGGAGAAGCGACCGACCTGGATGTTCTCGCCGATCTTGGCGATCGACTCCTTGACCAGCTGGTCGATCGTCTTCTTGTCGTCCTTGATGTAGGGCTGCTCGAGCAGGCAAGCCTCGGTGAAGAACTTGCCCAGGCGGCCCTCGACCATCTTCTCGATGATCGCCTCGGGCTTGCCCTCCTCGCGCGCCTGGGCGCGCAGGGCGGCGCGTTCGGCCTCGACGACGTCCTCGGGCACGTCCTCGCGCCGCAGGTACTGCGGGTTGGCCATGGCGATGTGGATCGCGAGGTTCTTGGCCAGTTCCTGGAAGCCCTCGTTGCGCGCGACGAAGTCCGTCTCGCAGTTCACCTCGACCAGCACGGCGATCCTGCCGTTGTGGTGGACGTAGGACCCGACCAGGCCTTCGGTGGCCGCACGGTCGGCCTTCTTGCCCGCCTTGGCGATGCCGCGCTCGCGCAGCAGGGCGGCCGCCTTGTCGACGTCGCCGCCGGTCTCGTCCAGGGTCTTCTTGACGTCCATCATGCCGGCGCCGGTCATGGCGCGCAGTTGCTTGATCAGTTCGGTGCTGACGGTCATGCTTCCTCCGCTGGGGTGGGGGTCGCGTCGTCCGAGGCGACCTCGCCGGGCGTCGCGGCGGCTTCACTAGGGGCCGCCGCAGGGGGGGTGGCTTCACTCGAGACGGCGCCGCTGGCGTCGGCCACGGCCGCCTGGATCGCCTGCTCCGAGGCCGTCGTCGGCAGGGGACGCAGGACCCGTTCGGTGGCGGGCGCGGCCTCGGCGGGCGCCTCGACCGGCTCGTCGCCGCCGCCGCGGACCTCGACGATCACGTCGGCTAGCGTCGCGGTGACGAGCTGGATCGAGCGGATGGCGTCGTCGTTGCCGGGGATGATGAAGTCGAGGACGTCGGGATCGCTGTCGGTATCAGCCAGCGCGACGGCGGGGACGCCGAGCTTGTTGGCCTCCTTGACGGCGATCGCTTCCTTGGTCGGGTCGATGATGAACAGGGCGTCGGGCAGGCGGGTCATGTCGCGGATGCCGCCCAGGTAACGCTGCAGGCGCTGCAGCTCCTTGCCAATGTCGATCTGCTCCTTCTTGGTGTAACGCAGGATCGACTCGTCCTCGAACATCGACTCGAGCTCGCGCAGCCGGTCGACGCGCGTGCGGATGGTCTTGAAGTTGGTCAGCAGGCCACCGAGCCAGCGCTCGTTGATGAACGGCATGCCGCAGCGCTTCGCCTCGGCCGCCAGGATCTCCTGCGCCTGCTTCTTGGTGCCGACGAACAGGATGGTGCCGCCGCGCCCGGCGAGGTCGCGCAGGTAGGTCAGCGCCTTCTCCGACTCGACCAGCGTCTTCTGCAGGTCGATGATGAAGATGCCGTTGCGCTCCGCGAAGATGTAGCGCTTCATCTTCGGGTTCCAGCGCTTCGTCTCGTGTCCGAAGTGGACACCCGCTTCGAGCAGTTGCTTCATGCCGAGGTAGGACATGCGATTCCTCCGAGTCGGGATGTTGAGGTTGGATTCAGCGGTGTGTGGCACCCACCGCTCAGTCGCACACTGCGGTTTTCGCGCGCCAGCGCGCGAAGACCGCTTGGTGTTCTTGCCAGCGGAGCCGGCAAGAACACACGCGGACAATCCCGATGCCGCGTGGCAAACCTCCCGAATGTAGCACGTTCCGAGCCGCGAGGGTGCCGGTCGGCGAGTCACGGACGCGGTGACGACCGAGCGAGAGGGGGCCGAGCGGCGCGCGCCCGACCCCCTCGAGTCGATCAGCGTGGGGCGCCTAGCGCAGCGCGTCCAGCGCGGAGCGCGCCTCGCCGAACGCCGGATCCAGCTCGAGTGCCCGCTCGAACGCCCGCCGGGCGGCCTCGTCGTCGCCGGCCGCGTTGCGGGCGACGTAGGCGCGGCCGAGGTGGAAGTGGGCCTCCGCCGACTCGGGGGGCAGCAGGGCGCCCTGTTGGGCGCGCCGCAAGGCGTCCTCGATGCGCCCCTGCTCGAGGTAGGCGCGGGAGAGGTAGGTGTAGAGCGGCGGCGCGAACACGGCGCCGTCGAGGGTCAGCGCGAGCTCGAAGTGCGGGATCGAGCCTGCGACGTCGCCGCACTCGAACAGCACGATCGCCAGCTGGGAGACCGCCGACAGCGAGGCCGGCGCCAGGCTCACGGCTTGCGACAGCTCGTACTCGGCGGCCGAGCAGTCGCCGAGGCGGAAGTTCACGTGGCCGAGGTTGTTGTGCGCCGAGGCGCTGGCGGGGTCGAGGACGACCGCCCGGCGGAACGCGGTTTGCGCGAGCTCCAGTTGGCCCTGGTCGCGGTACGCCCGCCCGAGGTTGACCTGGATGACGGAGCGCTCGCGCTCGGTCAGTTCGCTGGCGGCGGCGAACTCCACCGCCGCCTCGAGGGCGGCGCGTGCCTGCTCGAGGTCGCCGGCCTCGTAGTAGATGATGCCCTTGGTGTTCTTCACGGTGGCGTCGTCGGGTGCGATCCCCTCGGCCTGCTCGAGCACCTCGATGGCGTCGGCCAGGCGGCTGGCGAACGTCAGCGGGTCGGCCACGTACTGATTCTGGTACGCCAACGCCAACTGCACGTAGCCGGGCACGTAGCTCCCGTCGGCGGCGATCGCCTCGCGGAAGGTCTCCACGGCGCTGCCGAATGCCCCCTGGCAGGAGAGGGCACGACCCTTTCCGACCATGGCCACGACGTTCTCGGGGTCGCGCTTGAGCGCCTCTTGGTAGAAGTACTGGGAGAGCGCGCAGTCGCCCTGGGCGTAGTAGAAGCTGCCGTCCCTGAGCCAGGTCGAGACGTCCTCGTCCGAGCCCTGGCTATGGGCGTGTCCGGTCAGCAGCAGCGCGCCCAGCACCACGACCGCGAGTCGGCCGAGGCCGAAGCCCGCGCGTGGGCGCCGAACGGTTGAGCGATGCAAGGTGGTGTTCAACGTGTCCTCCGGAGTGCTCGTGGTGGGTCCGCGCGAGTGTAGCATCGCGCCGTCGGTGCCCACCGCCCGCCATCGCAGGCCCTGACGGCATGATGTCGCCAACGCGTGAGAGGGGCGTGTGCGGTTGCCGCCAGCTTCGGAATCCCAGGTCACGTAGTGCGGCGGTCGGGCGGTTAGGATGGCGATGCTTCGCCGGCGACGCTGGCGGCGGATCCCGCCCGCCGGCAACCGGGAGCGCCCGTCGGCCGGCCGCCCTCAGCACCCAAGGAAACCTTGTGACCCCAGCCTCCGAACCCCACGCCAAGCGTCCCACCAACGCCGTGCGTCCCGTGGCCACGGCCCGTCGTGGCATCTCGACCCTGCGGCTCGTCGTGCTGACGATCGCCGCGAACGCCCTGGTCATCGTCCAAGGGGCGTTCGTGCGCGCCACCGGCTCGGGCGCCGGTTGCGGCCAGCATTGGCCGCTGTGCAACGGCGAGGTGGTGCCGCTGTCCGGCGGCGTGCACACGGCCATCGAGTTCACCCACCGGCTGCTCTCGCTCGGCGTGCTCATCCTCGGCGTGTGGCTCTTCGCCCGCGTCTGGCGGATGCGGCGGGAGAACCCGGGGCTCTTCGCGTTCACGGTGGCGGCGACCGCGTTCCTCTTCATCGAGGCGGGCCTGGGCGCCCTCACCGTCCTGTGGGGCCTCACGGGCGACAACCAGTCGATCGAGCGCGGGTTGATGGTCGCGAGCCACCTCGTCAACTCGTTGCTGCTCGTCGGTTCGCTCGCCGGCGTCTACCTCTACGCGCTGCCGCGGCGGCCGGCGTGGCCCCTCAGGCTGCGCGGCCAGGGCCCGCTCGGGACGGTCCTGGCGATCGGCCTGGTCGGCATGCTGTTCCTCATGTTCAGCGGTGGCATCGCCGCCATGGGGAACACGATGTTCCCGTCGGCGTCGTTGGCGGAGGGCATCGCCGCCGACTTCGATCCCGAGTCGCACCCCCTGATTCGCCTGCGCATCCTGCACCCGATCATCGGCATCACCGTGGGCATCTACCTCTTCCTGTCGCTGGGCACGGCATGGTGGATCAAGCCGGCGCCCGAGGGCCGCGTGCTGGCGCAGGGTCTGCTGGGCGTGTACCTGGTGCAGCTGGCCGTCGGGACCCTGAACCTGGCGCTGCTGGCGCCGATCGTGTTGACACTGCTGCACCTGGGGTTGGCGGTGGTGTCGTTCTTCCTGCTGGCGGCCCTGTCCGTCGTGCTGTTGGCCGCGCCGGCGCGGCGGCGGGCGCGGGCGGCGGCTGGAGCGCGCGGCGATGCCGCGATGGAGCGTGCCTGAGATGGGAGCAAGCGTGAACGCAACCGGCACGCCGAGGGCGACCTGGCGCGACTACCTGACCCTGACCAAGCCGCGGGTGATCAGCCTGCTGCTGCTGACCACGGTGGGGGCGATGTTCATCGCGGCCGAGGGCTACCCGGGCACCTGGATGCTGCTGGGGCTGCTCGTGGGCGGCTACATGTCGGCGGGCGCCGCCGGGGTCTACAACATGGTCTACGACCGCGACATCGACGGCCGCATGCGGCGCACCGCGATGCGCCCCACCGTGACGAACGTCGTGCCCACGGGCCGAGCGCTGGCGTTCGCGATCGCGCTGACGCTGCTCAGCTTCGCGATCATCTGGGCGTCGAGCAACCTGCTCGCCGCGCTGCTCTCCTGGGCCGGCATCGCGTTCTACGTCATCATCTACACGGTCTGGCTGAAGCGCACCACCTGGCAGAACATCGTCATCGGCGGGGCCGCCGGCGCGATCCCGCCGCTCGTCGGCTGGGCCGCCGTGACCGGCGAGCTCTCCTTGCTGGCGTGGCTGCTGTTCGCGCTGGTCTTCCTGTGGACGCCGGTGCACTTCTGGGCGCTGGCGTTGATGATCCAGCACGACTACGAAGAGGTCGGCATCCCGATGGCGCCCTCCGTGATCGGCGAGCGCGCCACCGTCATGCAGATGGCGATGTACGCCCTGCTCACGATGATGCTGACCGTGATCCCCTTCGCACTCTCCGAGTTCTCGTGGCTCTACCTCATGGCGGCGTTGGCCCTCAACGTGGTGCTCGCCCTGCGGGTCGCGCGCCTGTTCATGCTCGCGCGCAGCGGCGTGGCGATCGACAAGAAGACGGCGCTGCCGGTCTACAAGTACTCGATGCTGTACCTGGCGCTGCTGTTCCTGTCGATGGCCATCGACCGCGCGCTGTTCGTCTGAGCGCCGTGGCCGCGCGGCTGACCACCCCGAAGTGGCTGTTCGGCCACGTGCTGGTCCTGGCCGTGGTGGTCTCCTTCACCCAGTTCGGGTTCTGGCAGCTCCGCCGCCACGCCGAGCGCATGGCGCTCAACGAGGTGACGGTGGCCCGCGCCGCCGCCGAGCCCGTCCCGCTCGACGAGGCGTTGGCGGCCGCCGAGGCGGAGGCCGCCGTCGGCGTCGAGCCTGCGCGTCCGCCGGACGCGGCGCTCGCCCTGCGTGATCGGCGCGTGCGGGTCGCCGGGTGGTTCGAGCCGCAGGACGAGGTGCTGCGCCGGCCGGTCAGCCGCGATGGGCGGCCCGGCTACCACGTGGTCACGCCCCTGCGCCTGGAGGGTGACCCCGACGGCCGGCGCCTGTGGGTGGAGCGCGGCTGGGTCCCCGACACGTTCGACGAGGTGCCGGTGACGGAGGCCGCCCCGCCCGAGGGTCGGGTCGAGGTCGTCGGCTGGCTGCGCGCGACGACGACCCCACCGACGGGCTGGGTGGCCGCCATCGCGCCCCGCGATCCCCCGACGGGCCGCCTGGTGACCGTCGCCTACCTCGACCCGGAGCGCCTCGAGGATCAGGTGGGGGGACCCTTGGTGCCCGCCGTGCTGTGGCTCGAGTCGATCGCGGGATCGACGCCCGCGGACGCCGCACGGACCTGGCCGGCGCCGCCCGAGCCTCACGAGGTCACGCAGGGCCCGCACCTCGGCTACGCCATCCAGTGGTTCGCCTTCGTGGCGATCACCGTCGTAGGCTACGCCGCGCTGCTGCGGCGGGTGATGCGCGAGGGCTGAACGCAGGCCCGCGCTCACGCGCAGGCCCGCGCTCACGCGCAGGCCCGCGCTCACGCGCAGGCCCGCGCTCACGCGCAGGCCCGCGCTCACGCGCAGGCCCGCGCTCACGCGCGGTGTTCGGTCAACGCCTGGTCGAGCGTCTGGAGCAGGGCGTCGAACGGCTTGACGAACTTGTCGACACCCTCGGCCTCCAACTTCTCCGTGACCGCGTCGAGATCGATGCCCAGCGCCGCGAGCGCGCCCAGGTCGCGTCGGGCGCCCGCGACGTCGTCGGTGAGCCGCAGGGCGGGGTCACCCTCGGCGCGGTAGGCGTCCATCGTCTCGCGCGGCAGCGTCGTGATGGTCGGCGCGCCGATCAGCGGCTCGACGTACTTCGTCGCCGGGTACGAGGGGTCCTTGGTCCCGGTGGAGGCCCACAGCAGCCACTGGGGCCGCGCCCCCGCCGACGCCAGGCGGGCGAACCGCGGTCCCGCGAAGGCGTCCTGGTAGCGGGGCCAGGCGAGCTTGGCGCTGGCGATCGCGGCGCGGCCGCGCAGGCGTCGCGCCGTCTCCGCGGCGGCGCCGCCGGCGTCCGCCAGCGCATCCAGCATGGGGTCGATCGCGACGTCGATGCGCGAGAGGAAGAAGGAGGCCACCGAGGCGATGCCGTCGATCGGCTGCCCGGCCTCCAGCCGCCGCTCCAGCCCGCGCAGGTACGCGTCGGCGACCGCGGCGTAGCGTTCCAGGCCGAACAGCAGTGTCACGTTGACGTTGACACCGTCCGCGATGAGGCGCTCGATCGCGGGCAGGCCGGCGGCCGTGCCCGGAACCTTGATGAACACGTTGGGGCGCCCGAGCTGGGCCCACAGCCGGTGGGCCTCCGCCACGGTGCCCTCGGTGTCGTCCGCGAGCCGGGGCGAGACCTCGAGCGACACGTAGCCGGCGGCGCCTTGCGAGGCGGCATGGACGTCGGCGAAGAGGTCGGCGGCGGCGCCGATGTCCTCGAGCGCCAGCGTCTCGTAGACCTCTTCGGGGCCCTGGTCGCCGTGCGCGAGCTCGGCGATGGCCGTGTCGTAGGCGTCGGATCGGGCGATGGCCTTCTCGAAGATCGCCGGGTTCGAGGTGACCCCGTGGATGCCGTCCTCGTGGATCAGGCGCTGCAGGCTGCCGTCACGCAGCATGCCGCGGCTGAGCTCGTCGAGGTAGACCGACTGTCCCAGGGCGGCGAGTCGTCTCAGGGGGTTCATACGCCACCATACCCAAGCCCTCGGCGGGCCGGCGTCGTCAGGATGTCCGTTCGAGACCGTCGCACACGACCCGCGCGTCTGCGCCGAGGGCCCCCTCCAGGCGCAGGCGGGCGCGCGGCAGCGGGCGCACGGCGGGGCCGCTGACCGCGCGACCCGCGCGCAGCGGGTCGAACACGCTGAAGTGGCAGGCGCAGGTGAGCGACGGTCGATCGCTGCGGTGGTTGAAGGCGAAGGCGACCGCCTCGATGTCGCGGTTGAGTTCGACGATGCACGACAGGTGCGTGCAGACCCGGGAGAAGGCGATCAGGTGCACGCCGACGCCGAGGTCGAACCCGCCGGGCACCGGCGCGGGGACGCGCACCGCGACGCAGGGCACACCCGCCGCCATGAAGTCGACGCCGTCCCACACCTCCGCGAAGGCCGACAGCGGGGCGACGGCGGCGTCGGCGATCGGATCGAAACCTGGGTTGGGATTCGGCGCGTCCTTGGCGAAGTGGATGGCGTAGGCCTGCCACACGCCGTAGGCGGCGCCGCCGGCGGCCGCCAGCACGGGCAGGCGCCACAGCCAGGTGGAGAACGCGCGGCGACCCGAGTCGACCGCCCGCGGGTCGGGCGCGACCGGCGCGGAGGGCTCGTCGGAGGGCGTCGCGACGCCTTGCGGCTCGGTCGTCGTCGAGCCGTCCACGGACGCCGGGTGGGCGGGCTCTTCTCGCTCCATCGGCCTCAGCGCGGCGTCGCCAGTTCCTGACCGACCCAGCGGACGAGGACCTCGATCTCGGCCTCGGACAGCAGGGCGCCGAACCCGGGCATGATGCCGCGGCCGAAGCGGATCGTGCTGCGGGCGTTGGCTTCGTTGGCGGCGCGGGTGTTGCCGGCCAGCCGCACCCCGGTGCCGCCCTGGCCCTGGGCTCCGTGGCAGACCACGCAGTGGCGGGCGTACAGCTCGGCGCCGACCTCGACGAGGAGGGCGGGGTCGCTCAGGGCCGCGAGCGCGCGCGCGGCCGAGGCCTCGGTCGCGTCGGTGCCGTCCGTCACGGCGGTCGCGCCCGATGCGACCGCGTCGGCCTCGGCGCCGGCCGCGTCCACGCGCAGGCGCGCACCCTCGATCAGGCCGGTCACGCGTCCGGCGGCCTCGACCCCCACGAGCTCGACGTGCGCTTCCCAGGCGCGGATCGCGCTCTCGTCGTCGCCCTGCACGGCGTAGGCGTTGCCCAAGAACAGGCTCGCCTGTGGCTCGAGCTGCGTGAGGCCACCGGCGGCGCTCGCGGCCCGCTCCAGGAGGCCGATGGCATCGTCGCTCCGGCCGCGGGTGAAGAGCAGCTGGCCGACGCGGCTGAGTGCCGTCGCTTCGGAGGCGTCGTGTTCGGAGAGGACCTCGAAGTAGATCTCGACCGCCGGGTCGTTGGCGCCGGAGGTCCAGAAGACGTCGGCGAGGGCCATCAGGTTGTCGCGGCTGCGCTCGCGGCCGACGGCCTCCGCCGCCGGACCGATCGCCCGGACGAGCTCCAGGCGCGCCTCGGCGTCGGGATCGCCGGCGCCCTCGGGGGTCGCGAGGTAGGCGCCGAACGCCTCGACGGAGGCGTCGAGCTCGCCCAAGGCAAACGACAGTTCGCCGATCGCGTACAGCGTCTCGGGGTCGGTCGGATCGACCGCGCGCGCCTCCTTCAGCAGCTCGAGCGCTGCCGGCAGGTCGCGCTGCAGGACGAGCAGTGCCAGGCGCTTGTAGGCGATCGGCGGCGCGCCCGTCGAGGTGCCATCGTCGCTGGCGAGCGCGACGACCCGGCGGTAGGTCTCCTCGGCCCCCTCGGCGTCGGCCATCTCCCAGTACGCGTCCCCGAGGGCCATGAGGTTGGCGGCGTTGGGTTCGCGTTCCGCGGCCCGGATGAGGTCGCGCAGCCCTTCGGCGGTGCTCAAGTCGTCCGCGAAGAACGTCGTGACGGTGTTCTGCCCGACGCGCGGGAGCACGAAGGAGCCGAGCGCGGCGGTGGTGACCGCGACCACGCCCAGGAGCGCGAGTGCGCCGATGGGCAGGCGCCGCCCCGCGGCGGGACGGGCTTCGGTGGCCCGGGCGCGCGCCTCGGCGGCGCTGTCGGCCGCGCCGCGTGCCTCGCTGCGCGCCCCTTCCAGCGCCTTGAGGACGGTCGCGGCCTTCGATTCGTAGCGTGCGCGGAGCTCGTCCCGCCGCTCGGCGGGCAGGTCGAGCCGGCCGTCGAGCTCGCGGATCGCCCGCAGCAGCGAGTCGCGTTCCTCCTCGAGGTCGACCAGGACGGGGTCGCGGTCGTCGGGCAGGGGATCGACGAGGGAGCGGCGGCCGGTGAGCGGCGCGGCCGCGTAGGCGACGGTGATCAGGGCGAGCAGGACGATGAGGATGGCGGTGAGCAAGGGCGGGACCTCGGGCGCCGTCAGGGGCGCGGGGCGGGGGCGGGGGCGTCGCTGGTGGGGGCATCGGCTTCGGTGCCGGCGAGGGCCGCGCGGACGCGTGCGAGGTCCTCGCCGGCGACCGGGACCACCGCGTCGGCGGCGGCGCGCCAGCGGCGCACCATCAAGACCAGCCCGCCGGCGGCGACCAGGAGGGCCGCGATGGGCACCAGCCAGACGAGCAGGAGCACGCCGCGGCGCGGCGGCGAGAGCAGGATCCAATCGCCGTAGCGATCCTGGAAGAACGCCAGGATCTCGGCCCGGGTGCGCCCCTCGTCGAGCTGCTCCTGGATGATCTGGCGCATCTCGCGGGCGATGGACGCGTTGGACTCGCCTACCGACTCCGCGACGCAGGTCGGGCAGCGCAGCTCGTTGCCGATCTCGAAGACCCGTGGGTCGAGCACGATGTCCTGCGCGAGTGCGACGCCGAGCAGGAGGGCGGCGACGCCGGCGAGGACCCCGGTGCGGTAGAAGCGACTCATCGCAGCAGCGCCTCCACCCGTTCGGTCAGGACCTCGGCGTCCACGGGACCGACGTGCTTGTAGGCGAGGGTGCCGTCGGCGCGCACGAAGAAGGTCTCCGGAACGCCGAACAGCCCGTAGGCGATCGAGACGCGCGAGTCGTCGTCGATGACGTTGGGGAAGGTGAAGTCGAAGCGGTCGATGAAGGCGCGCCCAGCGGCGCGAGCGTCGCGCTCCTGGGTCTGGATGCCGATGAACAGCACCTCCTCACCATAGCGCCGTTGGGCGGCCTCGAGGTGCGGCGCCTCCGCGTAGCAGGGACCACACCACGACGCCCAGAAGTTGATGACCATGGGCCGACCGGCGTGGTCGGCGAGGTCGAGGCGCGGCCCGTACTCGGCGAGGTAGCGCTCGTACACGGGCAGGTCGAAGCCCGGCACCTGCCGGTTCAACAGGTTGGACGGCACGTTGCGGTCGGGCGCGCCGCGCAGCAGGCCGAAGAGGAACAGCGCGGTCAGGCCGCCGACGATGGCGACGACGACGGCGACGCGCTTCACGCCTGTGCCCTACCGGTGGCGCCCGCCGGCACGGTCGCGGCGCCGGGGCTGCGGGCGGGCACCAGCGTCCAAACGGTGCCGAGCGCCAGGATGACCGCCCCGAACCAGATCCAGGTGACGAGCGGGCTCTGGATGACGCGGATGATGACGCTGTCGGCCGTCGGGTCGACGGCACCGGCGACGCTGAGGTACAGGTCGTGGCCGAGCGTGTAGCGCACGGCGGCGGTGGGCACGGTCATCGAGTTGTTGCCGAAGGCGTTGATGTGGGGCCGCAGCAGGTCGACCTGGCGGCCGTCCTGGAACACGGCAACCTCGACGCCGACCGATACGCGGCCGGCGCCGCGCTCGCTGAACGGCGCCAGCGCCTGCAGTTCGTACTGGTTGAAGGTCACCGGCTCACCGTAGGGGAGGCGCATCTGCACGTCGGTGCGGTATCCGGACGAGGCGGCGATGCCGAGGGCGACCACGATGACGCCCAAGTGCACGACCATCGAGCCGACCTTGCGACGCTGCTCGAAGGCGTAGCGCATCGTGGTGGCGGCGAGGCCGCGACCGGTGAGGCGGGCGCGGGGCACGACGGCGCCCGCGAGCAGGAGACCGAGGCTCACGAGGTTCCAGCCGGCGAGGCCGATGGTGAGCACCGGGTAGATCTCGCGCAACCCGAAGATCAGCGCCCCGCCGGCGGCGAGCGCGAAGCCGCCCGTCATCCAGCCGAGGTTGCGCGCGAGCGTCTGGGTCTCGGCCTTGCGCCACGGCAGCAGCGGGCCGATGCCCATGAGCAGCAGCACGAGCATCCACATCGGCAGCGAGACGACGTCGAAGAACGGGGCCCCGACGGTGACGCGCGCGCCGTTGACCGCCTCGACGATCAGCGGGAACAGCGTGCCGATCAGCACCATGAAGGTCAGTGCCAGGAAGAGCACGTTGACGAGCAGGAAGGCGCCCTCGCGGCTGACCGCGGCGTCGAGTTCCGCCCGGTCGCGCACCTGGTCCCAGCGCCAGGCCACCAGGCCGAGGCTCAGGAGCGTGACGAGCACGAAGAAACCGAGGAACACGGGCCCCACGGGGCCGTCGCCGAAGGCGTGGACCGACGACACCACGCCCGAGCGGGTGAGGAAGGTGCCGAGGATCGTGAGCGAGAACGTCAGCACGATGAGCAGCACGTTCCAGGACTTCAGCATGCGCCGTCGCTCCTGCACCTGCACGCTGTGGATGAAGGCGGTCGCCGTGAGCCAGGGCATGAAGCTGACGTTCTCGACCGGGTCCCAGGCCCAGTAGCCGCCCCAGCCGAGGACCTCGTAGCTCCACCAGCCGCCCGAGATGATCGCGGCGGTGAGGAAGCCCCACCCGGCCAGCGTCCAGCGGCGCGTGAGTTGCATCCACTCGGTGCCGGGCCGGCGCGTGATCAGCGCGGCCATCGCGAAGGCGAAGGGCACCGTCAGCCCGACGAAGCCGAGGTACATGAGCACCGGGTGGACGGCCATCATCCAGTGGTTCTGCAGCAGCGGGTTGGCGCCGGGCCCGTCGAAGGGCGGGTTGGCGAGCACGATGAAGGGGTTGGCCACCAGCGCGACGACGCCCAGGAAGAACACCTGGACGCCCTGCATGACCACCAGCGCCCACGCCCGCAGTGCGTGGTTCGGGGTCGCCACGGCCAGCACGGCGGTGTAGCCGGTGAGCAGCCACGCCCACAGGAGCACCGAGCCCTCCAGGGCCGCCCACAGGGTCACGACCTTGACCCAGATCGGCGAGTCGATGCGCGAGTGTTCGGCGACGTACTTGACGCTGAAGTCGTCGGTGAGCAGCGCGGCCTGCATGACGATGACGGCCGTCGTCGTGGCGAGGAAGACGGCCACCGCGGTGAGCCGGGCCGAGGTCTGCAGGCGGGCGTCGCGGCGCACGGACCCGGCGATGCCGGCGATCAGCGCGTAGACGGCGAGGCCGAGCGCCAGGGCGCTGGCCGCCGAGCCGAGGGTGCCGAGGCTCAGCTCCACGACCGACCTCCGAACGCGCGGGCCGTCACTTCAGCGACTCCCGCAGGAGCTCGAGGTCGATGTGTTCGCCCTCGGCGACGTACACCTCGGTGTGCTTGACCAGCACGTTGTCGGAGACGAAGGTGCCGTCGGCGAAGCGGCCCTCCACGACCACGCCGGTGCTCTCCTTGAAGAGCTCGGGCGGCGCGCCGCTGTGGCGCACGGGGTAGGCGACCAGCCCGTCGGTGACGAGGAAGGTCAGCTGCAGTTCGCGCTCGTCGAAGGCGATCGTGCCCGGCGTGACGATCCCGCCGAGCCGGATGCGGCGGCCGTCGTACTGGGCGGGGTCGGCGGCGTGCTCGTTGGGCAGGATGAAGTAGACGAGCGAGGTCGACAGGGCCTGGAAGATCATGAAGCCCGCGACGGCCAGCACGCCGACGCCCGCGAGCCCGTACACCCATTTGCGGTTCACGATTCACCCCCAGCGGCCTGCCGCTCGATCACGCGGTGGGCGGCGTCGTCGGCGAGCAGCTTGCGGCGCCGCCAGCCGAGGTACGTCAGGTAGGCGCCGTAGGCGAGCACCAACTCGAGCCAGGCGATGGTCACCCAGGTCCATTGCGTCCAGCCGTCAAACACGGACGACCTCCTTGCCCATGGGGGCTTGGCGCGTCGCGGCGAGCGAGCGCTCCTCCTCGAGCGCCGCCTCCACGTGGCCGAGGCGCACCCGATCCAGCATGAAGCCGAGGTAGATCAGCCCGGCCACGAAGGTGTTGAACAGCAGCACTGCCAGCATCGTCCCGTCCATCGTCACGCCGGAGCCGTCGAGCGCCACGCTCTTCGCCGGGTGCAGGGTGCGGAACCACTCGGCGGCGAGGTAGTTGAACGGCAGGCTGGCGGCGGCCACGATCGCGACCACCGCCGACACGCGGCCGCGGCGCACGGGGTCGTCGATGAGGCCGCGCACGATGAAGTAGCCGACCATGAGGGCGACCATGATCGCGGTGAGCGTGAGCTTGGCGTCCCACGTCCAGAAGGTGTTCAGCGTCGGCCGCGAGTAGGTCATGCCGCCGATGATCGTCAGGCTCGCGAAGAAGAGGCCCATCTCGCCCGAGGCGACCGCCAGCACGTCGTCGCGACGCTTGCCGCGCCACAGGTAGAGCGCGCCGAACACGGCGGTGAGACCGACCGCCACGAAGCTGATCCAGGCGACGGAGACGTGGGCGTACATGATGCGGATCAGGTCGCCCTGGGTGACGTCGCGCGGGCTGAAGAGCAGCCCGAACGCGGCGGCGGCGAGGAACAGCAGCAGGGTGATCCCCAAGTAGATGCGCAGCCACGGTGGGCGGCGCAGCCGAGCGGCAGCGTCGATCATCCTTCGGTCACTCCTCCGGGGCCCCCGGGCCCCTTGGCGTCGTCGAACCCCGTGAGCCGCGCACCTCAGGCCTCCACCACGAAGCGGAACAGCACCAGGCAGACGACGGCGTACACGAGATCGAAACCCACGAGCAATCTTAGCCATGCCCAAGCCAGATCGAGGTCGCCCGATCCGACGAGCGCGTTGCTGGCACGCACGGCGGCCAGCAGGATCGGCACCACGACGGGGAACATCAACACGGGGAGCAGCGACTCGCGCGCCCGCAGGTTGGCGGTCAGGCCGGCGTAGAAGACCGCGATGAGGGCGAAGCCGAGCGTGCCCGCCGCGATCGTGCCGAGCAGGACGGCCACCACCAGTGCCGGCGCCGTCTCGCCCCCGCCGCCGCCGGCGCCAGCGGAGGTGGCGGCGCCCCCTCCGATGTCGGCGCCGTACAGGCCGCCGGCGAGCGGCAGCAGCACGAAGCCGAGCGCCGTCATCAGGCCCCAGTTCGCCAGCAACTTGCCGAGGTAGACGGCGGCCCGCGGCACGGGCCAGGCGAGGAGGGCCTCGAGCGCGCCGTCCTCGAGATCGGCCTGCCAGCTCTGGGCGGCCGAAATCACCCCGGCGAAGGCCAGCGCCACCCACAGGGCGCCCATCGCGCCCTCGCGCATGAGCAGCGGGTTCTCGCCGAAGGCGAAGGCCAGGACGCCCAGCGTGACCGCGGAGAAGAACACCGTCGCCACGGTGACGGCCTTGGAGCGCGCCTCCTGCAGCAGGTCCTTGCGGGCGATCCACAGCACGGCGTGGAGGTCGTTCATGCGCCGCTCTCCCCGTCCGTGGACGCGCTCGTGGTCGCCGCCGGCGGGCGGGTCGGGCGCGCCATCACGCGCAGGTGTCCGCCGGCGATCTCGATGACCGCGTCGGCGGTGGCCAGCGACCGGGGGAGGTCGTGCGAGGCGACGAGGACCGTGCGGCCGTCGTCGCGGGCCGCGGCGATCAGGGCGTCGACGAGTTCCTGCCCCTGCTCGTCGAGGGCGGCGTACGGCTCGTCGAGCAGCCAGACGGGCGCGTTGGCCAGCGTCAGGCGCGCGAGCGCCAGGCGCTTGCGCATGCCGCTTGAATAGGCCCGCACGAGGTGATCGGCTGCCGCGTTGAGCCCCACGCGTTCCAGCGCGCGATCGACGGCCTCGGGGTCCTCGCCGCCGCCTCGGAGCGCGACGCCGAGGCGCAGGTTCTCGCGGCCGCTCAGGGCGCCGTACGCGCCGCCGTACACCGCCAGCGTCGCCACCCGCGTTCGCACGTCGTGGGCCTGGCGCACGACGTCGTGGCCCAGCACCCGCGCGTGCCCGCGGACGGGCCGCAGCCGGGTGGCGAGCAGCCGCAGCAGCGTCGTCTTGCCGGCCCCGTTGGGGCCGTGCAGGGCGACGACCCGGCCGACGGCGACGTCGAGGTCGATGCCGGCGAGCACGGGCGGCCCACCGTAGCCGTGGACGAGGCCGCGGAGTTCGACGGCGGGCGGCGCGCCCACGGGCGTGCCCGCGCCCGCGCCGACCGGCGCGGACCCCGTCACAGCCGACTCCACAGCCACTCGGGCGTCCAGCGGATGAGCACGGCGTTCAGGGCGGTGAAGGTGCCGGTCACCAGCATGACGCCGACGACCAGCAGCAGGGCGCCCGCGCCGCGCTCGATCCACGGCAGCCACGGGCGCAGGCCGCGGCTCATGCGCGTGAAGGGCTCGATCGCCAGGGCGGCGAGCAGGAAGGGGACCGCGAGCCCGGCCGCGTAGGC
>Ga0180429_10001732_pt1 | contig 18382 bp, 7 predicted proteins | sample SS_ome_FD_132428 | JGI IMG/M metagenome (GOLD analysis project Ga0180429, IMG submission 132428) | Hypersaline lake sediment archaeal communities from the Salton Sea, California, USA - SS_1_S_1 metaG | ecosystem: Environmental > Aquatic > Non-marine Saline and Alkaline > Hypersaline > Sediment ...
ACGCGCCCGGGGCAGGGCCGACTGGATCGCTGGCGCCGCATCGCCGCCGAGTCGACGCGGCAGTGCGGCCGACGGAAGCCGCTCCACGTCACGGACATCACCGATCTGGCGCAGGGTCTGGCCCGCTGCGAGGAGGCCGATCACAAGCTGATTCTCGATCCGGGCTCGGCTGCGGCGGGCCTGACGCGCGCGCTCGACCCAGGTTCCACCACGGGACCGGTCGCCATCGCCGTCGGCCCGGAGGGGGGATTCACGGCCTCGGAGCTCGAGATCGCATCGCAACGGGGCTTCTCGATCGCCGGCCTCGGGCCGACAATCCTCCGCGTGGAGACCGCCGCGATCGCAGCCGGAGCGCTGGCCGTGGCCGTCCTCGGCGGTTTCGACTAGTCAAGTCACGTCAAATCCTCTAGAAAAGACGTTCATCTAGACATAAGGTAAAAGGTCTGAATGTCTGCCCTGAGCTCCATGCTGGTCCAAGACCAGGTCCTCACCGTGACGCAAATCGAGCAAGCGCTCCAGCGCCAGGTGATCTACGGCGGCGACCTGGCGACCAACGTGCTCGAGCTCGGCCTGGTCGACGAAGAGGTGCTCGCCGACTACCTGGGGCGCGTTGCGCGACTGCCGGTCATTCCGGCCGAGCACCTGACCCAGCTCGACCCGCGCGTGATCAAGATGCTGCCGTGGCACGTGGTGAACGAGCGCCACGTCGTGCCCGTGCGAATCCACGGCAACAGCATGGTCGTCGCCGCGGCCGGCCCGCTCCCGGCGGGAGCCCTCGACGAGGTCTCGTTCCTGCTGGGAGTCGACATCACCCCGCACCTGACGCTCGAGTTCCGGCTGTGGATGGCGATGAACCGCTACTACGGCATCCCGATCCCGGCCCGGATGGCCGGGCTGCAGCGGAAGCTCGCCCCGGCCTTCGTCGTCGACGAGCAACCGGTGGTCCCGCCCCCAGGGGAGGACGAGGGGCTGCTGCGCGGGGAGGATCCGCGCCGGCACCGCGAGCCGACCGCGATCGACTCCAACGGCCTCAGTCGAGGCGGTGCTGCTGCCGAGGGCGAAGCGCCGATGCTCGTGGTCGAGTCCACCCAGCCTACCCGCGAAGAGGACGAAGCCGACACGACGATGCGCTTCTTCACGATGGGCACGCCGCGGGACACCTCGCCGATGAGCGCCTTCGGCAAGCCACCCGGAGCCCGGCAGACGAAGGACATCCGCAACCGCCCGCAGTTGGTCCGCAAGCCCCGGCGCATCAGCTTCTCCCAGGCGATGAAGCTGATCCGGGAGACCGACACCCGGGACGGCATCCTCGATCTGTTCCTGGAGTTCGCCGGCCAGGCGTTCGACTTCACCGCGCTATTCCTGGTCCACGGCAACGCGGCAGAGGTCCGCTCCGCCGTGCGGCGCGGCGAGGTACCGCACCAACCGGGGCCGGTGACGGTGCCGCTCGATTCGCGGGGGATGTTCAACACCGTCCACGAGACCAACGGCTTCCACCTGGGCCCCCCCGGAACGGGGGAGGCTGATCTGCAGCTGCTCTCCGAACTCGACCGCGGGAGCCCGAAGAGCTGCGCCGTGATACCGGTGAGCCTCCGCCAGCGCATGATCCTGATGCTCTACGGCGACTCGGGTGCCACGGGCGTGCGCGCCAACCGAGTCGCCAAGATCGCCGAGTTCGCGCGCGAGGTTGCATCAGCGTTCGAGCGCATCCTGCTCAAGCAGAAGTACGGCAAGTTCCACAAGGCCGAGGACGCCGCCGCCGCCAAGGCCACGCCGGTCGAGGCGCCGCCCAGGGATACGAAGCCCCCGGACGAGGACGACCAGCTCGCCAAGTGGGCCAAGGAGTACCGCGCCGCGGCGGCAGAGCGATTGGGCAAGGTCCGGCTGACCGGTGCTCAGGCCTCGCCCGAGGTCGAGAAGAAGCTCGAGGCCGATGCCTGGCCCGAGCCGTCCAAGAGCATCACGGCCGCGCCCGAGCCCGCGGCTCCGGCCGAGCCAGAGCCCGAGCCAGAGCCGGAACCTGTGCCGGAACCGGAACCTGAGCCCGAACCGGAACCTGTGCCGGAACCGGAACCTGAGCCCGAACCGGAACCTGTGCCGGAGCCTGAACCAGAGCCGGAGCCTGAGCCCGAGGAGCCAGAGGTAGACGAGAACGCCGTGACGATCGATGCCGAGCCGGCCGTCCGCGCCGAGCCGATCGCGGTCGTGGGCAGCCCGGCTTCGCCCCTGGAGATTCCGCCGTCGGAGACGCCGACCCTCACGTTCCGCACGCCCGATCCGGAGCTGGTGAGTCGGGTGCAGACGTTCACCGTGGGCGCGCGCCCGGATCCCGCGCCGCCGAGCGCGTTCCGCCCCACCCCGCGCCCAGCGCCACCCGATCCCGCCGCCGCGGCCACCGAGCCCCAACCGGTGATCGTGGAGCCGGCAACGGACAGCGCCTCGACGGCGGACACCGCACCGATGGAAGCCATCCCGGATCCGAGCCAGCAACCGGACGTCGCCACCGCGGACACGGAACCGATCCCAGCCGTGACCGACGCGGCCGCGTCCCGCTCGGTCGTGGTGGAGATGACCGAGGAAATCGACCGCCTCGTCGAGCGCGTGCTCAGTCGCGGCACCTTCGATCAGACAGCGGCCGATCTGCTGGTCGGCATCGGCGACGACGCGCTGGAGAAGCTGATCGCGAGCTTCCCCGGACCGCTGAGCTGCGACCGGTACCAGGATCTGAGCCGGCTGCGCAAGGTCGACCAGCACGGGCCGCTGCTCAAGACGCTCACCATGTTCGGTGAGCGCGCCGTGCCCTACCTGGTGCCGCTGCTCGACAGCCTGGATTCCGAGGTGCGGTTCTACGCGACCTTCATGTTCACCGAGGTCAGGCACCCGGACGCGCTCGGCGCCCTGGCCCAACGCATCTTCGACAACGACCGCCAGATTCGGTCGATGGCGATGGACGTGCTCAGGAAGTTCTCGGACTTCCCGGAGTACGGCTGGACGATGAAGGAGCTCGCCGACAGCCTGGCCGCGCCGGCGACCACGCTGGAGAACAAGCGCATCACGGCGGAGGCGCTGGGCGAGATCAGGGAACCGGTGGCCGTCAAGGCGCTGGCCGAGATGCTGGGCTCGGTCGACGGGATTCTCGCCGAGAGGTGCCACCGCTCACTGATCAAGATCACGTTCAACGACTTCGGCTTCTCGGAGCGCCGGTGGCTATCCTGGTGGCACACCAACAACGGTCGTCACCGCATCGAGTGGGCCATCGACTCGCTGACGCACCGGGTCGAGGACATCCGTCGCACCGCAGCCGACGAGCTGAGGCGCATGGTCGGCAGCACGGTGAACTGGCCCTCCGGGCCGATGGACCACAAGCAGCGCAAGGAGCTGAAGCGCCGCCTCGAGACCTGGTGGAAGCGCGAGGGTCGGGCGCTTCATCCGGTCAGGGAGTTCGAATAGTCCGATGGCGGTGCTCTCCGACATTTCCGGAGTCTCCTACTGGACGGCGTGGGCGCAGCAGCTCTTCCTCGAGGCCCAAGAGGCTCAGGGCGACGACGAACGCAGCGCGAATATCAACCTGGAACTCTACCGGATCCTGGCCGACCGCATCGACAAGAGCCGGGACGGTCACCACCGGATCGACACCGCGGCGAGCCAGGCGCCGAATTCGGCGGACGTGGCCTGGGAATGGTGGCGCGCGGCGGGCGTGCGCGATTCCGGCTCCCAGCGGTCTGCTCTGGAACGGCTGGCCTCCCTGATCGAACGCTCTGACGTGGCCGCGGCGTGCCATCTGGCGCTCGCGCGGCTCAAGGAGCACCACCAGGCCGACGGGAGCGGTGCCGGCGAGAGCCTGTCTGCCGCCAGCGTTCTCGAGCCCGACTCGCGCGGCGTGCTCTGGGCACGCACCATCGCGGCGCTGGCGAGCGGCGACGACGAGGAGGTCGAGTCCCTGCTCGAGGAGCTCTCCGCCGCGACCGAGGATCCGATCTGGCGCGCCTCGCTGGAGCTGGAGCTGGCGTCCTGCGCGAGCCGTACCGATGCGGGTGTGGACCAGGTCGTGCGCCATCTGTCGAACGCCCTGGAGCAGCCCGGCATCGGCTGGACCGTCGCCCACGACGTGATGCGCACCAGCATCGAGAACGGCGACTCGGAGCTGGCCGAGCGAGCGCTCACCAAGATCGCCGAGTCCGCCCTCGACCAACCCGCGCCGGTCAGCGATGAACGCCCCCCCGGACATTTCTTCTCAGCGTTCAAGCTGGGCCCGAAGGCCGCGGCGGCGCACTTCCTGATCATGACCCGCCTGCGAGAAACCGGGCTGGGCGATCCGACCGCCGCCCTCGAGGCGCTCGAGCGGGCGCTCGCGCTGGTGCCCGAGTCGAGCTACCTGATCCGCGAGCGAGCCCGCCTGCTCGAGGCCGCGGGACGCCACGCCGAAGCGCTCGGGGCCCTGCCCGACGACGCCCCGACCGCGTGGCGAGCCGAGCTGGCGCTGACCGCGGGGCAGCTGGAACTGGCCTCCCAGCTCGCCCGCACGGCCGCGGCCGAATCGCCATCGGTGCTGCCCCAGACCATCGCCGAGGTTGCCGAGGTCGCGCTCGGAACGGCTCCCGAGTCCGACCCGGGACCCCAGGATCCGGAAGACTGGCTGATGGCCCATCCGGATCATCCGGACGCGCTGGCCGTGGCTCGCGACCTGATCTCGGCCGGGAGCGACCTTCTGGTGGCGCGGTTACTGGTGGAAGAACGCGACGCGAGCGACCGGCACTGGCCCGGTACCGAGCACGTACCCGACGGGGCCGAGTGGACGACCGCGCTCGAGGCGGTGACCGGAGCGGAGAAGGCGCAGGCCGACACGTACTCGCGCTGGGCCGAGGCCGTGACCACCCCCGAGCTCGAGGCCCTGCTGGTGGCCGCGGCCGCACGGGCAGCAGAGAGCTCCGGAGACAACGAGCGGTCCCTGGAGCTCTGCCGGCAGGCCCTGGAGCTCGATCCGGACCACGCCGAGAGCCGCGAGCGGTTGATCCGGCTCCTTCGTGAGCTCGCCAAGTGGAGCGAGCTCGCCGACCGGATCGCCGATCGGGCGGACGGGACATCCGATCCGGACGCCGCCCTCGCCGCGCTCCACGAGCGGGCGATTGTCCTCGAGTACGCGCTCGACGACCCGTCCAGCGCGGTCGAGGCCCTCGGCGATCTCACGGCTCGCAATCCCGAGGACGTGGCCGCGATCCTCTCCCAGACCCGCCTCGCCCTGCGCGCCTCCGACTGGGAGGCGGCGGTCGAGTACCTCGGCCAGCTCGTCGACACCTGCCCGGCCGACAAGCCCTGGATCGAGCTACTCCGCGGGGAGATCCTGCTCCACGCCCTGGGCCGGGAGGTCGACGCGCTCGATCACCTGAGCTCGGCCGCCGAGGGGCTCACCGGGTCCCTGGAGCGATCCGCCCGGTTCCACGCGATCTACGCTGCTTATCTGGCCGGGGACACGGAGTCCCTCGACGAGAGGCTGAGGCGCGAGATCGAGGGGACGGCCGACGACGTCCGCGGGATGTGGCTCCCCGAGATGCTGGAGACGAGCCGCGCCTTTCGCGGCGCCGGTGCGGTAGCCGAGCTGATCGACGCGGGCCCGTCCCCGACCGCCACCCGTCACATCTGGCAGGCGATCGCAGCGGCGTCCTCGCGCGACGCGCCCACGACTGCGCGCAGCCTCGAGAGCCTCGCCGAGGTCGCGCCCCCGGGCGCCGTGGCCGACTCCTGCCGCGCGGCGGCGATGCTGCTCGACGACTACCGGCCGCTGGGTGCGCAGGAGATCGCGCGGGACGAGAGCCCGGCTGGCGAGATGCTGTGGCACGCGATCGACCGACTCCCGGCCGACGCGGACGCCGAGCTGCGAGCGGAGCTCTGCCACAAGCGCTCCGAGCTGGTCCGGGAAGACGACCCCCTCGACTGGGCCGACTGGCAGCTGTGCCGGGCAGAGGCGCTGGAGGACGCGGACGAACCGCGCCGGGCGCTCGAGGTGCTGAGCTCGACCCTCGAGGCTCTGCCCGATCACCCGGGCCTGCTCGAAGCCCGGGCCGACCTCTGCCTCCACCTCGAGGAGTTCGAGCTGGCGGTCGAGACCTGCAGGGAGCTGTCGCGCTACTTCGACTCCGACGACCAGAAGGCCGCCCAGCTCGCGCGGGCCGCGATGATCATCTTCCACCACCTCGGCGACGAGGCGCGGGCCGAGGAGCTGGTGCGGGAAGCGCTCGAGCAAGCACCAGGAAACGAATTCGCCAACGAGGTGCTGACCAAGATCCTCAGCGACCGCGGTGACGACCGGGCCCTGGCCCAGCAGATCGAGGATCGCATCGACGCGGAGTACGACTCCGAGGCGCTGGTCGCCCTCTACCAGGAGCAGGCCGATCGTCTCTACGCGGTCGACGACCTCGAAGGGGCGCTCGAGTCGATCGAGAACCTGCTGCTGCTGGCGCCGGACGACCACGCCGCCCACCGCACCAAGATCGATATCCTGCTCAGCGCGCAGGACTGGCAAGCCTCGTACCAGGCCCTGGGCGAGTTCATCGAGGTCCTCGAGGATCCGGTCGAACGCCGCTCGATGATCTGGCGAGCCGCCGAGCTGCGCGCCCAGTACCTCGACGAGATCGACGAGGCCCTCGAGATGCTGGAGTACCTCGTCGAGCAGGGTGACGAGCACCCGCAGACCTTCCGCTACATCGCCGAGATCGGCAAGCGGGGCAACCGCTGGGACGAGGCCGCCAGCGGGCTGGAGCGATACGCGCGAGTCGTGGAGGAGGATCGACAGGTCGAAGCGCTGCGCGAGAAGGCCAAGATCGAGCTGGAGAACCTGTTCGATCCCGACGCCGCGATCGACAGCGTGAAACAGGCCCTGGCGGTCCGCCCCGCCGACCTCGAGCTGATCAAGTTCGCCGCGGACTTCCGCGAGCCCGAGGACACCCAGCGCGCGCTCGAGGCCGCCCAAAAGGACCTCCTGGCCGCGCTCAAGGCCAAGCCCATCGACTCGCCGCGAGTCGCAGCGCTGGAAGAGACCGCGACCTTGCTCGAGGAGCCCGACGTCGCGGCGAAGTGCCACGGTGTCCTCGAGGTCCTCGACGGCGTCGCCGTACCCACGGGCAAGACCGAGCGCGCGATCACGAAAGCGGTCGACCCCGCCCAGTTGCGGGCGCTGCTGGTCCACCCGGACGAGCCCGCCAGCGCCGCGTCGCGCGTCGCCGCGCTCTGCGCCGGAATGGCGAACAGCGTCTTCGGCAAGTCCGGCGCCTTCCCCGATACCGGTCGATCCACGCTGGTCGGCAAGCGCAGCAAGGACCCGGTCCGGGTCTGGCTCAAGCAGTGGGCCGATCTGCTGGGGATCGACCCCTTCGCCATGCACCGGGTCCCGGTCGACGGCCGCGGTTCCAACTGCCTGCCCGGCGAGCCGCCCTCGGTCGCCGTATCTCCCGAGCTGACCACCACCTACGACGCGGTCGAGCGGTTCTATCTCGCCCGCCACCTGTGGCGATCGTCTCAGGGTCTCGGCGCGTTCCAGGAGGGGGATGCCGCCGGGCCGGTACGCTGGATCATGGCCGCGACGATGGCCGCCCTCGGTGACGACGCGCGACCGCCGCTGCCGACCGACATCGAGCTGGTGACGCAAGCGCGCAAGGCAATGCCGCGCAAGGTGCGCAAGGCCCTGATCGAGCCGTGCCAGCAACTGGTCCAGGAGACCCCGAAGTCGATCCGGGCCTGGCTGCACGCCGCGACCTACACCGCCGACCGGATCGGCCTGCTGGCTGCCGGTGACCTGCGCGCGGTGATCCGACCGCTGATCGAGGATTCGGCCGGGCCGTCCGGTGTCCGCAGGTACGAGGAGGGTCCGGCCGACGCGCTGGCCAAGGTGCCCCGCGGGGTCGAGGCCGTCGGCTTCGCGCTCTCACCGGAGTATCTGCAGATCGAGCGAATCACCGGCTTGCTCGGGGAAGGGACGCGATGAGCGATACCGAACAACAGTTCGGCTCGGTTCTACGAGAGCTCGTTTCGTCGCTCGACGAGTCCTTCTTCGAAGGCGCGGGCGCGCCCCATGGCGGACCGCCGGCGACCCTGATCGACCAGGAGTCACAGGACGAGGTCCACTGGGAGCTGCTCGACCGCATCCGCGGCCTGGTGGAAAACGGGCGCGCGGTCGAGGACAAGAATCCGAGCCAGGCCGCACAATGCTGGCACGAGGCGGGCAGGCTCCTCGACCGGCGGGCCGGGCGTTCGGGCGAGGCGTGGCTCTGTCACAGCGCCGCGCTCGCGGCCAGCAGCGAGTTCACTCCGGCGAGGCACTCGCTGCGCCGGCTCGCCCGACGGGCGGGAGACGGCGACGCCCTCTTCGACATCCTGTCGCGTCACGTGGACAACTCGACGTACCCGCTCGAGACGTCGTCGCTGCTCTCCGAAAAGGGCGCCCTCGAGATCAGAGCCGAGCGCGCGAACGAGGCGATCGATTCCCTGCGAGAGTCTGCCGCCGCGCACGATGGGTCGCTGACGGCGCAGCTGCTCAAGCTCGGCGTGGCTGCCCGGGAGAACGACGAGCTCGAGCTGGCCGAGTCGATCCGCGCGCTGGCCGACGCCTGGATCGAGCCCGAGGGAGCGGCCGGCGCGAGCCTGATCCTCGTGCTGCTCGAGGAGCGGCTCGGTCGCACCGCCGAAGCCCTCGATCGCCTCCGTTCCATGGAACGGGACGGCGGGTTGGCCGCGCCGGCGCTGCTGGCAAAGATCCGCCTCTGCCTGCGCTCCGGCGAGCACGCCGAGGCGGTCGGCGCCCTCGACAGCCTGCGATCGGCGATCGACGACCCGACCACTCGCGGCGCCCTGTCCCGGGCTCGCGCGACCGTGGCGACTCTCACCGTGGACGAGCCGATCGACACCCCCGGAGACGAGGACGAGGCCCCGGAGCTGTGCTGGGCACCGAACCTGCTCGGCGCGCTCGAGCAAGGCGACCGTGAGGCCGAGGCCCGCAGCCTCGACGTCGCCGCGCGGACGTGCCAGACCCCGGCCCTGGTCGCCGCCTCGCTGGGCAGCGCGACGCTGGCGGCCAGGAACGGCGGTCAGGGGATCGAAACCGTCCCGCCCCAGGTCGCGGACGCCGGACCTTTCGCCGAGGCGCTGACCGCGTTCCTCGGGGTCGGCGGGGATCGCTCGTCCTGGGCGCCCGGCTTCGACCGCGACACCGATCCGGTGGCGGTGCTGCACCACGCGCTGTCCCACGACGAGCATCAGCAGATCGCCGAGTCGCTCGCCGAGATGCGGGAGCGGGCGATCGACGCCGACGAGCGCTGGGACCTGGCGGTGGCCGAGGCCGCCGTGATCCGCAACCGGCTGAGCGACCCCGAGCGAGCGCTGGAGGTCCTGCGCGGTGCCGCCGACCAGCTCGACCGCGCCCCCCTGCCCTCGCTGATCCGCCTACACGATCGCAGCGCACCCAGCCTGGCCGAGCTCGCCCTGGCCGAGGCGGCCAGCGCAGAGGATCCCCAGACCGAGTCGCAGCTGCTGGCCTGGGCCGGGCACCACCTGAAGGACACCGACCCGGACGAGTCGTCCGGCTTGCACCGGCGCGCCCTCGAGCTCAATCCGACCTGCCGGCTGTCACTCGCCGCGCTCGAACGTCACTCGACGGAGCACGCAACCCTAGCGGCCTCGTTCGCCGCGGCCGCGAGCGCAGCAGGGAGCTCCGAGGAGGGCGCTCGCAACCTGGTGCGCGCGGGGGTTCACCACCTGGCGACCGGGCGCCTGGACGAGGCGCTGGTCCATTTCGGCGACGCGCTGGAGCTGCTGCCGGCGGACAATGATCTCTGGCGGTCCGTGATCCGCCTGGCCACCTCGGACGAGCCACGGGCTCGGCGGGAATTCATGGACTCGCCGCCGTTCGCGGACGAGATAGAGATCGAGGATCTGCTCGCTCTCGGCAACCTCGGGCTGAGCGTCGATCCCCAGGCCGCGGCGCGCTGGTTCGAGAAGGCGCTCGAGGTCTCCCCCGACGATCCCGCGGGCCAGATCGGGCTCACCGAGGCGCTGCTCTCCGCGGGACGCTGGAGCATGGTTTCCGGGCGCCTGCTCGACGAGCTGCGCGAGGCCGGGACGGACGAGGAAGAGGCGCTGGTCTACGCGCGGATGGCCGATATCGACGCGCGCTACGGCAGCGACCCTTCCTCGGCGCTGCTGTCCCTGCTCTCGCTGGAGGAGAAGCTGCCAGGACATCGGCCGACGTTGGCCAAGCTCCTGTTCTACTTCACGCGGCAGAAGCGCTACGAAGAGCTGGTGGACGTGCTGGCCAGCCTGGCTTCGACCCTCGACGACGACGCCGACGCCGCAGCGTTCGCGACCGCGGCCTGGCAAATGTCCAAGCTCGATCTGGCGGTCTTGCGCCAGGCGGTCTCCCGCGATCCGAGCGCGCTGCTCGAGCTCGTCGAGCTCGAGTCCCGCACGGCGGACGCCGACGAGCGCAAGGAGCTCCTCGGCCGCATCGTCGAGCAGCTCGAGCACAGCCCGGTCTTCGGATCGCGGCTGGCCGACGCTCACGAAGCCGCGGGCGACAACCAGACCGCGCTCGAGCTCCGGGCCCGAATCCACGAAGCGCGGCCCGACTCCCTGCTCGAGCTCCACGGCCTCGAACGCGCCCAGCGCGCGCTGGGCGATGCCCAGGGAGCCGTCGACACGCTGACCCGACACGCCAACGCCACCCGGATCCCGGATCTCCGCATCGAGAGCCTGCTGCAGGCCGCTCAGCTCACCCGCGCTCAGGTCGGCTCTCCGGGACGGGCCACGGCCCTGTGCCTCAGCGTGCTCGAGACCGACCCGGCCAGCGACCAGGCGTACGAGATGGGACGCGACCTGGTCGAGCAGACCGGCGACCTGGGCATGCTCGATCAACTGGTGAGCCAGCGCATCAGCGGCGTCGACGAGCCGGCGTCCAAGCACGCCCTGCTCCTGGAGCTGGCCGACATCCGGCTCCGCCGCAACGACCGGGAGGGAGCCAAGATCGCCTACGGCCTGGCCCTCGAGCTCTACCCGGACGACCGCCAGACCCACCAGACGCTGGCCTACCTGCACCGGGAGGACGGCGAGTGGGACGAGGCGATCGAGCACCTGATGGAGGCGGCCAGGCTCGCGCGCGAGCCCGAGTTCGGCATCGAGATCTTCTTCGCCCTGGGCGAGCTGTACATGGATCACAGCGAGCGCAAGGACCTGGCAGAGAAGAGCTTCGTCAAGGTGCTGGGATGGAATCGCCAGCACTTCCCGGCGATGGACCGCCTGGCCACGCTCTACGGGCAGCTGGGCAACTGGAGCCGGGCAGCGCAGGCACTCGAGCGCCTGGTGCTGATGGCCGAAGACCCGGCGATCAAGATCAGCAAGATGGTCGCCCTGGCCGGAGCGCTGGAGACCAAGCTCAACCGCGCCAAGGACGCCGAGAACCTGCTCGGGGAGGCGCGGCGGATCGATCCCTCGAGCATCGTGCCGGTGGAGGCGCTGGCGAGCATGTACGCCAGGCAGCGCGACTCGATGGCGCTCAACGTGCTGCTCGACCAGGCCCTGTCCAACCAGTCCGCCGCCCTCGACGCCAACCCGGACGACGCGAGCCTGCTCGGCAACATCATGATCCTCTTGACGATGAAGGCCGACGACAAGGTGGCCTCGCTCGCGGCCGCGGCGATCAGGCTGGTCGGTGGCACGCCGCCGGTGCGCGCCGACATGAACGCGAACCCACCCGAGGCGAGCTGGCACGTGGCCGGGCGCGCCGGAGACCCCGCGCTCGAGGACTTCATCAGCCCCAAGGAGGCCCCGGCCGGCCTGCGCGGCATGCTGCGCGCGGTGGAGGAACCGGTCGCCCGGCTGCTCGGCGCGACCGCCAAGCAGATGAGCCTCCCGCGGGACGCCCGCCTCGACCGCAAGCACCCGCTCTGCCAGACCGTGTCCCAGCTGGCCCAGGCCTTCGGGCTCAGGCAGGAGCCGACGCTCTACGTGGGCAGCGGCGCCGACTTGACGGTCGCGCCCGGGTCTCCCCCGTCGGTCCTGGTCCCCAAGAGCGCGACCACCCTCACCCACGAGGGCGAGCTGGCGTTCGTGGCCTCGACCGCGCTCGTGCTCTGCCGCTCGGGGCTCGCCCTGGCGACCCTGCTGCCCGAGGAGCGGCTGCGCGCCATGCTCGCCGCCCTGGTCAAGCTGTCGATACCGTCGGCCGCCACGCCGCCGGACATCCGCGCCGAGGACATCGAGCGCGAGGCCGCCGCGCTCAGGGAGGCGGTCCCGGAGAGCGCCATCGCCCAGATCCAGCCGCTGGCCTTCGACTGCAACGCCGCGCTCGAGCATCCGAACGTGGGACAGAGCATCCTCACGATCGCGCACCGCGCCGGATTCGTCTCGGCCGGCTCGCTCACCTCGGCCATTGCCGGGCTGCGGGCCATCGGCGGACAGCCCGCCGGCCCCCTGGCCCAGTTGCCGGGCGCCGGACGACTGCTGGCGTTCGTCTTCAGCAAGGACCACCTGGAGGTCCGTCAGCGCATGGGCCTGTGATGGCGCTGGAGGGGAGATGATCGTCGGGATCCTCGGCGGCACGTTCGACCCACCCCACGTCGGTCACCTGGAAGCCGCGCGAGCCGCTCTCGAGTCGAAGCTGGTGGAGACAGTCTGGCTCGTTCCCTGCGTGCGCCACGCGTTCGGCAAGGACCCGGCCGGCTTCGAGCACCGGATGGCGATGTGCGCGCTGCTGGTGCAGGGACACGCGGGCATCGAGGTCTCGGACGCCGAGGCCCGGCTCGCCGACCCGGGCAAGACGCTCGATCTGGTCGTCGGTCTCCGGCGCGAGCACCCGGAGCACGCGTATCGCCTGATCGCCGGCACCGACGTCTACCACCAGCGGCACCTCTGGCACCGGTACGACGATGTGGCCCGGCTGGCCCCGCCGATCTACGTGGCCCGCCAGGGGGTCGACCCGATCGACGAGCCGACCCTGCCGGCGCCGCCGGACGTCTCGTCGAGCCGGATCCGCGAGCAGCTCGGAAGGCGGGAGCGCCCGGCGGGCGGTGTGCCGATTCCGATCCTGGACTACATCGAGCAGCACCGGCTGTACGGGTGGGGTCGATGAGCCGATCCGTGTTCATCGTCGGCGCGGGGGCGGTCGGCGGATCGATCGGTCGCGCCCTGGCCGCACGGGGGATCCGCATCGCCGGCGTCCACTGTCGGAGCTCCGATCACGCCAGCGAAGGCGCGGCCGCGATCGGAGCGCCGGCGTTCTCCGGGGAGCTGCCGCGAGAGATACGCGACGCGGAAACCGTGCTGGTGGCCGTGCCCGACACCGCGATCGAACAGGTGGCCGGCGACGCCGTCGAGGCCGCGGTCGTGTCCGCTGAGCAGGTCTGGCTGCACTGCGCCGGCGGGCTGTCGGCCGAGGCGCTGGCGCCCCTCGCCGGTCGCGTGCGCGGGACCGGGACGCTGCACCCGGCCATGGCGTTTCCCAGGGGTCGGGTGACCGACATCCCACCGGGGGTGGGCTTTGCCGTGGACGGGGATCCCGCGGCGATCGAGGCCGCGAATGAGCTGGTCGACGCGCTCGAGGGGATCCCGGTCCGCGTGGGGCCGGAGCGACGCGCCGCCTACCACGCCGCCACGGTGCTGGCCAGCAACTACCTGGTGGCCCTGCTGGCCGAGGCGCGCGCCGCGCTCACGGCGACCGGGCTGTCGGACCGGGAGGCGGAGCGGTTGCTGGCGTCGCTGGGTTCCAGCGCGCTCGCCGCCGTGTCGGAGATCGGGATCGACTCGGCGCTCACCGGACCGATCGAGCGGGGCGACGCCACGACCGTGGAGCACCACCTCGAGGCTCTGGCCGCATCACCGGACGCGCAATCGCTGTACCGCGAGCTCGGCCGCGCCACCCTGCGCGTCGCCCGGGACGATCTCTCGGAGGATCAGGTCGACGCCCTGTCCCGGATCCTGGATCCGGACGCCGACGACTAGCCCGGCCTACTGCAGCTCGTAGGCCCCGCGGTCGACGCCGTCACCGGCCGGTCGGGGCAAGCTGAGGAAGTCCACGTCCGGGATCAGGCCCAGCTCGCCCACGCCGAGCCCGTTGTCCAGGGCCGGGCTGGTCTCCTCGAGCTCCATGCCGTACGCGTCCCCGCTCAGCGGCCCGACCACCAGCGGGTCCTCGCAAAGGTCGTTGGTGCCCCAGGGGCAGGAGTCGTCGTGCTTGGTCCCGTCTACGATCGAGTAGTCCTGGTCGAAGTCGAGCGTGGAGCACTCGGAGTAGTAGAAGCAGGTGCTCTCGTAGGGCTGGAGGAAGTCCGTGTCGCCGACGAACACGTTGTTGCGCGAGACGAAGTCCGCGGCCGAGTCGCACACGCCGTCGATCAGCAAGATGCAATCGCCTTCGCTGTAGACCGTCGAGTTGACCAACGAGATGCTGCTCGAGGTGCCGAAGGACAGGGACAGGGCGTTGCCCGCGGCCCGGCAGTTGTCCACGTCGTAGGTGAACGGCTGTCCGTCGAAGTAGGCGCAGTTGCCCACCACCACGCTGTTCGTGATGCTGGTCTGACCCATGGTCTTGAGCTGGTTGCCCGCGTTGCCCTCGGCCCGCACCCGGTCCACGGTGATCGTGCCGCCCAGGTCGTGGTAGAGCAGGTCCAGCCCGTCCGAGGTGTTGTGCGAGATGTCGCAGTCCTCGAAGATCCAGTCGGCTCCGGTCGATCCCGTGCCCAGGCCGTCCCCGTACCCTCCGGCGGTCTGGGCCCAGCACCCCGTCGGCTCGCCCCCCGGGTAGGTCTCGCCGCACCCGTTCCACGATATCTCCACCTCGACGAAGCGGATCGTCCCCGAGTTGGAGTCGTCCCCGTCCACGTCCCCGTCGAAGCCGACCCAGCCGTTGCCCGAGATCCGCACCCGGTGAAGGGTCCAGTTGGTGAGCCGGCCGGCGTGGATCCCGGCGTGGGGGAAGCCGTGGACGTCCAGGTTGCGCAGGGTGACGTCACTAGAATCGGTGGCGACGATCCCGGTGATGCCGTAGTCCCCGTGCGGGTAGTCGTACCAGCTCGGGCAGTCGAGTGAGCCCGAGTGGCCGTCCACGCAGTCGGAGTGGTCGGTCAGCTCCAGGCACTCGACGCGCACGTTGTCCGAGCCGGTGAGATCGATCACGCTCCAGGGCCGCTCGACCGCGTAGAGCTCCGGCGGGCTCGCGCAGCCGTCGTTCCAGCCCGCGCCGACGATGCAGGTGGGCTCGTCCGCGCTCGGGCCGTCCGGGATCGGCGGCAGCAGGCAGTCCCAGGTGAAGTCCGAGTCGCAGTCCGGGTAGGACGCGGTCGCGGTTCCGTAGCCCATCATGTACGAGCCGTCGGCGATCACCAGCCGATCGCCGCCCGCGAGGATCGCGGCGCCGCCCGGGGGCAACTCCGCGAACGGGTGATCGAACGCGCAGGGCTGACCGGTTCCGCTGCCCGGGTAGGGGGCGTCCACCAGGCCGGTGCACTGGATCGCGCTGCCGCCGTCCGTCCGCACGTAGTAGGTCGTGCCCCACTCGCCGGTACACGAGAGCGCATCGGGATCGATGCCGGTGTCGGTGTCACTGCCCGTGTCGCTGTCGCTGCCGGTGTCGCTGCTCGTGTCCGTATCGGAATCTGTGTCGCTGTCCGTGTCGGTGTCCGTATCGGTATCCGTATCGGTGTCGGAATCCGTATCAGTATCCGTGTCCGTGTCGGTATCCGTATCGCTGTCCGTGTCGATGTCCGTGTCCGCGCCGGCGTCGCTCCCGGACGACCCGTCCGAGCACCCGGCAGGCACGATCAGCAGCGACAGGAACAGCGCGCACAGGGCCTTCGATGAGCTCATTCTTGAACCCCCTTTCGCCGCGATCCTAGCACGAACGCCGCGTCCCCGCGGGAGGTGATCACGTGATGATTGCCATCGACGTCACATGGATGTCACCATTGTGTTACATTTCGTGACTACAAAAGTGCCATCATGAGCGAAACCATCCTGATAGTCGAAGACGAGAAGGACCTGGTAGAGGTCCTCGAGTACAACCTTCAACGGGAGGGCTACGAGACGCTCAGCGCGCTCGACGGCGCGCGCGCGCTCGAGATCCTCGACAAGCGCCCCCACCTCGACCTGGTGCTGCTCGACCTGATGCTCCCGGACATCACCGGAACCGAGATCTGCCGACGCATCCGCTCGGTCGAGCGCACCGAAAACCTGCCCGTGCTGATGCTGACCGCCAAGGGGGAGGAGATCGACCGGGTCGTAGGGTTCGAGGTCGGCGCCGACGACTACCTGGTCAAGCCGTTCAGCGTCCGCGAGCTGATGTTGCGAATCAAGGCGATCCTGCGCCGAGCCGAGCCCAAGAGCGGCGGTCAGCGGGAGACCGTCTTCGGCTCACTCAAGATCGACGTGCCGGGCCACCGGGTGTGGGTCGGCGATCACGAGGTGACGCTGACCGCGCTGGAGTTCAAGCTGCTCAGCACCCTGCTCGAGCGCAAGGGGCGGGTCCAGACCCGCGACACCCTGCTCGCCGACGTCTGGGACATCCACGCCGACGTGACCACCCGCACCGTGGACACCCACGTCAAGCGGCTCAGGGAGAAGCTCGGCGACGCGGGCAGCTACATCGAGACGGTCCGCGGTGTAGGATACCGCTTCCGCTCGAACCCCGACGAGGAAGGGCTTTGAAGCTCGGCGTCCGCGGCAAGCTGTTCCTGATCTCGACTTCCGTATTCGTCATCGCCATCTCTGTCTCCGGGCTGCTGCTGTCGCAATCCCTCCGCGACTACCTGTTCAAGCGTGCCGAGTCCGAGCTGACCCACGGCGCCAAGACGGCGCGCCTGGTCGTCGAGAGCGCGACGGACATCGAGGACTTCGACCGCGGCGATCGGCTGGCCGACCAACTGGGCGAGGCGACCAGCTCCCGGATCACGATCATCACCAAGGACGGTACCGTGGTCGGCGACTCCCAGGTCGAACGGGATCGGGTTCCCGCGATGGAGAACCACGCCCGACGACCGGAGATCGAACAGGCGTTCGCCGAGGGGTTCGGCGAGTCCAACCGCTACAGCACCACGGTCGAGCACGACATGCTCTACGTGGCCGTCTTGCTGAAACAAGAGGACCGGCGCCTGGTGGTGCGCGCGTCACGCCCCCTCGACGAGATCGACGCCGCGATCGATCGCGCCCTGTTCATGCTGGTGGTCGCCGGGCTGTTCGGCCTGGTGGTGGCCGTGGCGATCAGCGCGCTGACCTCCCACTACATCTCACGCACGTTGCGCACTCTGGCCGATCACGCCAATCGGCTCGCCGAGGGCGAGAGCGAAGGGCCGGCGCCGATCTCGACCCAGGACGAGCTCGGCGGTCTGGCCGGATCGTTGCAGCGCCTCTCCGAGCAGCTCGAGACGTCGATGGCGACTCTGGCCGCGGAGCGGGATCGCTTCGAGGCCGTGCTCGACGGCATGCGCGAGGCCGTGATCGCGCTCGACGAGAACCGCCAGGTCACGCTGATCAATCGCGCCGGCGTGCTGCTGCTCAGCGTCACCGGCGAGCCGGTGGGCCGCACCCTGCTCGAGACCGTGCGCATTCCCGAGCTGCACCAGCTGGTCGACGGGCTCCAGCCGGGCCTGGAGGCCTCGTCCGAGTTCGACATCGCCACCGCCGAGGACACGCGGGTGCTGGCACACGCCACTCGCCGCCGCTCGGGCGAGTACGTTGTCGTGCTGCTCGACGTGACCGAGGTCAGGCGGCTGGAGACCTCGCGCCGGGACTTCGTGGCCAACGTCTCCCACGAGCTGCGCACGCCGATGAGCGTGATCCAGGCCAACGCCGAGACTTTGCTCGACGGCGCCCTCGACGACAGGGAGGCCGCGCCGCGTTTCGTCGGCACGATCTTCGACAACGCGGTCCGGCTCTCCGGTCTGATCTCCGACCTGCTCGACATCTCGCGCATCGAGTCGGGCAAGATCGAGCCGGCGATCGAGCCGCTCCCGGTGCGACACGCGATCAACCGCGCCGTGGAGTCGGCCCGGGAGCGGGCCGCGGTCAAGCAGATGACCCTGGAGGTCGACGCCCCGGACGACCTGACCGCGAGCGCCGATGCCGGGATGCTGGAGCAGGTCTTGCTCAACCTGACCGACAACGCGATCAAGTACGCCGACGCGGGCGGCCGCGTGATCCTGCGGGCCGTGTCGCGTGACGGCCGCGCCGTGCTCGAGGTCGAGGACGACGGCCCCGGCATCGAGCCCGCGCACCGGGAGCGGCTGTTCGAGCGGTTCTACCGGGTCGACGCGGGCCGCTCCCGTGAGCTGGGGGGCACCGGCTTGGGGCTGGCGATCGTCAAGCACCTGGTCTCGGCGATGCAGGGCGAGGTCGGCGTCGGTCCGGCCGA
>Ga0180429_10001733_pt1 | contig 18369 bp, 1 predicted proteins | sample SS_ome_FD_132428 | JGI IMG/M metagenome (GOLD analysis project Ga0180429, IMG submission 132428) | Hypersaline lake sediment archaeal communities from the Salton Sea, California, USA - SS_1_S_1 metaG | ecosystem: Environmental > Aquatic > Non-marine Saline and Alkaline > Hypersaline > Sediment ...
TTCCGTCGCCATCAGCTCGATGTGCGTGCCCAGCGGCCCGCCGGCATCTCCACCACCGTCATCCGCAGGCGGGGGTGGGTTGCGGTCCGGTAAGTCGCCATTGGCCAAAGCCGGGACAGTTGTCAGTCCCAACCCCATCACCAGCAACCCGATGACCACCCCGTTGAATATTTTTTGTCTCATCATTCTCTGCGTCCTTTCGTATAAATTCAACACCTTCCCGGAAGCTGCCGGCTTCTAGGAAGGTTAGCTGTTTTGCCTACCGTCGCGGTAAACCGGAGGTGCTTGCCCCACCGCCACTGACCGCCTGCACGCCCGCCGAGCCGGCGGCAGGCCACAGGTTGTTGGCTTCGTTACTTTCCCACACGTTGCCGAAGGTAGTATTGTGATTGACGGAGTCAACATAACCGTACACCGTGGCTCCGTCCGGGAAGCTGCCGCTGCTCAGGTCGGCCCGGTAGTAGGCTCCGCCGCTGGTCAGGGTCAGCGTGTCACCCGGAGCCAGGTCGGCAGTGACCCCCCAGGTGGCCCCCGCCGGGGCAATGGTTTGCCACGGATGGTTCAGCGTGGGTGTCTGGGTGGGGTTAAAGTAGACATCCACCCAGAAGCCAGTGACTACAGGAGTATCACCATAATTTTCCAGTGTCAAGGTGATGTTGCGGCCACTGGTAGTCAGGTCGGTGATGACCAGATCCGGAGCGATGGTGTAGCCTTTGAAGACGATAGGCATGTAATAGAAGTAGGTATCCTTGCCGAACAGAGCAAACTCGGTCAGGTGGGCAATCGAGACAACCAGCCGGTTGTTGACCGTGTCACGCTGCACAATGGTGATGCCGTCATCGCTCCACTCGCTGCCAGTCCAGTAGCGCAACTCCAGACTCTCTTCGCCCCTGGGAATATCAACCACGTCCTCATCGCTATAGGCAATGGTCAGGGTAATAGGGCGCTCAAAGTGGAATCCGGGTTGCAACTGGTCGTTGATGTAGGCGCTGAGGTGGAAACCAAGACCGGCAAACAGATATTGATCCGGCGGCTCAAAGGTGGTAGTGGTGCTGCTGTACACCAGGCTGACAATATCGGTGGTGTTGCTGATGGCCCCGGCCGGAATGTGGAGCGTGACGTTGATGCTGCCGCTGATGCCGGTGTTGGATTGAACGATAACGGTGTCGGTCACGGGATCGAGCAGATCGCCGGTGTTGGCGGCGACAACATCAACAGTCACCGCTGCCCAGGCAGAGTTTTCGCCATCGCTGATAGTGTAAGTAAATGTATCCGTGCCGATGAAATCTTCCGGCGCGGTGTAGATTACGTTTGGAGCGGCGGGCATCACCAGCGTGCCGGGGAAGTCCATATCCTGCCAATGAACAGTCAACTGACCGTGTTGCGGCCCGCCGGCGGCTATCACCAGCGGATAGTCATCGGGATCGGTGTCGTTGCGCAATACCGGCACGGTAACAACGCTTCCGGCGGCAGCGATGAATCTGTCGGTGTTGGCTACAGGCCAATCATTGACCGCTCCCTCGACGCTATCTGGGATGGTATCACCGTCGGAGTCGGTATCGCGGTAGTCGGGCGTGCCGTCGCCGTCGCTGTCGCCCGTGCCCTCGTCGGCGTCGTCGATGCCGTCGCCGTCAACATCATCATCAAGATAATTGGGAATGCCGTCGCCGTCGTCGTCTACCCGCCCTTCGCGCACGCCGGGAATACCGTCGCCGTCATCGTCGGGGTCAAGGTAGTTGGGAATGCCGTCGCCGTCGCTATCGGTGTTGATGGTGCCTTCGTTGGCGGTTAACACGCCGTCGCCGTCATCGTCGGGATCACGGTAATTGGGGATTCCGTCGCCGTCGGTATCGGCGTTGTTAGGCTCAAACCGATCCGGAATGCCGTCGCCGTCGGTATCGAGCACGTCTTCGACGCCATCGGGAATGCCGTCGCCGTCGGAATCGGTGTCAAGGTAATTGGGCAAGCCGTCGCCGTCGATATCGCCGCTGATGTCTTCGATGCGGTTGGGCAGGCCGTCGTTGTCGTCGTCGGCGTTCCCTTCGACGGCGTCGGGCGTGCCGTCGCCGTCGCTGTCGCCGTCAAGGTAATCGGGGATGCCGTCGCCGTCGCTGTCGCCGGCGCCTTCGATGCCGTCGGTTACGCCGTCGTTGTCGCTGTCGGTGTCAAGGTAGTTGGGCAAGCCGTCGCCGTCGGTATCGGCGGTGCTGTCGTCCACGCCGTCGTCCACGCCGTCGCCGTCGGAGTCGGTATCCTGCGCGTTGGGCATGCCGTCGCCGTCCGTGTCGATGACATCGCTCTCAAGCCGATTGGGGATGCCATCGCCGTCGCTGTCGGTTTCGCCTTCGTCGCCGTCGCTGATGCCGTCGCCGTCGGAGTCGCTGTCGAGATAGTCGGGTAAACCGTCGCCGTCGCTGTCGGCGGTGTTGCTCTCGCGGCTGTCGGGCACGCCGTCGCCGTCGCTGTCGCCGGTTTCGTCTTTGTCATCGATGCCGTCGCCGTCGGAGTCGTCGTCAAGGTAGTTGGGCAAGCCGTCGCCGTCGGCATCGGTGGCGCCTTCGTCGCTGTCGCTGATACCGTCGCCATCGGAGTCAGCGTCGGGGTCTTGCGCGTCGGGCGTGCCGTCGCCGTCGCTATCGGCGGTATCGCTCTCCAGCCGATCGGGGATGCCGTCGCCATCGGTGTCGGCGGAACCTTCGTCGCTGTCGTCGATGCCGTCGCCGTCGCTGTCGGTATCGCGGTAGTCGGGCGTGCCGTCGCCGTCCGTGTCGGCGGAACCTTCGTCCGCGTCGGGTACCCCGTCGCCGTCGCTGTCGAGATCGCGGTAGTCGGGCGTGCCGTCACTGTCGCTGTCGGCGTCCCCCTCGTCCGCGTCGTCGATGCCGTCGCCGTCGGAGTCGGTATCGAGATAATCGGGCGTGCCGTCGCCGTCGCTGTCGATGACGCCTTCGTCGCCGTCGGGGATGCCGTCGCCGTCGCTGTCGGTGTCTTCGCTATCAACAAACCCGTCGCCGTCCGTGTCGATGGTGTCGCTCTCGCGGTCATCGGGGATGCCGTCGCCGTCGCTGTCGGTGGTGTTTTCGTCGCCGTCGGGCGTGCCGTCGTTGTCGCTGTCGGTGTCGCGGATATCGGGAACCCCGTCGCCGTCGCTGTCGCCGGGCGATTCGTCGCCGTCCGGTACGCCGTCACCATCGGAGTCGGTGTCTTCGCTGTCAACCGTGCCGTCGCCGTCGGAGTCGGTGGTGTTGCTTTCTCGGCTGTCGGGTACGCCGTCGCCGTCGGTATCGATGTTGCCTTCGTCGGCGTCGGGGATGCCGTCATTGTCGGAGTCGGCATCGCGGTAGTCGGGTAAACCGTCGCCGTCACTGTCGATGTTGCCTTCGTCGGCGTCGTCGATGCCGTCACCGTCGGAGTCGGTGTCCAGATAATCGGGTAAACCGTCGCCGTCGCTGTCGCCGATGCCTTCGATGGCGTCGGAGATGCCGTCGTTGTCAGAATCGGCGTCGCGGTTGTCAACCGTGCCGTCGCCGTCGGAGTCGGCGCTGTTGCTTTCGTTGCGGTCGGGAATGCCGTCGCCATCGGAGTCGGCGTCGCCTTCGTCGGCGTCGTCGATGCCGTCGTTGTCGGAGTCGGTGTCGAGATAATCGTCGATGCCGTCGCCATCGCTGTCGGTGTCGCCTTCGTCGGCGTCGTCGATGCCGTCGTTATCGGAATCGGTATCGCGATAATCGGGTAAACCGTCGCCGTCGCTGTCGGCATTGCCTTCGTCCGCGTCGTCGATGCCGTCACCGTCAGAATCCGTATCGCGGTAGTCGGGGATGCCGTCGCCGTCGGAGTCGGCGGTGTCTTCGTCGCGGTCGGGAAGGCCGTCGCCGTCAGAATCGGAGTCTTTGAAATCGGGCGTGCCGTCGCCGTCGGTATCGGTTAAGCCTTCGCCGGCGTCGGGAATGCCGTCGTTATCGCTGTCAGTATCGCGGTAATCGGGCGTGCCGTCGCCGTCGCTGTCGGCACTGCCTTCGTCGCTGTCGGGAACGCCGTCGCCGTCGGAATCAAGATCGCGGTAATTGGGAATGCCGTCGCTGTCGCTGTCGGCGGTGCCTTCGTCGCTATCGGGAATGCCGTCGCCGTCGCTATCGGTGTCCAGCGCATCGGGCGTGCCGTCGCCGTTGCTATCGCCGCTTTCTTTGCTGTCCGGGATGCCGTCCGAGTCGGAGTCGCCGGTTTCGTCGCTGTCGGGCGTGCCGTCGCCGTCAGAGTCGGTGTCGCGCAGATCGGGGATGCCGTCGCCGTCGGTATCGGCAAGCCCTTCGACGCCGTCGCTGAGGCCGTCGCCGTCGGAGTCGGTGTCTTCGCTGTCGGGCGTGCCGTCGGAGTCGCTGTCGGCGGTGTTGCTTTCGTTGCGATCGGGAATACCGTCGCCGTCGCTGTCGCCGGTTCCCTCGGCGCTGTCGTTGATGCCGTCGCCGTCGGAATCGGTGTCGCGGTAATCGGGGATGGTGTCGCCGTCGGTATCGGCCATCCCTTCGTCGCTGTCGCTGATGCCGTCGCCATCGGAATCGGTGTCGAGGTAATCGGGCGTGCCGTCGCCGTCGGTATCGGCGGTGCCTTCTTTGCCGTCGGTAATGCCATCGTTGTCGGCGTCGTTGTCGCGGGCGTCGGGCAATCCGTCGCCGTCCGTGTCGGCGGTGTTGCTCTCTAGGTAGTCGGGGAGACCGTCGCCGTCCGCGTCGGTATCGCGCTCGTCCGCGTCGTCCACTCCGTCGTTGTCGCTGTCGGTGTCGAGCGCGTTGGGTAAACCGTCGCCGTCGGCATCGGTCAAGCCCTCGTCGCCGTCGGGGATGCCGTCGTTGTCGCTGTCGGTGTCGAGGTAATCGGGCGTGCCATCGCCGTCGGTATCGGCGGTGTCGCTTTCGCGATTGTCGGGAATGCCGTCGCCGTCGGAATCGCCGCTGTTTTCGTCGCCGTCGGGAACGCCGTCGTTGTCGCTGTCGTCGTCCAGATAATCGGGAATGCCGTCGCCGTCGCTGTCGCCGCTGTTTTCGTCGCCGTCGGCTACGCCGTCGTTGTCGGAGTCGGTGTCACGGTAATCGGGCGTACCGTCGCCGTCGCTATCGACTGCGCCTTCGTCGGCGTCGGGCAGGCCGTCGTTGTCGCTATCGGTGTCGCGGTAATCGGGTGTGCCGTCGCTGTCGTTGTCGATTGCGCCTTCGTCGGCGTCGGGGATGCCGTCGTTGTCGCTGTCTGTATCGCGGAAATCGGGGATGGTGTCGCCGTCGCTGTCGATGTTGCCTTCGTCGGCGTCGGGGATGCCGTCGCCGTCGCTGTCGGTATCGGCGTAGTTGGGCGTCCCGTTGCCGTCGGTGTCGATGTTGCCTTCGTCGCCGTCGCTGATGCCGTCGTTGTCGCTGTCGGTGTCGAGTTTGTCGGGCGTCCCGTCGCTATCGCTGTCGCCGGTGCCTTCATCGGCGTCGGGTAAGCCGTCGTTATCGGAGTCGGTGTCCTGCGCGTCGGGCACTCCGTCGCCATCGGTGTCGACAAGCCCTTCGTCGGCGTCGTCGATGCCGTCGTTGTCGGCGTCGGTTTCGGAGCTATCGGGTATGCCGTCGCCGTCCGCGTCGCCGCCGCCTTCGTCGCCGTCGCTCACTCCGTCGTTATCGCTGTCGGGATCGTGCATATTGGGGATGCCGTCGCCGTCGGCGTCGCCGTCGTCTTCCAGCCCGTCGATCAGGCCGTCGTTGTCGGAATCGGCGTCGCGGTAGTCGGGGCGACCGTCGCCGTCGCTGTCGGTGTCGGCTTCGTCGCCGTCGGGGATGCCGTCGTTGTCGGAGTCGGTGTCTTCGTCATCGGGCGTACCGTCGCCGTCGGAATCGGCGTTGCCGGCTTCAACGCGGTCAGGGATGCCGTCGCCATCGGTGTCGGCGGAGCCTTCGATTGCGTCGGTTGTGCCGTCGTTATCGCTGTCGGTGTCCAGGTAATCGGGCATGCCGTCGCCGTCCGTGTCGATGCTGCCTTCGTCGGCGTCGCTGATGCCGTCGCCATCGGAGTCGGTGTCGGCGCTGTCCGGCACGCCGTCGGCGTCGCTGTCGTTGTTGCCGGCTTCAACGCGGTCGGGGATGCCGTCGCCGTCGCTGTCGGTTGCGCCTTCCACGCTGTCGAGCGTGCCGTCGTTATCGGAGTCGGGATCGCGGTAATCGGGGACGGTGTCGCCGTCGCTGTCGGCGGGGCCTTCGTCGGCGTCGCTGATGCCGTCGTTATCGCTGTCGGTGTCGAGATAGTCGGGCGTGCCGTCGCCGTCGGTATCGCCGGTTCCTTCGTCGCTGTCGGGGATGCCGTCGTTATCGGAGTCAAGGTCTTCACTGTCGATGACGCCGTCGCCGTCGGTATCGGTGTCGGCTTCGAGCCGGTTGGGGATGCCGTCGCCGTCGGTGTCAGCGTCGCCCTCGTCGGCGTCGGACGTGCCGTCATCGTCGCTGTCGGTGTCGAGATAGTCGGGCGTGCCGTCGCCGTCGCTGTCGATGGTGCCTTCGTCGCCGTCGGGGATGCCGTCGCCGTCGGAATCGCTGTCGAGATAATCGGGCGTGCCGTCGCCGTCGCTGTCGGCGGTGTTGCTTTCGTGTTTGTCGGGGATACCGTCGCCGTCGCTGTCGGTTTCGCCTTCATCGGCGTCGGGCGTGCCGTCGTTGTCGGAGTCGGAATCGCGGCTGTCGGGAATGCCGTCGTGATCGGCGTCGCCGGTGCCTTCGTCGCCGTCGCTCACGCCGTCGTTGTCGGCGTCTTCTTCGAGCCGGTCGGGAATGCCGTCGCCGTCGGCGTCGCCGGTGCCTTCGTCAGCGTCGGGTACGCCGTCGTTGTCGCTGTCGGTGTCGAGCCGGTCGGGTACGCCGTCGGAGTCGGTATCGGCGTCGCCTTCGTCGGCGTCGCTCACGCCGTCGTTGTCGCTGTCGGTGTCCTGCGCGTCGGGAATGCCGTCGCCATCGGTATCGCCCAGCCCTTCGTCGCTGTCGGGCAGGCCGTCGCCGTCGCTGTCGTCGTCGAGATAATTGGGAATGCCGTCGCTGTCGGCGTCGCCGGTGCCTTCGTCGCCGTCGAGCAGGCCGTCGTTGTCGGCGTCGGGGTCTTTGTAATCGATCAAGCCGTCGCCGTCGGTATCGGTGTCGCCCTCGTCTGCGTCGTCGATGCCGTCGTTATCGGAGTCGGTTTCTCTGCTGTCGGGGATGCCGTCGTTGTCGCTGTCGGTGAGGCCCTCTTCGCTGTCGAGCCGCCCGTCGCCGTCGGAGTCATCGTCGGCGTAATCGGGTAAACCGTCGCCGTCGGCGTCGCCGGCGGATTCGTCGCCGTCGAGCAGGCCATCGTTGTCGCTATCGCGGTCGTAGATGTCGGGGATGCCGTCGCCGTCGGTATCGCCCGCGCCTTCGTCGCCATCGAGCAGGCCGTCGTTGTCGCTGTCGTCGTCGATGAGGTCGGGCAGGCCGTCGCCGTCGCTGTCGCCCGTGCCTTCGTCAGTATCGGGCAAGCCGTCGCCGTCGGAGTCGGTGTCGAGGTAATCGGGCGTGCCGTCGCCGTCGGTATCGGCGGTGTTATCCTCGCGGCTGTCAGGTACGCCGTCGCCGTCGCTGTCGCCGGTTTCGTCTTTGTCGTCGATGCCGTCGCCATCGGAATCGGTGTCGAGATAATCGGACGTGCCGTCGCCGTCGGTGTCGATGTTGCCTTCGGTGGCGTCGTCGATGCCGTCGCCGTCGGCGTCGGTGTCTTCGCTGTCAACCGTGCCGTCGTTGTCGCTGTCGGCCAGGCCGGATTCGAGCCGGTCGGGCAGACCGTCGCCGTCGCTGTCGCCCGTGCCTTCGGTGCTGTCGGTGACGCCGTCGTTGTCGGAATCGAGATCGCGGTAATCGGGTAAACCGTCGTTGTCGCTGTCGGCGGCGCCTTCATCTTCATCAGCGATGCCGTCGCCGTCGGAGTCGGTGTCGCGGTAGTCGGGTGTGCCGTCGCCGTCGCTGTCACCCGTGCCTTCGACGCTGTCCGCAATGCCGTCGTTGTCGCTGTCAAGGTCGCGGTCGTCGCTCCCACCGTCGCCGTCGCTATCGGCCAGGCCGGATTCGAGCCGATTGGGCAGGCCGTCGCCGTCGGTATCGGCGGTGCCTTCGTCCGCGTCAGAAACGCCGTCGCCGTCGGAATCGGTGTCGAGATAGTCGGGTAAACCGTCGCCGTCAGTGTCGGTGGTGCCTTCGTCCGCGTCGGGTACTCCGTCGCCGTCGGAGTCGGTGTCTTCGCTGTCAACCGTGCCGTCGCCGTCGGTGTCGGCGGTGTTGCTTTCGCGGCTGTCGGGAATGCCGTCGCCGTCGCTGTCGCCGGTCGGTTCGTCGCCGTCGGCTACGCCGTCGTTGTCGCTGTCGTCATCCAGATAGTCGGGCACTCCGTCGCCGTCGCTGTCGCCGGTCGGTTCGTCGCCGTCGGTCACGCCGTCATCATCGGAATCGGTATCGAGATAATCGGGCGTGCCGTCGTTGTCGCTGTCGGCGGTTGATTCGTTGCGGTCGGGAATGCCGTCGTTATCGCTGTCGGTGTCGCGGCGATCGGGCACTCCGTCGCCGTCGGTATCGGCGGTGCCTTCGTCGGCGTCGCTGATGCCGTCGTTATCGCTGTCTTCGTCCTGATGATTGGGCACTCCGTCGCCGTCGGTGTCGGCGTTCCCTTCGACGCCGTCGGTCAGGCCGTCGTTATCGCTATCCGGGTCGAGGTAGTCGGGCAGGCCGTCGGAATCGGTGTCATCGAACCCTTCGTCGCCGTCGGCAATGCCGTCGTTGTCGCTGTCGGTGTCAAAGTGATCGGGCGTGCCGTCGCCGTCGGTGTCGGCGGTGTTATCCTCGCGGAAGTCGGGCACGCCGTCGCCGTCGCTGTCGTCGTCCCCTTCGTCGGCGTCGCTGATGCCGTCGCCGTCAGAATCGAGATCGCGGTAATCGGGCGTGCCGTCGCCGTCGGTGTCGCCGGCGCCTTCCGTTTGGTCGCTCACTCCGTCGTTATCAGAATCGCTGTCGAGAAAATCGGGTAAACCGTCGCCGTCGCTGTCGATGGTGCCTTCGTCCGCGTCGGGGATGCCGTCGCCGTCGGCGTCGGTGTCTTCGCTGTCAACCGTGCCGTCGCCGTCGGTGTCGGCGGTGTTGCTTTCGCGGCTGTCGGGGATGCCGTCGCCGTCGGAGTCGCCGCTTTCGTCGGCGTCGAGCGTGCCGTCGCCGTCGGAATCGGTGTCGCGGTAGTCCGGTAAACCGTCGCCGTCCGTATCGACGGCGCTTTCGTCGGCGTCGGCAATGCCGTCGCCATCGGAGTCAGTGTCGCGGAAGTCGGGTGTGTCGTCGCCGTCCGTATCGCCCGCGCCTTCGTCGGCGTCGTCGATGCCGTCGCCGTCCGCGTCGGTATCGAGGTAATCGGGCGTGCTGTCGTTGTCGGTGTCGGCGGTGTTGCTCTCCAGCCGATTGGGGATGCCGTCGCCGTCGGAGTCGCCGCTTTCGTCAGCGTCGGCAATGCCGTCGTTGTCGCTGTCGCTGTCGAGATAGTCGGGCGTGTTGTCGCCGTCGGTGTCGGTGGTGTTGCTCTCCAGCCGATCGGGAACCCCGTCAGAATCGGAGTCGGCGCTCCCTTCGTCTTCATCGCTCACGCCGTCGCCGTCGGAGTCGGTATCGCGGTAGTCGGGGATGCCGTCAAAGTCGCTGTCGGCGTCGCCCTCGTCGGCGTCGGGTACTCCGTCACCGTCGGAATCGTCATCGAGGCTGTCGATGAGGCCGTCGCCGTCGGTGTCGTGGTCGCCTTCGTCGGCGTCGCTGATGCCGTCGCCGTCGGAGTCGTCGTCGAGGTAGCTGGGCACGCCGTCGTCATCGGGATCGCCGAAACCTTCGGCGCTGTCGGGTACGCCGTCGTTGTCGCTGTCGGTGTCTTCGCTGTCGGGCAAGCCGTCGCTGTCGGCGTCGGTGTCGCCCGCTTCCAGCCGATCCGGCACGCCGTCGCCGTCGCTGTCGCCGGTGCCTTCGGCGCTGTCGGGGATGCCGTCGCCGTCGGAGTCTTCATCTTTGTAATCGGGAATGCCGTCGCCGTCCGTGTCGAAGGGATCAGCGGGGCGGTCGCCCGCTTCGTCAGCGTCAAGCGTGCCGTCGCCGTCGGCGTCGGTGTCGGCGTAATCGGGGGTGCCGTCGCCGTCGGTGTCGTCGCCGCCTTCAACCGCGTCGGGTACTCCGTCCGCGTCGGAATCGTCATCGAGGTAATCGGGTGTGCCGTCGCCGTCGCTGTCGATCACGGAGGTGGGGTCTTCGCCCCCTTCCACGCTGTCCGCTACGCCGTCGCCGTCGGAATCGAGATCGCGGTAATCGGGTAAACCGTCGCCGTCGCTGTCGCCCGCGCCTTCGATGGCGTCGGGGATGGAGTCGCCGTCGGAATCGCTGTCGAGATAATCGGGCGTGCCGTCGCTGTCGGTGTCGGCGTCGCCCTCGTCGCTGTCGGCAATGCCGTCGCCGTCGGAGTCGGTGTCGGCGTAGTTGGGAATGCCGTCGCCGTCGGCGTCGCCCGCGCCTTCATCGGCGGTGGGGATGCCGTCGCCGTCGTCATCGGGGTTGGCGGCAGAGGCTCCCGCTTCGATGCGGTCGGGGATGCCGTCGGAGTCGCTGTCGGCGCTCCCTTCGTCGGCGTCGGGTAAACCGTCGCCGTCGGAGTCGGTGTCGGCGTAATCGGGTAAACCGTCGCCGTCGGTATCGGTGGGCGGCGCGGTGTTCGAGCCTTCGTCCACGTCGCTGATGCCGTCGCCGTCGTTGTCGTCATCCAGATAATCGGGTAAACCGTCGCTGTCGCTGTCGCCCGTACCTTCGTCGGCGGTGTCGATGCCGTTGCCGTCGTCGTCGGCGTCTTCGTGGTTGAAGGTGCCGTCGCCGTCGGTGTCGGCGGTGTTGTCTTCCAGATAGTCGGCAATGCCGTCGCCGTCGCTGTCGGCGGGCGAAGCGGGATCGCTCCCGGCTTCATCGGCGTCGAGCGTGCCGTCGCCGTCGCTGTCGGTGTCCTGATAATCGGGTAAACCGTCGCCGTCGCTATCGCGGGCGGGAGCGCCTTCCATGCCGTCGTTGATGCCGTCGTTGTCGAAGTCGTCATCAATTACCACGGTAACGGTGGCGACGTCGGTGCCGCCAACGCTGTCATCGGCGGTGTAAGTGAAGGCGTCCGTGCCGTTAAAATCGGCATCCGGGGTGTAGATGATTTGGGTGTTGCCGTTGGTGCGCTGGGCGGTGCCGTGCGGCGGATTGCTGAGGGCGGAGATGGTGAGGGCGTCGCCGTCGTCGTCGGTGTCGTTTTGCAAAACCGAGATTGTGGTGGCGGTGTTGATTGGCACGCCGGCGATGTCGTCGCGGGCCACGGGGAGATCGTTGAGAGTTTCAACCTGCACCCGCACGGCGATGGTGTCGGTGAGGACGCCGTCGGTGACCCGCACCACAAATTCTTCTTCGCCGGCGTAGTTTTGGGTGGTGGTGTAGCTCACCCCGGCGACCGTTGTCGGGCCGAATTGAACGGCGGCGATGTTGGCGGGCGGCGGCGTGAGAATCGACCAGAACAAGGGGCTGTTCTCCGAGTCGAAACCGCTGAGGGTGAGATCGAAGGGGGTGGGCGCGCCGTCTTCGCTCATAGCCACCAGCGCCTCGTCCACATCGCCGAAGCCGCTCCCTTCCGCTTTCATCATGGTGACTTTGCCGCCGTTGGCGGCGTCGCTGTAGGTTACGTAAATGGCGCTGGAGCCTTTGAGGTGCAGTGAGATGTCGGCGGCGGAGCCATCGGAGAAGCCGGGATCGCCCACGTTAAGCCAGCGATTGCCGTCAAACTTGATGACGCTCGCTTTGTCGCCGTTGTCGCCGTCGCTGAAGGCGACGTAAGGCACGCCGCTGGCGTTCAGCTGTAGCGAAATATCGGCGGCGGAGCCGGGGCTGATGCCTTGTTCGCCCACAAAAACCCAGGCGCTGCCGGTGTGGCGCATCACGCCCAGGCTGTTGCCGTCGCTCTGATCCTGAAACGCCACCAAGGGATGGTTGTTGCCGTCAATCGCCAGGCTGACGTAGCTTGCTGCGCCGGGCGAAAAGCCTTCGCTGCCGACCGCTTCCCAGCCGGTGCCGTTGAACTTCATCACGCTGACGCCGCCGGATTGAGCGCCATCGACAAAGGCGACAACGGGCCGGTTGCTACCGTCAAGCGCCAGACTGATCGATTGGGCGGTGCCGGGCGTAAAGCCCGCGTTGCCGACCGTTTCCCAGCTAGTGCCGTCAAAAGTCATCACCGTGGCTTTGTCGCCGTTGTCGCCGTCGCTGAAGGCCACAAACGGGACGCCCGCGCCGGAGACAACCAGGCTCAAATCGGCGGCGCCGCCGGGGGAGAAGCCTTCGCTGCCGAGCGTTTCCCAGGCTTGATAGTGATACTTGCGCACGGTAACTTTGTCGCCGTCGGATGCGTTGCTGTAGGCCATGTAAACGTCGTTGGCGTTATCAACCGCCATGCTGAGTCCGCTGACGGCGGTGGCGGTGGGCGAAGCGAGTTGGCTCCACGCATCGCCGGTGTAGTTGACCCACAATTCCGGCTGGTTAGCGGCGTTGCTGAAACCGACATAGGGCGTGCCGTCGGCAACGTAAAAGGTGTGCCAGGTTTCGTGCTGCAAGCCGTGCGCGTCGGTGGTGCGCAGGTGCAGGGTGTAAGAATCCTTGTTGTCAAAGCTGACGGGAACCAGCGTTTGCAGGGTGTTGCCGGCAACGGTAAACGCGCCGGTATCGCCGCCGATGATCTGGTAGGTGTGGCTGTCGCCGTCGCCCAACAGCCTCGGCAAATCCTCGTCGGTGGTGCGCAGGGTAGCAATTGTAACCCCGGCGGGCTGGTTGTTGTCGATGATGAGGGTGTTGGGGCGCACGTCGGTGGGGCCTTCGTTAACGTCGGTGACATCGATGGTGAACGCTTCGTCGTAGGTGCCGCCGAAGCCGTCGGTGGCGCGGATGGTGACGCTGCGGGTGCGCGATTCGGTTTCTTCGTAATTCAGAGGAGCCGCCAAAACCAGATTCGCCCCATCGATGGCGAAATTGCCGCTGACGATGCTGTAGGTGTGCCCGCTGGCATACGCGCCGGTATCTTCGTCGGTGGCGGTCAGCCCGCCGACGACGGTGCCGGCGATGAGATTTTCGGTGATGACGGCGTTGTCCAGGGCGATGTCGGCGGGGTTGTCGTTGGCGTCGTCCACGGTGATGGCGAAGGCTTCTTCGTAATACAAGCCGCCGCCGTCGGTGGTGCGCACGCGGACGGTGTAGGCGGATTTGGTTTCCCAATTGAAGGGGGCGTTAATGCGCAATCCACTGCCGTTGATGTTGAACAGGGCGTTGTCGTCGCCGCCGGGACCGGCAATCAGGCTGTAAGTGTGCGAATCGCCGGAGTCGGGATCGGTACTGCTGAAGGTGCCGACCACGGTGTTGGTGATGGCGTTTTCGGCGATGTGGGTGTCGTCGATGGCGATGTCGGTGGGGGTTTCGTTGACGTCGCCGATGCTGATGGTCAGCGATTCGTCGTAGGTTTCGCCGCCGTTGTTTGCCCGCACGGTGAGGGCGTAACTGCTTTTGCTCTCGTAGTTGAAAACGGCGTTGGTGCGCACCAGCGTGCCGTCCAGATAAAACGAACCGCTGTCGCCGCCGACGACGGCGTAGGTGCAGGCGGCACTTTGCGGATTGGCGCAACTGAGCGAACCGACCGCCGTGCCGGACGAGAGATTCTCGTTGACGGTGTAACTGCTCAGGGCGATGTCGGTGGGGGTTTCGTTGACGTTGTTGATGGTGATGGTGAACGCTTCGTCGTAGGTGGCGCCGCCGGGATCGGTAACGCGGATGGTGACGGGATAGCTGGTGGCGCCGCTTTCGTAGTTGAAGACGGCGTTGGTGCGCAGTTCGTTACTGCTGAGCGCAAACAGGTCGCCGGGGTTGCTGACAAGGCTGTAGCTGAAGCCACTGCTGCTGTCGGGGTCGGTGGCGGAGAGGGTGCCGACGGTGGCTCCGGCGGCTTGCGCTTCGTTGACGCTGGCGTTGCTGAGAGCGATGTCGGTAGGGGGATCGTTGACGCCGGTCAGGTTGATGGTGTAGGTGTTTTGGTAGAAGCCGGGAGTAGGGTACCCAACATCTTCCAGATAGACGGTGTAGGTGCGGCTGGAGGGCGGGCTGTCTGAGGTGTTGCGATATTGCACATTTTGCAAAATCGCTTCAACCACGGTGGTGTTTGGGAACTCGGCATAAATTTCCGGTTGCAGATGCCGTAGATCAATCTCAAATCGTTCCGAGTCATCATTCCTTGAACTATAACCCGCCGGACGGTACAATCCACTCATCAGCCTGAACCGATACCGGCATTGGCCGGTTTCGTCAGGTGTTGGGCACTGCATCACGTCAGAACTTGAATTTACTTGCAGATCCGAATAAGAATCGTAACTCAATTCGCGCCCGGTTGCATGGTAAACCGCTTGAGTGATACCGCTTGTCAAATTTTCCAGCAATATATAAATATCACCGTGGTATGAGTCGTTAAGATTGCCACACCATGCGAGGTTGTTACACCCAAAAAACTTCGGCTCGTAGTTGAAGCTATTACCAGGTGTTAAATAAAAAACCGGGCTGAGCAGGCTAAGGCTGTGGGCTGTGCCGTACTGGTTATTAATGTCTTGTATCAGGTTCAACGTGGTAACATAATAGCTCCCCCCCCAATAACTTGTCGCCGTGGCGGTGATTACGGGTTCAGCGCCGTCATCCACCAGGGGATCGCTATCAACGGGTGCCCAGTAAGAGGAGTTATCCGGATCAGAACCGGCACATTCTGAATTATTAGCGCACGGGTGTTGCGCCCAGCTCTGACCCTGCATCTGGTTGGGCGTGGTGTCAACGGTCCAGCCCGTCAGACCGGTACTCTGAAAACTACCGGGAAATATCTCTTGTAAATCAATGTGAAGTTTGCCGTTGCTGCCGTCATTGGTGGCATCAATGGTGCCGGCGATAGCCCCGTTATATAAAATTGCCCGGCGGGTAAGCAGGGTAGTCGTACCATCTTTGGTTTTTACCCAAACCGGCATTGGGTCGGTTATGGTAATTGGGCCACCCTCTGCCAGACGCAATTCGTCTGAATTGGTCGTGCCGAGGTTAATCTCCAAAGCGCGTTGATCGTAATCATAATAAGTGTAACTAATCTCCTGAATATCTGCCGCCGCCGCCAGGGTTTGCCAGCCATCCCCTTCGGTGTAGCTGAGGGCGCCCATAACAATGTTGGTAATATAGCTCGACTGCGCAATTACCGGCAGACCGATTGCCGCGATAATAATCAGGATAATCAGCAGGATGCCGCCCCGCCGTTTCAGGCGGGCCGAAAGCGTGGCGTTGGGTCTGAATAAGTTTTTCATAATGGTTGCTCCTTGACCCCCGCCTAGGGGATCACCCCGCTGTGAATATCGGTGGACGCGCTGTCTGAGAAGCCTTTGTCGCCGACCGGCTCCCAGGTGAGGGTTTCGTACACGCCGATAACGGGCGGATCGTTGATGTTGCTCACCCGCACCACAATGGCGGCGGTAGACGTGTCTTCGCCGTCGCTGAGGGTGTAGTTAAAGGTTTCTGTGCCGAAGAAATCTTTGTTGGGGGTGTAGTAAACCTGGGTACCGCTGATAACGGCGGTGCCGTGCGTTGGGCTATCAACCCCCGCCAGCGACACGGCGCTCCCTTCAACGGGATCGGAATCGTTGGGCAGCACCGTAATCAGCACCGGCACTTCTTCATCGGTTTGGGCGTTGTCGGCGCGGCCCACCGGCGGGTCGTTCACCGCGTTAATGGTGAGCGTCACCGTGATCAGGTCGGCCACTCTGCCGTCGCTCACCTGGGCGATGAAGCTATCGGGGCCGACGTAGTTTTCGGTGGGGGTGTAGCTGAATGAGGCCGTGATGCCGGTGGTATTTTGCGGCAGAATAATGCCGTGCGCCGCCTCGCTTCGGATGGCCCAACGCAGGGTGTCGCGGTCAACATCGGCGGCGTGCAGGGTCAGCGCGAAGGGGGTGGGGGCGTTGTCCTCGCTGAGGGTGACGGTGGCGGTGGCGCCTTCGGTGATGTGGGGCGGGTCGTTGACGTTGCTGACGGTGATGTTGACGGCGGCGTAGCTCCGGCTCTGCCCGTCATCCACGCCGTAGTTAAAGCTGTCCGCGCCGAAAAAGTCATCTTCCGGCGTGTAGATGAAGCTGTTGCCGGCCTGGGTTATCACCGTGCCGTGGGCCGGTTGGCTAAAGTAGCTGAGCGCCAGCGAATCGCCTTCGGCGTCGGTGTCGTTGCCCAGCGGGGTAATAGTCAGCGCCGTCTCTTCGGCGGTCATCACCGTATCGTTGCGGGCGGCGGGCGGATCGTTCACCGCCTCAACCGTCACCGTGATTTGGTGGGTGTCGATGTATTGCCCGTCGCTGACCTGCACGGTAAAGTTGTCGGTGCCGTAATAATCTTTAGCCGGGGTGTAGCCGATGATTTTGGTGGCGCCGGTGCCGCTGACTTTGGCGCTCCCGTGGGCGGGGCGACTCTTAACGCTCCAGGTGAGGGTGTTATTTTCCACGTCGGTGGCGTTTAAGATGCGTTCAAAGGGGGTGGGGGCGCCGTCTTCGCTCATGGTGACGGTACTGCTGATCCCCTCGGTGATCACGGGCGGATCGTTGACATCGATCACGGTAATCGCCACGCGGGCCTCATCGGTTAAATTGCCGTCGTTGATGGTGTAGAAAAAGCTGTCCGCGCCGAAGAAATCGTGCGCCGGGGTGTAGGTGATCAAACTGCCGTTTAGCTGGGCGGTGCCGTGCGCCGGATCGCCGACAATCTCAATGGTCAGCGGGCTGTTTTCGGGGTCTGAGTCGTTGGGCAACACATCTACCGTCACCGCCTGCTCCTCGTATGTACTCAGGCGATTGTCCAGCGCCAGCGGATTGTCGTCTACCGGCTCGATGGTCAGATTAACGGCGAAGGTGTCGATGATTGCGCCGTCGCTGACCTGCACCACAAAACTGTCACTGCCGAAGTAGTTTTGGTAGGGGGTGTAACTAACGTCGCCGTCGGCGTTTACGGCGGCAGTACCGGCGCCGGGCGGGGTTTTGATTCGCCAGTACAGGGTGGGATTATCGGGGTCAACGGCGCTCAGGCTCAGCGAAAAGGGTTGGGGGTTGTTATCTTCGCTGATGGTCATATCCCGGCTTTCCCCATCGATGATAACCGGGGGATCGTTAACCGGGGTGATGTAAACCACCACACTGGCGCTGCTTTGCGTTGTGCCGTTAGTCACCACATAGCCAAAGGTGTCGATGCCGGAGTAGTTGGCGTGGGGGGTGTAGACAACGGTGTTGGCGCCGTTGATGTAGGCGGCTCCGTTTGTGGCGCTTCCCACCGAAACCAGCGACAGCGTACCGCCTCCGGCGCTGTCGTTGGCGAGCGGGTAAACCGTCACGGCGTTATCTTCGGTGGTGTAGGCGCTGTCGTTAAGGGCGCTGGGGCCGGGCGGGTTAAAGGTGACGGTTGCCGTGCCGTAAACGCCGCCGGTGGCGGTAGCCGTTACGGTTGCCTCGCCGGTGGTGTTCGATGTGAAGTAGGCGGTGGCGTAGCCGCTGCTGTTGGTGGTGGCGCAAGTGGGGTTCAGCGAACCGAGGGTGGCGCTGAAGCAAACCTGTCGCCCGGAGAGCGGCGCGGCGTTTGCGTCAAAAACCCGGGCCTGCACCGTACTTTGCCGTCCGATGGGCAACGCGCCGGGCGAGGCGGTGACTGCAACGTCGCTCCCGGCCTGCAAATATGAGCCGGCGCCGGATAAGCCGCCGGAGACGTAATCGTTATTGAATTTGAATTTGAGAATCTCATGGGTGGCGCTTTCTGCGCCGTTGGCGGCGGTAAAACCGATGTAGACATCTGGGCCGAAGGCGCTTTCGAGATCAACGGTGTAGCTTCCGGTCGCTGTCGCCGGTCGGTTGGGGGCGTTCAGCTCGCTCAGCGGATCGGGATCGGTGTAGATGGAGAGGCGGTTGCTGAGGCCATCGTAATCAACCCACACGTGCCACAGCCCGTTGTTGTTGATGAAATTATCGGTCATAGCGAAGGTTTTGGCCGAGACCACCGCGCCGTTCAGGTCAATGCCGATGTGGTTGCCGTTGGGATCGGCGTATTCGCTGTTGCGGTAGGTGTCAAATTCGATGCCCAGGCTGGGGGTGATGCCTTCGTAGCCCAGGCCACCGCCGTCGGAGCCGGCGGTGTTGGAGGCGGGTTGGATGGTAAAGGTCAGGCCGTCGGCGCCGCCCTGTTCGCTGCCGGTGCCGTTTGAAATCTGAAAGACAAA
>Ga0180429_10001735_pt1 | contig 18367 bp, 7 predicted proteins | sample SS_ome_FD_132428 | JGI IMG/M metagenome (GOLD analysis project Ga0180429, IMG submission 132428) | Hypersaline lake sediment archaeal communities from the Salton Sea, California, USA - SS_1_S_1 metaG | ecosystem: Environmental > Aquatic > Non-marine Saline and Alkaline > Hypersaline > Sediment ...
CTACAACAACGGTGTGGCGTTCCTGGAATCAGGCCGCCTGGACAGCGCTGAACGATCCATGCTGAACGCCAGAAGCAGCGCCGCAACGGACGGTGAGGTGCGCTATCGAGCGACGTTTAACCTGGGGTGGGTGGATGTCCGCCGGGCAAACGGACTGATAAAAGACAAACCCGCCGAAGCCTTGAAGCACCTTCAGGCGGCCGCCGACAGATTCCGCGACGCGGTTCGACTCAGGCCCAGGCAGGACGAACCACGCACGAATCTGGAGTTGGTGTCCAGGCGGATACTGGAACTGGCCGATTCGCTGCGAAAGGAACGTCAAGGCGATCTGGCCAAACGTCTCGACACGCTGATCTCCGCCCAGAGAGGTCGGCTTGCGGGCCTCGGGGCGATGGTGCAACTTGCCGCTGAGCGCTCCAACCAGACCAACCTGCTCCGCAAGGAGTTTCGCGAACTGGGCGTTCAGCAGCGCCAGGCGCTGTCTGAGATACTTGACGTGACGGAATCGGCCAGGAGAGAGCACGACGCTATAGAAGCCATCGAACCCGACAAGCAATCGCCCCGGCAGCGGGTCCGCATGGCCCAACTGCGAGGCGTATTGAACCACATCGAAATGGCCTCGCAGCGAGTCGGTCAGGGACGCTCTCAACTCCGGCGCCGACAGGCGGAACGAGCTTACAGGCGAATCGCGGCCTCCCTGGATGCTCTCAAGCGGGCTCGCGACCAGTTGCGCAACCCCGCCGAAATCCTCGGCGCACTTATTACCGACACCGCGATGCTTATGCGATACACCGGCGCATCGGTAGCCGCTGAGGGTGTTCGCATTCCCGCGACAACTACGCAACCGGACGGTGAGCGACAGAAACCCTCCATCCCCGCATGGTTGACAGTCAAATACCTCCAGCAGACCCAGGAACAAATCACGGAGCGGACCGTTGAACTGCGAACCCGGCTGGCCGCCGGAGTCAGCCAACTCAAAGACCACCCCGCCTCCCAACCGGACGCCCGGCAAAAAAAGAAGTTTCTCGAAATCCTACAGGCCGCCGCACCGCTGATCGCCGGGGCGGCTGAAGCATTTGAACGGGCAGGCGAATCTTTGATGAAAGCGGATTTGAAACCCGCCTTCAACGCCCAGGGCGAAGGGCTGACCAGTCTTATTGGCGCCAGGGAGTTGTTCCTGGATATGCGCGGTCTGATCGAGGCAATGTATGGCGACGAGAAGCGAATCGAAGCCGTCCTCAAAGCATTGAAAAAGCAGCAGGACAAAAGCTTTGAAGAGTACCTGGAAATGATCCGGGAGTCCAACTCCACCAATCGAAAACGAGCCGATCGTGTGGACGGGATGCTTGACGATGCTCTCAGCGAGATTGGACAATCCGCCACCACCCAACCGCAAAGCGATCCACAACAGAAAGCGAGTCAAAAACAACAACTTGAGACGGCAAAGTCCGTGCTGGCCCAAATCCGGGACGAATGGTCAAAGGCACGCCAACTGCTCGAAGATCCAAAACCGTCACCCGACAATCGCCCCGAAACAATGCGCCTGCACGTCAACCAAAACATCGAACGCCTGGAACTGCTCCGCCGCCTGTTCTTCACGCTTATCGAGCACCTCCGCGATACGCTTCGCCGGCAGGTTGATCTGAACGACCGGACGCAGCGAATCGCAGACGATCCCAATGCAGATCAAACGGCGGGCAAGACCGCGCCGCTGGCGGAGGAACAGAACGCGCTGGCCGGTATCGCAGACCAGATTGCCAAAGCGCTGGACAAACAGTCGCAGCAGGGCGTCGCGCAACAACCGGGTGCGACGTCCGACCCCAAGGCCCGGGAGCAACAGCGTGCGGCCGCGGAAAGGCTCGCCGAGGCGGCGGATAAAGTCTCCAAAGGCCATAACCACATGATATCAGCAGCGAAAAATCTCTCTCCAACCGATGATAAACAAAAGCTGGATATCAAACCGGCCAGGGCGGAACAGGACCAGGCCGCCGAACGCCTGGCTGAGGCGTTGGCGCTCCTGAACCCGCCGAAACAACAACCCCAAAAGGACAAACAGCAGAAGAATCAGGACAAGCAGGGACAGGACAAAAAACCTGAAGACAGCAAGGATGAAGCCGACAAGAAGCAGCGGCAAATGAGTGCATCTGGTATGCTACAGGCAATCCGTGACCGCGAGCAACAGAGGCGGAGGGACCGTAACAAAAAACAAGCAGGCAGATACGAGTCTGTGGACAAGGACTGGTGACGATGGCGTGCTGTAATAAAACAATATACCGTCTTGCTATCGCAGCACTTGGGATATGCCTGAATTCCACTGTCCTTTGGGGGCAGAAAGCATCGCTGGCCGCCCAGCGGGGACCTCACTACGTCGGTGAACCGTTTGTTATACAAGTAACCGCCGCCGGTTTCGACGAGGAACCCACGCCAGAAATTACGCTCGGACAAAACCCCGACGGGCTGCGTATCGCTTTCCTGAACGTCAGCCCGTCAGTATCATCGTCCATCACGATCATCAACGGGCGACGAACGGAATCCCGGACGGTCGTGTTCCGATTCAACTACCGAGTAACCGGAGTCCGCGCCGGTAACTTTCTCGTTCCAGCAGTAACCGTTAAACAAGGCCGAAAGTCCGCCAAGACCAATCCCCTGACTCTGGCGATCAGGAAAATCGACGAAGATCCGAACATGCGTATCGAACTGTTGCTGCCCGATGCGCCTGTCTATCCCGGGCAACGAGTTAAAGTAAAGGTAAAGTGGTGGTACGCCGGAAACCTCTCCGATGTCAACCAACTGATTATATATTCACCGCTATTCGACAAGTTCGAGTTTCAGGATCAGCCTGTCCGCCGCGGAGACAGCGCGCTGCCCTTGACCGGCGCTAAAGGCAAGACGCAGGTCAAAGCTGTCGTCACCAAGCAGACACTCGACGGAAAACAGTACATGGTCGCCACGGCCGAACGGACCTTGCTGGCCGAAAAAGTGGGCGAACACCAGTTTAACCCCATAGTCGTCAACGTCAGCCAAGTTGTCCGATGGAAGCGAGACTTCTTTGGCGATCGTGTCGCGGCGGCCGTACGAAGAATCCAGGCCAGGGGCAAACCCGCCAGGCTGACGGTCAAACCACTGCCCTTGAAAAACCGCCCCGGGAGCTTCGCCGGCGCCATCGGGTCGGGTTTCAGTATCAAGGCCCGGGCAAGCCATACCGTTGTCAAACTCGGCGATCCGATTACGCTGACATTGACGCTGCGCGGGGACGGAAGGCTCCAAAACGCGGGCCTCCCACCACTGTTCGCTGACGGGAAAGGCCTGGATCCAAAGCAGTTTACAACCTCGGGAGACAGTATTCCGGGAGAAATGACCGAGGACGGTAAAGAGTTCAAGGTCAGCGTCAGGATCATCGACCCTTCCGTCAGCCAGGTCCCGCCGATCGCGTATTCATGGTTCGATCCGGAACTCGGCGAGTACAAAACGACAACCTCGACGCCGATTGCGATGCAGGTCGGTAAGGCTAAGATCGTGGGCACGCGGGATGTCGTCAGCGCCCGTCCGAATGTCGCCGAAGACGGCGGCAAGTCATCACCATCCAAGCCCGCGACCAATGTGCCTTCCGGTTTCGACACCAGCGGGGCCGACCTGGCCATTGTCGCCGACGCCGGCAGGTTGCTGGTTAACACAGAAGATCGATTTGGCGGGACTACGACGCTGGTTGCGATTTACGTTTCTTCGGTTTTGGCGCTCCTGGTGATGTTCGTACTCGGGCGCAGGGCGGCGAGAGATCCCCAAGCCGTTGCGGCCCGGAGCAACGTTCATCAGCAGATCGGAAGACTGCGCCGCGCCGGTGGTATGTCCGCCGGTCAACAGGCGGTGGAGATTTCCGCGGTATTGAGAATTCTCGCGACTCATGTCCCGATGGAAAAACGGGATGAACTCGACCGGATAATGCGCGACTGCGACAATCTTGCGTTTGCGACATCCGACCGGGTCGATTCCGACGAGCTCGATCTGCACGCTCGAGCGATGGCCCTGGTAAAGGAGATCGGATGAGCGCCGCGTCCGCAAAACAGTTCGTACTGCTGATGTTACTTGCGGTTATCGCCCTTCCGCCGGCGGCACATGGCGATCGGCGTTCCGATAAGATGGTTGCCGATGCGGTTGAGGCGTACCAGACCGCAATGGGCGCCAGGAGGAGCGATGTGCGTATCGAGCAATTCTCCAAAGCGCACCGACTTTTTGCTCAGGTCATCGAAGACAATGATATCCGAAACGCGGACCTCTTCACCAACCTCGGAAACTCCGCGCTTCAGGCGCAGCAGTTGGGCCCGGCGATCCTGGCTTATCGACGTGCCTTGACCGTCGAACCGGGACACGCCCAGGCCGCCAAAAACCTCGCTCACGCGCGAACGCTCCTGCCAGGCTGGACGCCAAGCCCCGAGTCAGATACGCTGATCGACACGTTCCTGTTCTGGACGCGAATGTTCTCAATCCCCGTTCAAGCCATTGTGGCTTCACTTTTCTTTGCGCTGGCGTCAATGCTGTTTGCGGCGGCAATTCGCTGGAAACTCACCTGGGCTGGAAATCTGGCGATCGTACCGCTGGTTATATGGGTTACAATGACCGTATCGATTCTCGTGCAGTCTTCATCAACCGGCGCCACGGAGATGGTCGTCGTCGCCGACGAAGCGGTCGGTTATTCAGCCGATTCAACAGGCTCACCACCACGTTTCGCCGAACCATTGCCCGGTGGCGTCGAGGTCAAACTTATTGAGGATCGCAATGGATGGTCTCACGTAAGATTAGCCGACGGTCGAGACGCCTGGCTCCGCCGAGCAACCCTGCAACCGGTGCAGTAAACTCTCGTATTACCAACACCTGCAATATCTTGTGGCTTGGCAAGGACGATGAGTTTTGGACCTTTCTGCGAAGGCATATCGGGCGATATTCCGAGCAGTAGCGGGAAAAAATGCAAAATCAGACGCCGCCGGCACGAAAAAGCACCCGCCGACGCGGAAAACACGGTGAAAGATGCGGACTAGGGCATGTCGTTAAAAAGGTGTTATTTTTCGCCAAGGCGACTTTTAGATATGGTACAATTAATCTCGCAATCGGGCAAGCGTTACTTGTCCCGGCCACGCCAGCCTACCTTCTACCCGGCTTTGAAAACCTGCAGGAATAGACCATGACTGATAGCACGACTGAAAAAGCAGGAAGCGATGACGTACAGGCCGTGGAGAAAATCGGTGAAGCAAGAGACAGCATTGTGGCTGAACTGCGCAAAGCCATCGTCGGTATGGACGATGTTATCGACGAAATGATGATTGCGATATTCGCCCAGGGACACTGTCTGCTTGTGGGTGTGCCCGGACTGGCCAAGACCCTTCTGGTCAGTTCACTGGCGCAAACGCTGTCTCTTTCCTTCAAGCGAATCCAGTTCACGCCCGACCTGATGCCCTCGGACATCACCGGGACCGAACTGCTCCAGGAAGACCCCGAGACGCATGTGCGAAAGTTCAAGTTCCTCGAGGGACCGGTATTTACAAATCTCCTGCTGGCTGACGAGATCAACAGGACACCGCCAAAAACGCAGGCCGCGCTCCTGGAAGCCATGCAGGAAAAGCGGATATCTTCCGGCGGCGTGGACTACAAGCTCGACGAGCCTTTCTTTGTTCTGGCTACCCAGAACCCTATCGAACAGGAAGGGACCTACCCTCTCCCCGAGGCCCAACTCGACCGTTTCCTGTTTAATGTGCTGGTTAACTATCCCAGCCATCCTGAAGAGATTGATATCATGCGGAGTGTGGCCGGCGCGGGTCAACCGGAACTCGAGAAAGTTCTGGACGGGTCCGAGATTGTGGAATTCCAGCAACTCATCAGGCGGATTCCGGTTGCGGACCACGTATTCGAATATGCCGCCGCCCTGGTCCGCGCGACACGGCCTGACGAGGCCGAGGCGCCGGACTTTGTCAAAAAGTTCATGGCGTGGGGCGCCGGTCCGCGTGCTTCATTGAACCTGATAATCGCCGGTAAAGCGCGTGCGGCGCTGCGAGGGCGATGTCATGTTTCCATCGAAGATGTTCGCCAGTTGTCTCTGCCGATTATGCGGCATCGCATAATTCCCAACTTCGCCGCCCGTTCGGAAGGCATGACGTCGGACACCCTGATCACCAGGCTGCTGGAAGAAATGCCAGCCGACGAGAAGTTGTATGAGCGGAAGACAGGCTAAGTGCAAGGAGTCCTGAAACGTGTCTGAATATCTGCCAAAATTACATTATCTTGATCCCGAGATACTGCAGAAGCTTGATGTCGTGTTGAGTGAGTTTTTCTTCAGGCGCGAGTCAACACTTAACAGCCCGTCTGCCGGAGCGCGTTTATGACATTCATGAACCCATGGCTGCTGCTCGGGGCGTTTGGAATCGGCCTGCCCATTCTCGCGCACCTGCTGAACCGCTACCAGGTCAAGCGGACGGACTGGGCGGCGATGCAGTTCCTGAACCGAACCGTGCGCGTTCGTTCGAGACAGATTCGCCTGCGTGATATTCTGCTGCTCCTGCTTCGCTGTCTTGCGGTCCTTCTCTTGGCATTTGCGATCTCGAAGCCTGTAATGAAGGAGTCGGAGGGCTTTGCTTCGCGCTTCGGTGAACGCCGCGCGGGTGTCATTATTGCGCTGGATGCGTCGTGCAGCATGCAACACAGCAACGGTGCGGCCACGCGGTTCGAGCGGGCTCTCGATAAGATCGAAACGATCGCCGGGGAGATCCATCCCGCCGATCCGGTCTGCCTTGTCCTTCTTGCCGCTGAACACAGGGTTGTAGTGCGGAACATGGCGTTCGATCCCGAACGTTTTGGCGCGATGCTTCACGCCCAGCAGGCAACGCCGGAATCCCTGGACATCGATAGCGTCCCGCGGCGGTTGAAAGAGCTAGCCGACGGTATGACCGCTCCGCAGAAGGAAATCTATATCGTCACAGACATGCAGGCCCAGGACTGGAAGAAGCAGTCGTTATGGTTGCGCGGCGCATTTGAAGATCTTGGCCGGAGCGCCGCGGTATTTGTTGTTCCGGTTTCCGGCGGTCCGGACAACCTGGCGATAACGAATCTGGAACTTGTCTCCGGCGTGCTTCGCAAAGGCACAGTTGCACGGTATCGTGCAACCGTGCGTAACTGCGGGGCGAGCGGCGTTGCAAATGTCAGGGTCAAAGGCATGGTCAATAACATCAACGTGGACACCAAGATCATTGGCGCCATTGCGCCGGGGGCCTCGGAAACGGTTTCGCTGTTTGTCCCTTTCCAGAATCCCGGACCTGCTCGTATAACCGCCATACTTGATACGGACGCGCTTCCGGTAGACAACTCGCGCCGGGCCGTAGCCATTATCCGGGACCGCGTATCGGTTTTATGTGTTGAGGGATCACCGGACGGCGCGGACAAGTCCGGCGGACTCATCGCCGCCGCACTTCGCGCACGCGGTAACGGTGCGGGCCAAGAGGATTTTACCGTTCAGTCGACGCCATGGGTCTCCCTCCCCGCCCAGGACTTAAGCAGCTTTGATGTCGTAATTCTTGCCGACGTTCCCGACATTGCATCCGATCAGGCACAACGTTTCGAGGAATATGTCCGCCGGGGCAACGGCCTGATCTGGTTCGCCGGCGATAACATGAAAGCCGCCGTATGGAACGAGCGGTCGGCGCTCGAGGGAACCCCGCTGCTTCCCGCCTCGATCGCGCAAACCGTCAAGACGAGCGATGCGATGGGTGTGGGAGGAGCGCTGGATCCGATCATGCCCGATCATCCCGTGTGCCGACCTCTGCTGTCCCTGCCGGAGGACCTGCTCAGTGAAGCACGTTTTCTGAAACTACTGCAGGTAAAGCCTTCGCCCACCAGCGTTACGGTGTTGTCGCTTGCCGGCAGCGGGTCGCCGGTACTGATTGAACACGCCATCGGGCGCGGGCACGTCTTTATGTTCACCACCTCCGCAGGTCCTGAATGGAACAACATGGCCGTTACGCCCGTTTTCCCCATGATTCTCCAACAGATGGTGACCTATCTGACCGCCCGTGAGTTCGAAAAACCGCGAATGATCGGCGACTCGCTGTCGCTTTCTTACGTGGATCAACCCGATGCCAGCGATGCCGTGTTCGACACCCCATCTGGTCGGACAATCACCGTTCCCGTCCGCGAGTATCACAACCAGTACATGGCCCTGCTCGATCACGCCCGCAAAGCCGGTTTCTACACGGCCCGAGTGAGCCTGCAGGCTCCGGGAATGCCGGTTGCGGTTAATGTCGACACCAGGGAGTCGAATGTAAAATGCCTGTCTGCATCCGAGACGGTAAGCAGCTTTGAGGGAACCGGAATCATGGTGTCGCATTCAGACCCGGATCTGCTCAGCAGTATCGTCCAGGCGCGCACGGGACGGTCGTTTTGTCCTTTATTCATGCTAGCAGGCCTGATGATTCTTGTCGTCGAGAGCCTGCTGGCGGATCGCCTGCTCAAAAGCCCGTCTCCCGCAAACAATCCTGCACCGACACCATCGCACACGGAGGACTTTTAGATGTTTAGATGGTTGTCGAATATCTTCCATACCGAGCGAATCATGTGGGCGCGTCCGATACCGGCGACCGCCGTGGTGGGGGCATTTGTCGCTGTCGTGGTCCTGACGGTATACCTCTACCGCCGCCGGCGGGGGTTGCCCGCGCGGGTTCACTTCGTGCTGGCCGTTTTCAGGTTGGTTGTTCTGAGCCTGATCGTCGCAGTCCTGCTCGAGCCGACGGCCGTCGTCAGACGAACCCGCACGCTTAAACGCCGCCTGCCCGTGCTGATCGACGTATCCGAAAGCATGTCCGTAACGGACCAGCGCATAAGGCCCGAGGACATTGTCGAGGCGGCTGAGGCGCTTGACATCCTTCCGTCTTCGGTGACCACCGATGTACACAGGGCCTTTATGTCGCTCGACGCGAAGCAGCGTCAGGCCATTGGCGCCGCCTCGCGGCTTGACCTGGCCAGGAGCCTGCTGTCACAGTCGGCCCGGGCGATGTTCGAGTCGATCGGCGACGATTTTGACGTCAGTTACTACGCGTTTGGAAAAAAACTTCACATGCTCGGTGACGGTCGGGGCCAAACCGCGAATTCCCTGGCTTCCCTGAAGGCCGTCGAGACCGGGACATTCATTTCCGAGTCACTTGAGGCGGTCGCCAACGCCGACCGCGGCGCGCCGCTGGCGGGGATCGTTCTGCTGTCCGACGGACTTGACACCTCTTCGCGGGGGGCTGAAGCTGCGATCTATGACCTTGGCACACGCGGTATTGCTGTCTATCCCGTACCGATGGGTATCGCCGACCCCGACGACGTTTCTATTCGCAATATCATCATGCAGGAAGTGGCGTTTTCCGGCGACAAGGTTCCGGTCCGCGTCCAGATTCGATCCAAGGGTTATGAGAGGCGGACTGCCGACTTGACGGTTCTCCTCAATGGCAGGGACGTGGCCCGGCGGAGCATTTCTCTGGCCGGCGGTCTGCAGTTCGAGGACATTTTTTTCAATGTCGACGTGCATGAAAAGGGCGCCGCGAAAGTCGAGATATCCATATCGCCCTTTGGCGACGAGGCGACGGCGGATAACAATCGAGTCAAGCGCAGCGTGCGGGTCGTCAACGAGAAGATCAACGTTCTCTGCATGGAAGGCAGTGCGCGCTGGGAGTACCGTTATCTTCGCGCGATGCTGAAGCGTGATCCTCGCATCAACGCCACCTTCATCGCCACCTGTGCGCGACCCGAGGTGGCGCGGAATTCATCCGAGTACATCGCCCGCTTTCCCGAGATGCGTGGGGAGGCTTTCAAGTATGACCTGGTGATCCTCGGCGATGTCGACGCCGCCTTCTTTTCCGCCGACGCATTCCTTCGACTGGAGGAACTTGTGAAGGAACGCGGGGGGTCGCTGTTGATGTTGTGCGGTTCGCGGTTCGCGCCGACCAGCTACGCCGGAACACCGGTGGAGCGCATGCTCCCTGTCCGGTTCGACCCCGACGGTTCATGGGAAGAAGTGGACGAGAGCGTATATCCCGTGCTGACGGCCGAGGGCAGGAGCAGCCTGGTCATGACGCTGGAGACTGATACGGAAAAGAACGATCGTGTATGGAGCCGCGTGGCGCCTCTCGATCGGATTCCACCGCTTCTGTCGCCGAGACCCGGCGCGACGGTGCTTGTCGGACTGTCCGACTCTCGGGCCCGCGTCGACCGGTACCCGCTTGTGGCCTGGCAGAGATACGGTACCGGTAAATGCATGCTCATGGGAACAGACCGCTTGTGGCTGCTTCGCTTCAAGACGGGTGACAAGTATCACTGGCGAGTCTGGTCGCAGTGCATCCAGTTCCTGACGTTGTCGCGTCTGATGGGCGAGCACAAGAGAATCCGCCTCGAGACGGATCGGGCCACATACCCCGTCGGCGGCCAGGCACTGCTATACGCTCATGTGCTCGACGATAGTTTTGAACCGGTCACCCAGTCCGGTTTTGATGTCACGGTGAGTACAGTGGACAATTCGGGCGGGAAACCCCAGCGCATCACCCTCCGACCCGACGTGAAAAGTCCCGGACTTTACGAAGGTTACTTCTCACCGCGGCGCCCGGGCCGCTACCGGATGGAGGCAAACTCCTCCGATCGTTCGCTTTCCAATACAACCGAGTTCCAGGTGGCCGACATCAAACCGGAAATGGCCAACACCGACATGCAGATCGAACGCCTGCGAAGAATTGCGGATCTGTCGGGGGGACAGTGCCTCAGCATACCGCAGCTTGGCCAATTGTCGTCCTTGCTTAACCGCAAACCGCACACGACCACCGTCCGTGAGGAACTGCCCTTGTGGGACAACTCCTTGGTCGCCTTCCTGCTTGTGGTCTTAGTGGGTTTTGAATGGATTGTGAGAAGGAGGTACGACCTGCCGTGACGGAGAATCGCCAAAAAGAGAACTTTTTTTCGTACGTGAAAGCCGTCTGGCGCCGCGCCCAGACGCTGCACGTTACCGCAGGCGCCCTGGCGCTGTGTCGGTGGATAATACCGCTGTTTCTGGCCGTAATGGCGATCGATTGGCTGACGGACCTGCCCGCGGTGCTGCGCGCCGCGTTTCTTGCGGGACTGCTGTCCGTTTCCGTATACAAGGCCTGGAAATGCGGGTGGTTGAATGTCCGCTCTTTCAACGCCGCGCACACAGCGCTGCGGATTGAAGAACATCTTGGCGGCTTGGAGAGCCTGCTGGTTACCGCTGTCCAGTTCCGGGAAAGCGCACTGTGCCCAGGAACATCGGAATCGATGCGCGACATGACCTGCCACCGCGCCGAGGAAGCGGTCGTGCCATTAAGGCCGGCGGACGCCGTTGTGTATCTTGGGCTCCGCCGCCCGGCGACGGTCGCGATCGTCCTGGCGCTGATCGTCGGTGTCTTCGCCGTTGTAAACGGGCCGGTCCTTGCCGCCGGAGCGGCCCGCATTTTCGCTCCCTGGATGGCGGTTCGTTATCCCACACGCACCCAACTCGACATGACCAATGGCGATATGATTGTGAGGGAAGGGGGCGTAGTCCGGATCCAGGCGCGCGTCTCAGGAGTCATTCCAAGCAGGGCAAGACTCGCCCTGCGGACCGGCAAGGGCAAGTCGCGGAAGCATGAACTGGTCATATCCGACGGCGTTTGTGAGTACACTATCGAATCGGTCTTCCGCGGATTCGAGTATCGCATCTTGGCCGGCGACGCGCGGAGCGATTGGTATTCCGTACAGGTGATCCCTTCTCCCCGCATCGCGAGCGCCGAGGTCAGCATCGAGTTCCCGCCCTATACCGACCGTCCGACCGAAACCGTCGAAGCGCTGACACTCACCGTTCCCGAAGGGACCCGCATCAAGTGGCGCCTTTCCCTCGATCGTGCGGTCAGCAAGGCGAATTACAACCCCGCCGGAGGGAAAACGCAGGTGCTGGACGTCAGCGAAGACGGACGCACGGTGACGATGCGGCAAGTAGCCACGCAGTCGCGGGCATACAGCTTCTCGTGGGTGGAAAGGGAGTATGGCTTTGCCTTCACGGGTCCCAGTCACCACCTGCAGGTGATGCCTGACCAGCAGCCTCATGTTGAGCTTACATCGCCCAGGGGCAACCTCTATGCGACCCTGGGACGCAGGCTCGTGTTGGCCTTCCGCGGTAGAGACGATCACGGTATCGGTGAGTCAGTTGTCGCCTATCGCGTCAACAAGACCGGGGAAGAGAAGGTTCGCTTTCCCGCGCCTACCCTCGGCGACGGTGGCGAGCACCGGATCGACTGGGATTACCGGACCGTGCTGCCCGATCTCGCTGTCGGCGACACGATCTCGTTCGTCGTGGAGCTGACTGACCGCTATCCGGGCCCCGAAGGTCCGCATCGCGTGCGCTCGGCGGCGCGGCGCATGACGTTCCTGTCGAGGGAGGACTATCTCGCGCACATCGCCAAGCAGAAGCGTCGCCTGCTTCTGCGGCTCCGAGCGATCTATCGGGAACAGCGTGCGGTGCATGATATCGTCCGTCGCCTTGACCCGTCCGACCCCGTATTCCTCCAGACGTGCCAACTCGAAGCGGTTCGCCAGAATCTGCTGGGTGAACGCATGGGCGTGTTGGCGCGGGCCATGGCTGAGCTGGTCGACGACCTGGCCGCGAACAACATTCCGGACGAAACGCACAGCGCGGCGCTGGGCCGGTTGTGCGCGGACATTCGGACCATAGTGGCCAAGCACGTCGGTGGGGCGGCAGACAGTTTCCGGGGCCTTGCCGCGGCTTCCGGCGACGGCGCGGCGGGTCGAGTGGCCGGCCTGGCGGTCGCGGTCCATCAGGTCAACACGGCCGGGCGCGAACTCGGGTGCCTGATCCTGCAACTCGGCTACAGGGATGCGTCGGAAGTCATGGCGCGTGAACTGCACGCGACCGCGCAGACCCAGGCGACCTTGCGTTTGAGAACCATCATGCCTCAAGACGGCGCCGGCACCGAGAGGTTGTCGCAGGACCAGCAGCGGCTCGCGCAGTGGCTGAGGCGCCTCCTCGCTGCGACGCCTCGCGAGACCGAGAGCACCGTCGAAGAGGCGCTGGTGGCGTTCAACCTGTCGCGACTGGTCAGGCGGCTGCAGAGCACCGGAGTCGACGCCGGGATGCACGAAGCCGTCGCGTTGATCGGCGACGGCGCGACGGCCGACGCGGTGCGCCTGCAGGCCGAGGCGATCCAGGCGCTGCTTCATGCGGAGTTCCGGCTGCGGGTCGGATCGGAATACGAGGCGCTGTCCAAGGCCCGCGAGCTGTTTCTCTCGCTGGCGGCGGGCCAGAAGGCGCTCCGTGCCGAGATTTCCGGCCTGACAGCGGAGGAACTCAGCAAGCGCCGATCCGAGTTCCAACGAGCCCAGGTTGCGGTGCAGCGGCAGCTTCAGTTGCTGCTGATGCCCTCGATCCCCGCGCCTCGCCCGCGCCTGTTCGATGCCGCTGTCCCGGCCCCGCCGCCGGTCCATGATCTACTGGCCACGGCCGAGAGCGCATTGAAAGGGTCCGTAGCACGAATGGCGACAGGGGACCCGGGCGCGGGCGAGCAGATGAAGGCGGAGAAGGCCTTCGAGGCCCTCGCGGAGATCGTGCGCCTGCGCACGTTCGCGCTGACGCAGGCTGAGAGGATTGACGCCCTTGCCGTCAGCGGCGAGAATCAGGCCATGAAGGTCGAGATGCTTCAAGAGCGGCTGCTCGGCCTGCTTGAGAAGACCGAGGACGCCGCCGCCGATCGCGCCGGTTCGGCTCGCCTGGCCAGGCAGGCCCAGGCCCTGGCTGATGACGTCGAGACGTTACGGCTGAGCATCGTTCGGGGGAATGATATCCAAGCATCGCCCGGCCAGGACAACGGGCCGCTCCTGGTCTGCCTCGGCGGGGCTGTCGGTGAAATGACCAGGGCCGTTGCGGCGATGAAGGACAATATGCCGAGTCAGGCGATCTCTGGTCAGGGGGCGGCTCTCAAGGCGCTGGAGGAGGCCGGCCGGCTGATCACGGAACAGACTGCGAACCATTCCATCTTTGCCGCCGTGATCGAGGTTACCCGAGACGTGCTGACGCCGAGCCCGCAACTGACGGAAATCGAGGCCGAGCAGCGCGACATGATGGAGGCGACCCGGAAGGCCAAGCCGGCGGACTTGGCCGGGCTGGTCATTCCACAGAAGAACCTGGTCCACGCCGTGAACGTCGTGCTCAATTCGCTGGACACGCTGGCCCACCGCATCGAATCCGGCACGGTGATGCTCTTCGCCAAGTCGGACATGGACGAGGCCGGGGTCGCCCTCGAGGAAAAGGACGTCGAGGAGGCGTTGGACGCCCAGTCCTACGTTGCTGACACGCTGCGTGAGCTTCGGGAGAAGATCGACGCGGTGACGCCGGAGTACCGCTATGTGCTGGAGGTGGTCGAGTTCCTGCATGAGGTCGCGCCGGAAAACCCGGCGATCCGGGCGGGGATGCGACGACTGCGGGAGGAGATGGCGGCCCCGGCGGGCGCCGATGTCGCCGCCAACCTGGACGATCGGCGTCGGGCCCTGGAAGACCGGGCGCGTCAATGGGGCGACCGGTTGCGCAAACTTACCGGACAGCAACGGTACGCCGAGACCGCGAGCCGGGTGACCAAAGCCGTCGGTTCCATGCAGGCCGACGCCAACGCCGCTGGGCCCCGGATGGAGGAGGCGGCCGGGGCGCTGGCTGCCGATGCGGCCGACCTTCGGAAGCTGATGGAGAACCTGGCATACCTGATGGCCCCGCCGCCGGACTTATCCCCGTCCGACGCCGGGCCGAGGCCCGAGGTCAAACTGGTCAGGGACGTGCTTTCGCTGGCGGCGCACCACAAGGACCTGTACAGGAAGACGCAGACGGCCCCGGCTGATCAGATGGCGGATCTTGCGAAAGTGCAACATAGGCTCGAGAAGCAGTGCGCCGCGTTCGTACCGGCATCGGGTTCGCATCCGAATCTTGTCGCGGCGAAGCGGCACATCTCAGAGGCTGCCGCGAAGCTGTCGGCCGGCTCCCGCGCCGAGGCGATCGCCAGTCAGCACGAGGCGGGCGAGGTCCTGCGATACTTCCTTCTTGAGTATGCGCTGAAGTACGTAGAGATCCCGCCCCCGGATCCCGCGGGACCCGACGGGCCGCCGGTGCTACGGTACGAAGTCGAGGAACAGGACATCTCCATCTTCATGCCGGGCGCCGTCAGCGGAAGGGCGCCAAAGGGCGGACGCCAGGAATGGGAAGTGCTGGGTCGGCGTGAGCGGGCAGCCCTGAACGAGAACTTCGCGCGCGAATTGCCCCTCGAATACCGGGCTATCCTCAAGGACTACTATGAGAGGCTGACACGATGAACACGATTGACAATAGCCGGTGCTGTCGCAGCGTGTGGCGATGGGCCATTGTCGTAGGCTTCACCGCAACAGCGATGGTGACCGCGCCGGTGACGGCATCTGGTGAGGAATCTGAGAAGAATGAGCCTGCGGCTGCGAATGGAACGCAACCCAAGAAAGCAACGGCGGCTTCCGGGGACGGCGCCCCGGAATTGACCGCCAAGGCTTCCCAGGCCATCGACAAGGGGCTTAAGTACCTGCTTTCCGTTCAGAAGAAAGACGGCTCCTGGGACGAAGGGGGCGAGGGGAGGCACGACGTCGGCATCACGTCCTTGGCTCTAATGGCGTTCATGTCCAAGGCGCATTTTCCCGGTTCCGGCCCGTACGGGACGCAATTGGAGCGCGCCAAGGACTGGCTTCTGAAGAAGGCGAAGGAGGCGGCCGACGGGTATCTGGGCGCCGTGATGTACGAGCACGGGCTGGCCACGCTCGCGCTGTCTGAGATGTGGGGGATGACGCGGAGCAAGGAGGACGACGACGCTATCCAGAAGGCGCTCGAAGCGGCGGTGAAGGTGATTCTACGCTCGCAGAATCCCACCGGCGGCGGGTGGCGGTACCAGCCGCAGATCGACGCCGGCCAAGATACGTCGGTGACCGTGATGGTGTTCGTCGCGCTGGCCTCGGCGCGGCAGGCGGGCATCATGGTCCCGAACGAGACTATCAAAAGGGTCATTACCTATCTCGAAGGCGCGTGGAATGCCCAGACCGGCGGTTTCACGTATCCGCCAAACGGCAGCGGCGGCCGACCCACGGTCGCCTGCACCGGCGGCGGGGCGTACGCCGCCCAGCTCGCGGGCCATCGCGACGCCGAAATGGTCTCCGCGGCGCTTCGCTACCTCGAGAAGCAGTCGCCGGGCATATTCGGCAGTTTCAGGCACTACTATTATGGGCACTACTACGCCATACAGGCCATGGTGCAGGCCGGAGACAAGCAGTACGCCGCGTGGTATCCCCGTATTCGAGATGCCCTGATCAGCAAGCAGCAGAGCAACGGTTCCTGGACACGCGGACGGGGCGCAGCCCACACGACCCCGATGGCGATCATCATTTTGGCGACTCCGCATCGATACATTCCGATTTATCAAAGGTGATTCGCTACAGGAGGCGGCGGACGAGCATGAAGCGACAGGAGAATATAGCGGTGACATGGGCCGCGATCATGCGCGGATGCCGGCCTGCATTGCTGGCCGCCGTATTGACTGCCGCCTGCGTGTGCGAGGCCCAGCCGGGGCCTACGGCCAGACCGAGCCCCGCTGCGCCGATCCCTGATGGCAGGATCGCACCTCTGGCCGCGAAGCTGGCCCGAGGCAATGAGGCAAGGTCATCCGTCCGATGGCGGTTGGCCTGCAAGGGCCTCATTCGCGAGGGCGAAGCGCTGCTCGAGGCCTACCCGGCTGCACCCAACCGATACCGCGTGCTGGGGATCGTCTTTAAGAGTCAGAAGCGATTGCTGGGCCTGGAGAATTCCGACCGGAATCGCGGGGCGCTCTTTGACATGTGCAAGAAACTGGCGCAAGCCCCCGATGAGTACGCCAACCTGCGCCTGGAGGCGGATCTGCTGCTTTCGGAGAGAGACCTCACGGCCAAGGGCGCCACACTGCAGGATCGCGCGAAGGCGCTGGCGGCGATCGTAGGGCGCTACCGCGGCACGCCGGCGGAGGCGAAGAGCCTGATGATGGCCGCGCGGATTGCCCCGAAGCTTGAGGCGCCCGCTCTGGAGACGGAGGTCTTCAACGCCCTGAGCGAACGTTTCGCAGGCGATCCAAGCGTTATTGAGTTCCGTCGGAAACACCTCGGGATCAGTCGGCTGGACGTGCTGTTTGCCGGCACGTACACACGTGCGGACGGCGTTGTCCTGCGTTTCCCGGCTGATCTGACGGGGCGGCTGAGCGTCATGGTGTTCTGGTCGCGGAAGACGCCCGACTTCGAGCGGTACATCGAGGGGATCAAGAAACAGCAGTCCCTCCATCCGGGCCGATTCGAGGTCTTCAGCTTTAATCTCGACGAACTGCCTGACGCAGGGGCCGGGACGCTGAGCGCCTTGCAGTTGGATTGGACGGTTATGCGGCTGCCTGGAGGCAAGAAGAGCCAGGCATTTCGCACGTATGCACAAAAAGACCCGGTCGGTATCCTCGTAAACGCATACGGCCATGCTCTCCTGGCGCCGACCTTGCTGAACGCGGCGAAACAGGCCAAGCTTGGCGTGCGCGGCGTACCGTTACCGATGCTCACGTTGCATCGGCGCCTTGAAGACCCACGATATCTTTCGCAATTGCAGTCGCTGTTAATTGGCGATGTTCTGGTCACAGAGCCCGATGGTCGCCTGGATGCCGCCTTGCCCCCCGAGTTGAAGATGGCCCCAATGGGCTCGGGCAAGGAAGCCGGAGCCAAGCTGGCTCGTACAGCCGAGTCAGTGCCCGCCGAGACGCTGCGCGCCATCCAGAAGTGTTTCACGCCGGCGCCCTTCCGCTACCGACTGGCGACCGCCGAGGCGCTGGCGAACTACACGAAGGCCGAGAAGCTGTGCGGCCAGGCGGTCAGGCAACACCCGGCCGCGCCGGATCTCTGGATCGTGCGCAACCGAAGGATCATCGCCCTTTTGGGCATGTGGACCCTTACCGGTGAGCCCAAGCATCTTGAACAAGCAGCCCGAGAGGCGCGCGCTTCTCTGGCCGCAAAGCTGCCACCCGGCGCCGACATCATCCCGCGTTTCTGTCTCGCCAAGGAAACACTCCGGCGGGGGGACTCGAAGCCGGAGTCCGTCCTCCTGGACTTGATCGAGAAAACAGGCGGAGCCCGAGCGCCCTGTTCGGCCCATGCCGCGGCCGCGATCCTGGCGCTGAACGCCAATGCGCGGGACTTGCATAATCGTTACCGCGCCGCACTTCTGGCAGCGCCGGACGGGGGCAGTCCCGTGCTTTGGTCCATGGTCTCGTCCCTGCGTGACCGAATCTATACC
>Ga0180429_10001736_pt1 | contig 18365 bp, 11 predicted proteins | sample SS_ome_FD_132428 | JGI IMG/M metagenome (GOLD analysis project Ga0180429, IMG submission 132428) | Hypersaline lake sediment archaeal communities from the Salton Sea, California, USA - SS_1_S_1 metaG | ecosystem: Environmental > Aquatic > Non-marine Saline and Alkaline > Hypersaline > Sediment ...
CGAGAACGGCAACTGGACCATAGGCGAAGGCGAGAGCTTCATCTACGACGCCTTCAACCGCCCGGTGGAATACCGCGGTCCCCTGGGCGACCTCGACTACACCTTCGATGCCTTCGGGCGCCTCGCCGCCCGCCTGGACCTGGGATCGGGCACTCCGGAGGAATTCACCTATGCGGGGCCGCGCCTCATCCAGACCGAGGCGGCCACTCCCTATCGCAGCATCTGGGGCCTTGATCTCATCAACACGGAGAGCGGCGGGCCACCCTTCGCCCATCTGCAGGACCCCATGGGCAGCGATAGAATCGTCACGGACTTCTACGGTCCCATCACGGAGGAGACCGCCCGATACACCGACACCACGGCGCCGAGCATCTACGACGGAGGGGGCACGCCCCTCGGCGACGAGAGCGCCATCGGGAACAGCCACTTCTTCGACACCGACTCGCGGTGGGATTCCTTGAGCGACCTATACATCGGAGGCAGCGCCTCCAATACCTGGGGCGGCATCGACCTTCCCCAGTGGGGCTCCTTCGTGCATCCCCCCTCGCGGCGAACCATCCGGCCCGAATGGCCCGGTGACCCCCTTGGGAATCCGTACATCTTCGGCGGCAACGGCCGCTACAGCCCGGCCGACGAAGGCCCTTTCAGCCCTGACGAATGGAGATTCCCGTTCCCCTCCAGTACGACCACAGGGAGCGGGAGAGGGCTCTTCATGCCGTCCCCGCTGGATGCATCCTCCCCCTCCTCTCCTGTTGGTTGGGACATTCCGGAGCGGATGGCCGGATGGGCCGGGGTCGATGATATCCTCGGCGAGGCTCCCTTGGACTCGCCCCATGGATACAGCATCCCCCTGCCCGCACAAGAAGCTTATGTGATGAAGACCCTCCCCCCTTCTGAGTCGGTCCTCGGTGAGACAGCAACCGTACACGGGATTTGTCCGGACGGACCATCGTCGCTGACGCCTGATTGGCGAGTCCCCCTCGTCTTTTTAGAATCATGTGATGGTTTTCCGTTCAGCAACAGAGATGCATGCAGGTCGCCGGTCAACATCAACACGGCGAGTTGGCCCGTGCTGACGGCCGTTATCGAAGACCTGCTCCCGCCGGAACTTCGGCCCATGGAGAGCCCCTTCGATTGCCCCGATTCTCCCTGCGCCGGACCGCCGGTCGAGGTGAGTCCCGAAGCCCCCGGGCCGGCCCTCTGCCCGACCAACCAAATACGCCCCGTCGCTCTCGACCCGGGGCTCTGCTTTCCAACAACGCGCTTTTCCCACCAGGGCCGCAAAGTCGCCATAGATGAAGGCAACTTCATTTATGTCGGACTCATTTGTCACTGTGCCGACGGCCCATGCGCATGCGCTTCAGACGGTTCAACACCGGACGAAACCATCACTCCATGGAGATTGCCCAATAGACCCGTACCCGACGGCGTCTGTGGAGGCCACGGCGAATGCCTGCCCCCCAACAAGTGCCAGTGCGGCCCCTAGCACGGAGTCAGGCACTGAAAACCTCGTTTCTCGCCCCGCTCCGCCGGAACCCGTACTGTCTCCCGGCTCCTGGACGGAGCTTCGGAAAGGAGAGCCCATGAATGTTTGCGTGAGAATCCTGACCATCGCAGGCATTCCAACCCTTCTGGCACTGCTGTCCGTTCCGGCAGCGCCCCTCCATGCGGAATCCCCGCTCGAAACAGGCCTCGTCGTCGAATCGGTGGAGAAAGGCGGCGCTGCGGCGAAGGCCGGGCTCCTGCCCGGTGACCGCCTGCTCTCCTGGAAGAGAGCGTCCACGCCTCCCGCCAACCCGGAGCCTGCCTCGGGAACGCTCCGCAGCCCTTTCGACCTCATGGATGCGGAGACCGAGCAGGGGCCTCGCGGCTCCGTCACCCTCGAGGGGTTGCGCGGAGGCGAATCCGTGACATTCAAGCTGAAGGGAAGCGAATGGGGACTCACCGTCCGGCCGGACCTGCCGGCTGAGGCCCTGACGCTGCTGAATGGGGGCGATCTCCTGCTCTCGGAAAGCAGCGAGGGGGACACGCTCGGCGACCTGAAAGCGCGTACTTCGAAGGTGAAACAACGTTGTGGCCGGCCCGCTCAGGCGTGGGTTCTCTTACGGTGGGGTCAGGCACTCTTGAAGATCAACCGCAGGTCCGAGGCGAAGGGTCTTTTCGAGAATGCCCTCCTCGCCCTGCGGCCCGAAGAGTCCGCAGCCGCCTGGATCCAAGAGGCCCTGGCCGAAACCGCGGCCGCAGACAACGACTATGAGGGCGCAACCGCCGCACACCGCCGGGCCCTCGCCATCCGGGAGAAGCACGATGAAGACGGCCTGCCGGCCGCCAGGAGCCTCTACGAAATTGCACGAATCGTCCTAAAAACCGGACGGCTGGACGATGCCGAAGAATCGCTGCGCAGATGCCTGGCGATCAGGGAAAAGGCCTGCCCGGGAAGCCTCGAGGTAGCAGCCTGCCTGAGCACCCAGGGGGTGGTGGCCGCACATCGAGGCCGAATGGAACAGGCCGAGAAGCTCTACCTGAGAGCCCTCGAGATCCGCGAGACCATCGCACCCGGAAGCCGCCATGTGGCCGACAGCCTGAACCACCTCGGCATCGTGGCCTACAGCCGCGGCGACCTGGCCGCCGTGGAGGATTATTTCCGGAGAGCCCTGGACATATACAGGAGAGTCATGCCCGACAGCACCCGCCTCGCCACGATCGTCGGCAACCTGGGTGTGGTGGCCCGCACCCGCGGCGACCTGGCGAAGGCCGAGTCCTTCTACCGCGACGCGCTTCGAATCCTGGAGCGAAAGGCGCCGGAAGGCCCCGAAGCCGCCAGGACGCTGAACAACATGGGCATCGTTTACTACCATCGGCGCAACTACGAAGAGGCGGAATCCTTCTTCCTGCGGGCCCTGGAGATCCGGGACCGGATCCAGCCCGAAAGCCTGCAGGCGGCCCGGAGCATCCACAGCCTGGGGGACGTGGCCTTCGCCCGGGGCGACCTGGCCGCCGCCGCTGAGCGATACGGCCGGGCGTTGAAGATCGAAGAGGAGGAGGCGCCGGGAAGCATGCAGTGCGCGGAGACCCTCTCCAACCTGGGCGTCGTCGCCAAGGCGGCGGACGACCTGCAGGCATCGGCCGCGTTTTTCGACAGAGCCCTGAACATCCAGAAGAAGCACGCCCCAGAGGGCCTCGAAATCGCCATCACGCTCCTCGAACTCGGAGACCTCGCCGATCGAATGGGCGATACGGCCCTGGCCGAGACCCGTTACCGGGAATGCCTGAGGATCCGCGAGCGCCTCGCGCCCCGAAGCCTCCAGGAGGCCGAGGCAGCCTACGACCTGGCCTCCCACCTCCGGAATCGCGGCGACCGCGAAGGGGCCCTTTCGCTCTACGCCAGGGCCATCCGAGCCCTCGAGGGGCAGGTGGGCATGCTCGGTGGGTCGGAGGAGATGCGGGCGGCCTACCGGGCCACCTACATCGACTACTACCGCGACTACATCGATCTCCTCATCGCCGCCGGCCACGAGAAGCAGGCCTTCGACGTCCTGGAACGCTCCCGGGCGCGGCAGCTCCTGGCCATGCTGGCGGAGCGTGATCTCGTATTCGCAATAGACATTCCCGAGTCCCTGGACCGGGAGTTCCGGATGACCCGCACCGAATACGGGAAGGCCATGGCTGCGCTGGGCTCCGCAGCCGGCGAGGACGAGGCGAAGATCGGGGAGTGCAGGCGCGCGCTCGAGGATGTGCGCGGCCGCTACGCGCGGCTGAAGGAGGATATCCGAAAGGCCTCTCCGTCGCTCGCCGACCTCCGGTACCCCGAGCCCCTGACGCTGGTCTCCGCCCGCGCCCTGCTCGAGGAGGGCACCGTCCTGCTCACCTATTCGGTGGGAGAGGCGAAGAGCCACCTCTTCGTCCTGGACGCCGGCGGCCTAAAAACGGCCGCCATCGGAGCGGGGCGAAACCAACTCGCGCGAAGGATCCGCCGGTTCCGGAGCGAGATCGAACGGCGCGCCGAGACCCCGTCGGCGTCCACGCTGTCGGAACTTCTCCTGCGTCCGGCCGAAGCGGCCATCTCACGCGCGCGGCGCCTTCTCGTCGTTCCCGACGGACCGCTTCACTTCCTCCCGTTTTCGGCTCTCGAAGCCCCGGAGGGCGGCCGCCGCCTGATCGAAGGGCTCCCCGTCCACACCGTCGTATCCCTGACCGTTTACAAGGAACTCATCGGGGACCGCTCCTCGCCCCGGGAACCCACCCTCACCGCCTTCGGAAACCCCTCCTATCCTACGATGCCTCCGGAGGGAACCGTGCCCGAGGGGATTCCGCCCGAACTCCGGTCGGCCCTTCTTCGGGGGGCTTGCCTCGACCCGATCCCCTTCACGGGGACCGAGGTTCGGAGCATCGGAGCGTGGTATCCCGGCAGGGCGAACCTCCAACTGGGGCCGGATGCCACCGAGGAGGCCGCCCGGTCCGTCGGAAAGGGCGCCTCGCACATCCACTTCGCCTGCCACGGCATCGCGGACGAACGCTCCCCGCTGAATTCCTGCCTTCTTCTCACGATTCCGGAGGATGCTCCGGAAGGCGCGGAAAACGGCCTCCTCGAAGCGTGGGAGATCTTCGAGTCCGTCCGCATCGACGCCGATCTGCTGGTACTATCCGCCTGCGAGACGGCGCTGGGCAGGGAGATGGGGGGAGAGGGCATCGTCGGCCTCACGCGTGCCTTCCAGTATGCGGGAGCCCGCTCCATCGTGGCCTCGCTCTGGTCCGTGTCCGACCTTTCCACCGCCGAGTTCATGCGGCGGTTCTACGGGTATCAGCGGGAGGGGAAACCGACGGACGAGGCGCTCCGCCGCACGCAGGTGGATTTCATCGCCGGCCCCATCCGCATCACGGACGCGACAGGGAAGGACCGGGAGATTGATGCATCCCACCCCTTTTATTGGGGAGCGTTCGAGTTGATCGGCGACTGGAGGTAATCGGCGGCAGAGGTCCTCTCAGGCTTTCTGTTTCGGCGGCTCCCACAGTTCGAATCGGACGCCCTCGAGGTCGTAGGCCCACCCGAAGCGGCCGAATTCGCCGCTCTCGGTCTCCTCGTCCACCTCGACACCCTTTTCCCTGAGGTCCGCCAGCACGAAATCGAGATCGCCGACGATGTAGTTGATCATGTACGAAGCCGTGCTCTTCTTGAAATACTCGGTGTCCCGGGGGAAGGGCGACCACACCGTCATGAGGTCCTTCGAGGGCGGGCCCGGCCGCACCCACGGAAAGACGATGAAACCGTCCTGATCCGCGCTGAGGCCCATTTTTTCGACATACCACTGCTGTTTCTTCTCCGTGTCGTCGCACTTGAAGAAGATGCCTCCGATGCCCAAGATACCCTTCATCGGGCTCTCCGTTTCCCCCCCCACGGGTTCAACGTCCTGTCAGCAGGAGGTTTCCGCACCGAGGAAACCGTTGATTACCTTCTGCACCTCGCCGATCGAGATCTCCCCGTCTCCGTTGCAGTCGGCCCCGTTTCCCGCCGGCAGGGAACCGAGGAACATGTTGATGGCCTGCTGCACCTCGCCGATGGTGATCTCCCCGTCGCCGTCGGAATCCCCCGGGATGCCCGCCTCCACCGTGATGGAGCCGGTCTGGGTGCAGGTGATACCGTCGGCGGTGACGGTGAACGTCCAGGCATAGGTGCCCTCCGTCTCGTAGGCGTGCGTGGCCGTATCGGTATCTGCCGTGGCCCCGTCGCCGAAATCCCAGTGAACCGCAGGCGTCTCGATGCAGTCGGTTGCGGTGTGCGTCGAGGTAAAGGGGATTTCCTGAAGCGTCACCGCACCGGCAGGCGCGTCCCCCGAGCAGACGATGGCGCAGGGAGGCTCATCGACGATCACGTACCCGGTCTGCGTGCAGGAAACATCCTCCACCTCCACCGTGAACGTCCATGGGTAGGCCCCCGGGGTTTCGAACAGATGGACGGGATGCTGCTCGGCGGAACTCGTGCCGTCGCCGAATTCCCACCGGAAGGTGAAGGGTCCGTCGCAATCCGGGGCGATAATGTCTCCGGAAAAGTGCACCTCCAGCGGCGCCGGTCCCGTGGGAGGACCAACGGATGCATCGCAGGTAATCTCACAGGGATTGACGACGACGACGGTTCCGCCGGCAGTGCACTCTGATTGATCGGCCGTCACACGGACCGTCCAGTCGTAGCTGCCCGCCTGCCCATAGGTATGCCTCGGATTTTCTAGAGCGGAAACATGGCCGTCCATGAACCGCCAGTAGAAGCGGAGGTCCTCGTAGCAATTCTGCTGCGTCGCATTTGCCAAGAAATCGACGACGAGCGGCACTTCCCCGGAGGTGGGAGAAGCCGTTGGGGAACATAGAATCTGGCAATCCGACGTGACATCGATGGTTCCGGTCTTCTCGCAGGTCACTGCCGATTCGACGGTGGCGGTCATCGTCCAGGAATAGGAGCCGGGGGCGGCATATTGATGAATGGGATTCTCCTCCGGCGATGTTTCCCCGTCCCCGAACTCCCAGAAGTAGGAGACGGGTCCCGTACAATCGACGGGTGCCGCCTCTGCATCGAAGAGCACCGTCAGCGGCCAGGTTCCCTCCTCGGGCGTCGCGGACGCCTCGCAGGACAGGGTACATCCCTCCAAGGAGACGGTCCCCGAACGGCTCTCGACGTGCAGGTCGTTTCCGCTGCAGTCGGTGGCGTGAAACACGCCGAGGATCTCCGTCTGCCCTGTGATCCCGGCACGTGGGCGGAATGTCAGGATCATGGCTTCACCGGTCGCCATTTCGTTCTGGGTGAAGCCGATGACCTCGGCGCAAACGCCCAGCGGCCATTCTTTGAAACCGGCACCCTTATCGGCACTGTCCGCGCTGGCGCCCGGCTGAACGTCCAGCAGTTCAAGCAATTCGGAATCGTATCGCAGGAATCCCTGAATCCCGCAGAGGCCGGATTTCGTGCCGCCCACGGACACGCTCACCGAAAAGTCTGTTTGTGCGGGCACTGTCTTGCTTTCGATGGCGACGACGTATGCGGGCGCCGAGCCTGCGCTCACCTGAACCACCGAACAGGATCGGGTGGAAGGATAATCGCCGTCCGTCACGTGATAGGTCCCCGGCGTACCGGGCGCCGTGTAGAGACCACCCGCCGTAATCGCGCCTCCGGCCGGCCCTTCCACGACGCTCCACGACACCGGTTCGTGGATCGAATGGAACTGGAGGATTTCGGACGGATCCAGGATATCGAAACTCGGGTAGGGCCCCAGGGAATGGGTATCCGTCCCGCTGACTGCGCCGCCTACTGCCTGAACCTCGCCGATGCTTACGGCTCCATCGTCATTCGCGTCGACGCCGCAGGCGATGGGTTCGAGTCCCCACCACATGTTGATGGCCTTCTGAAGTTCTCCGATGGTGACCTGGCCGCTGCCGTCGCAATCGCCCTGAATAAGCGGATCCCCCAATTCCTTCGTCTCCTCGCCGAGAAACCGCCCATGGGTCGCGGTCTCGAACGCCCTCGCGAAGGAAGGGACCAGGAGACAAAGCGAAAACGCCCAAAACATCAAACGAAGGCTCATCGAGGCACGACAACTTGCCATGCATACCCCCTTAAGATACGAATGATCTTATCAGCACGACACCTCGCCGCCGAGGAATCCGTTGATCACCTTCTGTACCTCGCCCAGCGAGGCCGCTCCGTTCTGATCGCAATCCACGCCGCAGTCCACCGGTTCCTCTCCGAGGAACATGTTGACGGCCCGCTGCACCTCGCCGATGGAGATTTGGCCATCACCGTTGCAGTCGCCGGGCGGCGGCCCCGACGGCGTCCAGATCTCGGCGGTGTCGAGCACGAGGGCGCTGACCCCGCCCATGCCTCCGGTGACGAGCACGCGACCGTCCTGAAGGAGCGTCAGGACGGGATACTCTCTCCGCTCCACCATCTCGCCCGCCTCGCTCCAGGTTTCCGTGGCGGGATGGAAGAGCTGCGTGTTGGCGAACCAGAAGTTGTACCCCGCCCCGCCGACGACGAGTACGTCACCATCGGGAAGGAGCACCATGTCGAGGGTCCAATGGGGATAGAGCATGGGTGTCGTGGTGATCCACTCCCCCGCCGCGGGATCGTAGATCTCCGCCGAATCGTATACGACCGTGTCCTCCTCCGTACCGCCCGCGACAAGAACCCGGCCGTCCTCGAGGCGGACGGCGGCGTGCTGACACCGGGGATCCGCCAGAGAGCCGGTCATCGTCCAGGTACCCGCCGCCGGATCGTAGATCTCGGCGCTGTCCAAGACCTCCGCGTCGAATTCGCCGATGTCGACCCCGGCGGCCGCGAGCACCCGGCCGTCCTCGAGGAGCGTCAGCGTGCACCCGTCGCGCTTCGTGTTCATCGATCCCGTGGGCGTCCACTCACCCGTAACCGGGTCAAAGATCTCAGAGGTCAGACTATCACTGCTCCCCGCCACCAGCACCCTGCCGTCAGACAATCGAACACCCCTGGGGAAATCCCGGCGCTCATTCATGGGCCCCGTTCGCGTCCATGCATCGACAACCGGGTCATATATCTCTGCATCGGATACAGTCAAATCGGGCACGCCGCCCATCTCACCACCCACGATGAGGACACGGCCATCTGCCAGACCCACGGCCGCCGATAATTTCCTCGGGCCGTTCAGCACCCCCGCCGGAGAGAAGGTTCCCGTTCCAAGATCAAAGATCTCCGTCGTCTCATACTGGATATGCTGCGGGCTGCCGCCGGCCACGAGGACTCTGCCGTCCTCGAGAAGCGTCGCGGTATGGTGATGCCGTCGCTCGGCCATCGAACCGGTCGACGCCCACGAACCCGCCGCCTCGGGCACGCCCGCAAACGAGCCGACAACGGCCGCCGCGAGACTCGCGGCGATCAACATTCCATGGATGATTCTGCGCATTCCCATTTAGCTCCCCTCCCCACCTCGTACTCCGGAGGAACGACACGGCATCCCCGGGCCCGCCCGGCCGCGAGGATCCCCTCCGGACACATCATCATACTCCCTCGAGAAGGTCATTTCACCTACTCTCCCACGAATCTCACAGCCATCCCATGAAAGGCGCAGATTCACCCATGAGAGGCGCATATTTCCCACGAGCATGCATTTCGTCAGTATGGAAGGATCTTCTTCGGAACGGCGATGGCCAAAGAACCGCCTAGCAGGCAGATCAGCAGGGCCATGGCAAGAATCCGGCTTTCGTTGACATGCATGAAGACTCCCCTCTCGGCGGGCCGGTCGCTCTCGGGATATCACCGAGAAACGCTCCAAACCATCCAGCCGTGAGATTGCATCGGCAGGCGTCCGGCCCCATAGTATGGGGAGGGAGGACCATCATGAGCATCGGAAATATTGCGAAGATCGGCATTTGCACGGCGGCATTGCTTCTTGTCCCTGCGGCGGCGGCCGCCGATCCAGGCATCCGCATCGGGGAGGATTCCATCCAAGTGACCCTGGAGGCGGGAGACTACCGTCTGGTGCAGAAAGACGGGTTCACGCGCATCGTGATGGACGGCTTCGAGGCCCTGGCCGTCCCCGGATGCCCCGCGCTTCCAGCGAAGCGGTTCCTCCTCGCCCTGCCGCCCGGAACCCGGCCCGTCACCCTCGAGGTCGGGGAGGTCGCATCGAGGGCGCTGCCGGGCTCCTACGACATCCCTCCGACGCCCGCCGTGCGGCCCGCCTCCGGTTCTCCCCGTTTCCGGGATGCCGTCCGGCGGATGGAGCGTGAATGGGAGGCCGCTTACGAGTCCTCCTACGGGCGCGGCGATCCCTATCCCGCAGAGATCGTCCGGCGCGTCGGCTCGGGAACCCTCCGCAAATACGCATACGTCTCCGTGGCCTTCTACCCGTTCACCTACCATCCCGGATCCGGGAAGCTCACGGCCCACGAGAGCGCCCGCATCGAAATCGGATTCGAGCGCGACGACGAGTCCTGCCCCGGCGGGGTGCTCCCTGAAACCCTCCTGATGGACCGCGCCGCGGACGGCAGGGCGGCGGCCCTCTTCATGAACTACGAGGAGATCGCCCCCCTCTACGCGCCGCCGCCGGGCCGGGCGCCCACCAGCACCTACGACTACGTCATCCTGACGACGGCCGCCCTCTCCCCCACCGTCGATGCGACATCTTTCCCCTCCTGGAAAACCGCCCTGGGCTTCTGCGTGCGGACGGTCCTGACGAGCGACGCCCTGATCACCGGCCAGCCGGGCGCCGACCAGGCCGAGCGGATTCGGAACTTCCTCCGGTCACACTACAACGCCTGGGGCATCCGGTACCTGCTCATCGTCGGCGACTACGCCACGGTGCCCATGCGGATCTGCTATCCCGATCCGAGCTATCACGTTTACAACCCCAACGACCCGGGGTTAGTGGCTCCGGGGACACCCACCGATCACTACTACGCAGACCTCTCCTACTCCGACGCGGCCTCGTGGGACTCGGACGGCGACGGCTATTTGGGCGAGTACGGCCACGACGATCCCGATTTCCTCGCGGAGATCTCCGTGGGCCGCATTCCCGTGGATGACCCTGCCCGCATCACCTACTCGCTGGAGAAGCTCGTCGCCTTCGAGATGGACACGGGCGCTTGGAAGAACAACGTCCTGCACGCAGGATCCATCCTCTTCTTCGAGAACCAGAACCACGGCGGCGGACCCTTCGTGGACGGTTCAACGGCCCTCGCGGCCATGGAGACCGACTTCATGGCCGGCCGGACCATCACCCACCTCACCGAGCGCGAGGGTCTGGTGCCATCCCTCTTCACCTGGCCCGCCATCTCCGAGACCTCCTTCACCGACGCCTGGGGCAACGGTGAGCACGCCATCGTGAACTGGTCCGGCCACGGCTGGCCCGACAGCGCCAACCGGACCATCTGGAGCTGGGACGACGGGGACGGCGTACCCGAACACGGAAACGGCGAGCTGACCGGCTACCGCTTCATCGGCCACGGCTCCACGAACGTGGATGACGACCACCCCTCGATCCTCTTCGCCATATCCTGCGACGTGGGGTTCCCCGAACCCAACCCCTACGGGAACCTGGGCATCGACCTGCTGACCCTGCCCGGCTGGGGACCCTCGGCGGGAGTCGTCAGCGCGGCCCGCCCCGCTGCCGTCTCGGGAGATTTCACCAACGATCCCGGCGGAACCGAATCCATCTGCTACGAGTTCAACCGGTACATGATCGAGCAGGGCGAACGGGTGGGCGACGCCCTCTACGACGGGAAGTTCTACGCCACGACGAACTACGGGTGGGATCGCGTCTACGAGTACATGAACCTGTACAACTTCAACCTGTACGGAGACCCGGCCCTCGAGGTCGCAGGCGGCGCGCCGTCCCCGCTGACCCTCATGCTGGCGAAGTCACCCGAGGCCTCCTACAAGACCATCCTGGACTGGTCGGGCGGCTGGGCCTCCGCATGGACCCTCGAACGCTCCGACACGCCCGATTTCGCAACGTGCGTCACCGTCTACGACGGGCCGCTCCGCTCAGCCATGGACTCGGCCACAGCGAATCCGGTCGTCTACTACCGCGTACACGGCGATTGACTACGCCACGAAGAGTTTGTTCGTGGCGAAAACGGGATCGCTCGTCAGATTGATCCCCAGCCGCCTCAGCCCCTTCTCATCCCCCGGAGTCGGGATGTGGCTCATGTGGGCCTCGCAGCCCCGCAGCTTCGGAAGCTGCTCCATGGCCAGCCGGGCCGTGGGATTCGTCGTGGCGCCGATGGAGAGGGCGATGAGCACCTCCCGCACGTCGAGGCTGATGGTCTCCCGCTGCAGGTACTGCTTTTTCAATCCGGCGATGGAGTCGATGATGTTGTCTCCGAGAAGTTCCAGTTTCTGGGGAATCCCGGCGATCTGCTTGACGGCGTTGAGCACCAGGCTCGAGGCGGCGTGCATGAGCGGAGAGTTCCGGCCGATGGCCATGGAGCCGTCGGGCAGCTGCAGGGCCGCTCCGACGAAGATGCCCTCGCGGCCCTTGCCCTCCGCCTGCTCGGCCTCGCTGGCGGCCTCCCGGGCGGGCAGCACCGGAGGGCGGCTCTCGGGCCGCACCTGGTACTCCTCCATGAGGGCCTCGATGCGCCGCACCGATTCGGCGTCGGCCTGGCCCGAGGCGTACTCGCAGGCGTACCGGAAGTAGCGGCGGACGATCTCCTGCCTGGCAGCCTCCTGCGCGTCCCCGTCATCGACGATGGCGAATCCGGCGCGGTTGACGCCCATGTCGGTGGGCGAGCTGTACAGCGACCGGCCGCCGGTGATCTTCTCGAGGATGCGCCGCAGCAAGGGGAATGCCTCCACGTCACGGTTGTAGTTGACCGCCGTTTCCCCGTGAGCCTCCAGATGGAAGGGATCGATGAGGTTCACGTCCCGCAGGTCGGCGGTGGCCGCCTCGTAGGCCGCGTTCACCGGGTGCTTGAGGGGGAGGTTCCAGATGGGGAAGGTCTCGAACTTGGCATACCCCGCGTTCACGCCGCGCCGGTGCTCGTGGTAGACCTGCGAGAGGCACGTCGCCATCTTTCCGCTGTTTGGGCCCGGTGCGCTCACGACCACGAGGGGCCGCTCCGACTCGATGAAGGGATTGGCGCCGTAGCCCTCGTCGCTCACGGCGCGGTCCACCTCGGAGGGATACCCCTCGATGGGCCGGTGCGCGAACACGCGCACGCCCCGGCGCTCGAGTTTCGTCTGAAAGGCCTTTGCGGCCGACTGCCCTTCGTACCGCGTGATGACCACGGCGCGCACCTTCAACTCCCAACTCCTCAGGTCGTCGATGAGCTTGAAGGTGTCGGCGTCGTAGGAGATGCCGAAATCGGCGCGCATCTTCTTGCGCTCGATGTCGCCGGCGTAGATGCAGATGATGATCTCCGCCTGCTCTTTCAGCCGGCTCAGCAAGCGCATCTTGACGTTGGGATCGAAGCCCGGCAGCACCCGGGCCGCGTGGTAGTCGAAGAGCAGCGTGCCGCCGAACTCCAGGTAGAGCTTGTTGTCGAAGCGTGAGATACGCTCCGTGATGGCGCGTGTCTGCTCCTCTAAGTACTTCTCGTTATCGAAGGCCTGGCCGGATGTCGTCACGGATTCCCCTCCTCCAGTAGGCCGAGATTGTAGCACGGGCGATGCCAATCCATGCATCCCGGGGAACACCCCGGAATCGCCGATGGAATCGGCTCCCACGGCAACGGCCGGAGCACAAAACCTGAGAGGGCCGGATGTCGGAAAGGGGAGGCTCCGCCCCAGAGTTTCGCATGCGGATCAGGGATAGGCCAGGAACGGGCGCCGCGCCTCGATCCAGGCCTCCTCGTCGGGGATCAATCTGGCATCGAAATCCTCCGGCGGCGCCGCCGGATCGTCCACCCACTCGCGGAGGAAAATGCCGCCGGAGAGGAGGTCGACGGCCAGCCGTTCCGTCTCGTACTCGTAGGGGAAGCGCCGCCAGATCTTGAACTCGGGATATTCCAGCCGCAGCGCCTTGAGGAATAGGGCCGCGAGGCGGTAGGGCCGGAAGCGTTCGTGGTCGTAGTCCGGCCCGTCGGTGTGAATCTGAAGGCCCGCGCACAGGGACCCCGCATGCTTGTGGAAGGTGGGCTCGAACCAGCAGGGCCGCAGCAGGCACCCCTCCATCCAACGGGGGGCCATGGATTCCATCCGGGTGACGAGGGCCCGAACGTCGAGGCCGGGTGCGCCGAAGACCTCCAGGGGGGTGGAGGTCCCGCGCCCCTCGGAGAGCGTCGTCCCCTCGAAGAGCACCGTGCCGGGGAAGCAGCGGGCCATGTGGAGGCTCGAGGCGTTGGGGCTGGGATTGACCCAGGAAAGCGCTCCCTCCGGCCATCCGAAACCGGGAGGCGCACCTGTATCGTAGGCCTCCATGGGAACCACCTCGAGGTCGACGGCCAGCCCCTTCTCGCGGGCGTACCATCGGGCGATCTCGCCGAGTGTCAGGCCGTGCCGCATGGGCAGCGGACCGGCCCCCACGAAGCTCTCCCAGCCCGCTTCGAGAAGGCTGCCCTCCACGGGCCTCCCGGCGGGATTCGGCCGGTCGAGGACCCACAGGGCCTTGCCGTGCTCCGCGCAGGCTTCGAGCATGTAGGTCAGCGTGGTGAGGTAGGTGTAGATCCGCGTGCCGATGTCCTGCAGATCCACGAGCAGGACGTCGAAGGCGTCGAGCATGTCCGCCGTGGGCCGCCGCACCTCTCCGTACAGGGAATAGACGGGGATGCCGTGGCACTCGTCCAAGGCGTCGCCGCTCTCCACCATGTTGTCCTGCTTGTCCCCGCGCATGCCGTGCTGGGGGCCGAAGGCGCACACGAGGTCGACCCCGGGACATTCCATCAGCACGTCGAGGGAATGGCGCCCCTCCGAGGTGACCGAAGCGGGGTGGCCGAGGAGAGCCGCGCGGCGGCCTTCGAGCGGCCGCCTGCGTTCGTCGTCGCCGAGGAGGAGGTCGATGCCGAGCTTCATGGGTGCCTTCCCCCTAGTCAGCACTCCTCGTGCGTTTCAAATGCATTGTCGCCTCCATGCCTCGAACCGCCGTCCCCTCGATGGTGCGGCGGTGATGGCCATAGCATAGCGCCTCCGGCCCGTTCCGGCCAGAAGCGCTTCAAGAAAGCCGGAGCCACGCGGCCACGAGGAGGCCGGGGGCGATCGTTTGGAAAATCGCCTTGGGGCGAAATGCCATGGAAACTCCACCTGCCATGGCCCTGGGATACCCCATGAGAGATGCCACGCGCCCGAATGCATGAAAGACCAGGATCACTGTCACTGCGAGGCCGAAGGCCGCGGCAGTCTGGATGGCCGTGCAGGCACGATGCATCGAGATTGCTTCAATGACGCCCTTCGCGGGGAGTCCTCGCAATGACTTGATCCTGAATGGCGCGGACGAAACAGTTGCTCCCGTTTCGGGGAAGCAGGTAAGATAGGTGCGTTCCCATTCTACGGGGGGAGCCATGACACAGCGTGACCCGGGCCGCTCACTCATCCGGGCCGGCGTGTTTCTCCTGGGCCTCCTCCTGCTCCTCTACACGCTGGTGTTCTTCACCCACAACATGCTGACCCTCGGCGCGGACCTGAAGCAGGGACAGACGCTGAAGGACCTCGGATTCATCGATTTGACCTGGTCCGAGGAGGGCAGGGGAATCCGTGTCGTCGACCTGGCCGAGGGCTCCCCGGCGTTCCTGCAGGGGATCCGGGAAGGAGACCTCATCGTCAGCGTCAACGGCGTCGAGACCCTGCTGGACGGCTACGATCCCGCCGCCCTCTGGGGCCCGCCCGAGGCGGGCCGGCAGCTCCGCCTGGACTGCCGCCGGGGCGATGAGATCCACCGTTTCGAGCTGATCCGGGAACCCGCCCGCCTCGAACAGCGCCTGGTCACGCTCACGCTGCGCATCACCATGCCCCTCTTCATGGCCGCCTACGTCCTCGTGGGCCTCTGGGGCCTCCTGCGGCGTTCCGATGTGCCGGTGATGGTCCTGATCGTACTCTTCTGTTTCTCCTTCGGCAGCCTGTACGGCTTCGTCTTCCTCTTCGGCGGGGGACCCACATCGGTCCTCTCCGAGATCCTGCGGGTCGCCCATCGGATCATCGGATACGTCTTCGGCCTCGCGCCGGGATGCTGGCTCCTCATCTTTCTGACCTTTCCCGAGGAGCATCCCGCCCTCAGGCGGAGCCGGTGGGCCACATCGGCGGCCGTCTTCCTCCTGCCACTGGGCCTGCTGGTCTGCGCCTTCCAATGGGATGAGCGTCAGTTCCCCTTCATTGTGGCCTACACGCTCGTCTTCAGCCTCTACTTCTTCCTGGGCATCCGCCTCCTCGAGAAGAACATGGGCCGGGCAACGGCGATGTTCCGAAAACGCCAGCTTCGGATGATCCGCTACGGGCTGAACTTCGGCTCCCTGAGTCTCCTCGCGGGGATCGTCAGCCTACTCGGAACCCTGGCCATGAACGAGTTCGGCATCGAGGGCTGGAATCCCTTCGTGACGCTGCTGATGCTCTGCTTCATCGCGGGCCAGGCCGGGGGCCTCCTCATTCCCTTCACCTTTCTCAACAGCTTCTTTCAGAGCAACATGCTCGAATCGGAGAGTGCCCTCAAGAAGAAGCTCGTGTACGCGGGCACGTCGGTGGGGCTCCTCGTGTGCTTTCTTCTGGGTATCTTCCTCGCAGGCAAGGCCGTCGTGGAGCTCTTCGGGCTGGACGATCCGTCCCTGATCATTCTGGCGGCGCTTCTCCTGGCCATCGCCTTCGGCCCGCTTCGCAAGAAGCTCATGGTTCGCGTCGAGGAACGCGTCTACCCGGAGCGGACACGCCACCGCCAATCCCTGAAGGACTTCGCTTCCCAGATCGCCGGCCTCCATACGCTGCCGGACCTGGTGGCGCGCACCGCCACGTGGTTCGAGGAAACCCTCTCCGTCCGCCCCGCGCTGCTTCTGCCGGCGGCCGCCGCCGACCTCCCCTTTCGCCCGGACGACCCGCGGAGTGTGCTGGAAAAGGTGCGAGACCGATCCAACTTCTTCTGGGACGAGGTCACCGGGGAAAATCCCGAGGTGGTCTCCGAGGAGCGCGCCTGGGCCGAGGAGAAAGGCGTCGCCATCACCCTCCCCATGGTCGCCGGAGACGAATTCGTCGGCACGCTGAACGTGGGGGCGAAGCGGAGCGGAGAAGACTTCACGGGGGGCGACCTGGAGATCTTCGAAGAGGCGGCGGGCCACGCGGCCCAGGCGGTTCGTACCCTATCCCTGCAGGCCGAATACGTCGAGAAGAAGAGAATGGAGAGAGACCTAGACGTAGCCAAGGGCATTCAGAAGAACCTCATGCCCAGGTGCATCCCGGAGGTGAAGGGCCTCGACCTGTTCGGGGAATCGAGGTCCTGCTTCGAAGTGGCCGGAGACTACTTCGACCTGCTGCCCGTCGACGGCGACCGGCTCCTCCTCGTGATCGCCGACGTCAGCGGGAAGGGCGCGGGGGCCGCCCTCATCATGGCCAATCTCCAGGCGAGCCTGCGCCTCGCCGTCAAGCTGGAGCACCCTTTGCCCGACATCGTCCATGAGATCAACAACCTCATCGTGCAGAACACCGCGCCGAACCAGTTCATTACCTTCTTCCTCGCCCGATGGGACAGCGCTTCGCGCACTCTTCGCTACATCAACGCCGGCCACAACCCCCCGGCGCTCATCCGAGCCGGCGGTGACGTGGAGCGCCTCTCCCCCACCGGGATGATCCTCGGCATCCTTCCCGACAACGCTTACCGCGAGGAGGAGGCGGTCCTGCATCCCGGCGACTTGATCGCTCTCTTCACCGACGGCTACAGCGAGGCCATGAACGCCGCAGGAGAGGAGTTCGGAGAAGATCGGCTGGTGGCGGTGGTGCGGGATCATCGCGAACAAAAGCCTGCCGACATCGCCCGCGCCCTCCTGAACGCCGTCGAGTCCTTCACCCGGGGCGAGGCGCCCGACGACGATCTGACGCTGATCCTCGCGAAGGCCCGCTGAACGATTCCGTATCGCCCTGCGGTGTACTCCATGTTATAGTGATCTTGATCGGTAAGGGCGTGGGGGGCCACCAGTCGGACCGATCGTCGTTCTCCCTCCCGCCCATGTCCCTCGGCGCATGAGGATTCCAGCATGATCGTTCAGGAAAATCCCCCTGCAGACGGCACCATCAAGAGCGGCTCGACGCTCACCCATGAGGGGTTTGCAAACGGCTGGATGAATCGAAGGCTGGAGGTCTATATCGACAACTACCCCTTCGATCAGCTCTTCAAGCACCTGACCCGGATGCGGCGCTTCCGCTACGGGCTGGTCGAGCGGTTCTCCCGATTCATCAATTCCCCCAAGATGGTGGAGGATATGGAAAAGGACCTGATCCTCGGGCAGGCCCTAGACGATCCGGACTTTTACCGGAAAGCCTGTTCCGCGGGCTGCATCCAGATCCGTTTCCTGAAGACCACCGCCCCCTGACGGACCCCCTTGCATTTCCGTCGCCATTGTCTTAGTATTTGCATAAGGATATCCCCCATCCTTCAGCAAGCCCCCGGATGACCCTTATCCGGGGGCTTCGCTCGTTTCCTGGCTCGGGGGTGTGGGCACACCGGTCCGGGAGCGAGCCGCGGCCGGTTGCTGCGGCCCTATTACGTCGCCTTCGCCTCGAGGACGACGAGGGTCACGTCGTCGCTCTGCGGAACGCTCCCGCGCCACTCGTCGAGACGCTCGATGAGCGCATCGATGATCGCCTCGGGCTCCCGATCCGCCATCGCCTCGAAGTCCCTTCTGCAGGCCTCGATCTCGGGCTGCATGTTGTCGGCGTTGAACTGATCGCTCAGGCCGTCGCTGAAGATCAGCACCTTGTCCCCGGGGGAGAGGGAAAAGGC
>Ga0180429_10001737_pt1 | contig 18362 bp, 14 predicted proteins | sample SS_ome_FD_132428 | JGI IMG/M metagenome (GOLD analysis project Ga0180429, IMG submission 132428) | Hypersaline lake sediment archaeal communities from the Salton Sea, California, USA - SS_1_S_1 metaG | ecosystem: Environmental > Aquatic > Non-marine Saline and Alkaline > Hypersaline > Sediment ...
CAAGGGAGGACGCCGCTTGGAGCCGAAAATTGCTGTTTCTCATCGTGGAAAACGATCCCCGAAAGCTGGAAAGGCAGCTCTTTCCCACGCCCCACGTCGTACAGCCGGATCGAATTGAACGTGGCCTGCCTCGCCGGGAACTCCAAGGTATAGGTGACCAGTTCATCGACCCATTTGTGGTTGAGCACGTCCGTCAACCGGATGTCGCGTGAGAATTGGCGGGGCTTGCCGTTGGCAAGCTTAGCGGACTGCGCCAGTGCGGGCAGCGCGAGCGACAGACCGGCAATGGTCAGGATCGTATGGATACAGTTCATCTTCTTCTCTTTCGTGAAACGTCATCGGTTAGCCAGGCTATTATCGCATGGCATGATCCATATAATGTAGGCACCTTTCATACCCCAGGAGAAATGAGATGAGCGAAACCCAACAGACACCCCTACCATCGGTCGGTTTACGCGGCTACGTGCTGGGATGCGCAGTTGTCGCCGCTCTCGGCGGGCTGCTTTTCGGTTTCGATACGGCCGTGATTTCCGGCGCCGAGGGTACTCTCAAGGAGATCTACGACGTCGACTACGCGAAGCTCGGTCAACTCTTCGGCAGGCCGGAGCTTGTGTTGACGGCCGAACAGGTCGCGGGCGGGATGGAGGGACTCACCGAACAGGACCTTTCCTACATCCAACGAAAGGCCTTCTGGCACGGCTTACTGGTGATCGGCGCGCTGATCGGCACCGTGATCGGCGCGCTACTGTTTGGCAAACCCGCCGATCGGCACGGACGCCGCACCATACTATTCGTCTTGGGGGTTCTCTATTTCGTCTCGGCGCTGGGGAGCGCATTGGCATGGAACATGATCTCCTTCGCGGTTTTCCGGTTTATCGGAGGGCTGGCCGTCGGCGGCGCCTCGGTGGTGTCGCCGATGTACGTGGCCGAGATTTCGCCCGCCAGGTTCCGTGGACGCCTGGTGGCCCTGGTCCAGTTCAACATCGTGCTGGGCATCCTGCTGGCCTATCTTTCGAACTTCACGATCGACGGATTGGGCCTGGACAAGTTCACGCTGGAATGGCGGTGGATGTTCGGCGTGGAGGCGTTTCCGGCAGCGGCCTTTACACTGCTTCTTTTCCTCACGCCCCGCAGTCCCCGCTGGTTGGTGGCACAGCGGCGGATCGACGAAGCAAAGTCCGTGTTGGACAGGGTAGGGACCGACTCCGGCAGCGTTGAAGAGGAAATCGGCGCGATCCGGGCCTCGCTCGACATCGAGCACCACACCTTGCAGGAGCCGTTTTTCTGCCGGAAGTACTTCAAGCCGATCATGCTGGCCGTGATGATTGCCGCCTTCAATCAGCTTTCCGGGATCAACGCCCTGATTTACTACACCAAGCGAATCTTCGAGATGGCCGGTTACGGAGAAAGCGCGGCGCTGGGCAGTTCGGTCGGGATCGGAATCGTCAATCTGGTCTTCACGATGGCCGCCTTGGCCGTGATTGATCACTTCGGCCGCAAGAAGCTGATGCTGGTTGGTTCGATCGGTTATATCCTGAGCCTGGGTGCCACGGCATGGGCCTTTTACACCAATGCGGGCGGGATCGTGGTGTTGATCAGCCTGATCGTGTTCATCGCTTCGCACGCATTCGGTCAGGGCGCCGTGATTTGGGTGTTCATCGGCGAGGTCTTTCCAAACCGCGTTCGCGCCCGCGGCCAGGCCCTCGGCAGCTTCACCCATTGGATCATGGCTGCCCTAATATCGCAGACGTTCCCGATGATCGCCGAGGTATCTGGAGCACATATCTTCGCGTTTTATGCCTTCTGCATGGTGGGGCAGTTGATCTGGGTAGTGTTGATCATGCCGGAAACCAAAGGCGTGCCGCTCGAAGAAATCCAGAAGAAGCTGGGCATAGAGTGACCGACCAAACCCGTCCCGGCGCGGGGGGGTGTCGACGGCGGAAACATACCCTGGTAAAATGCGGGACGCAGTGCTCAGTATCCGTGGCTGATTGGAGGAGTGTGGTAATTCATGAAATCCTACGAACAGATCAACGATCGAATCGAATCGGGTAAGGCCGTCGTGCTCACCGCGGATGAGATCATCGACTACGTCGACGAAAAGGGGGTAGAGGCTGCGACAGAAGAGGTAGACGTCGTTACCACCGCCACGTTCGGACCGATGTGCTCCTCGGGATGCTTCCTCAACTTCGGGCACTCAAAGCCGAAGGTCCGCATGTCGGAAGCCTGGATCGAGGACGTTCTTGTCTATACCGGCATTGCCGCCGTTGACGTTTACCTTGGTGCAACTCAGTTGCGCCACGGTGATCCGGCCAACATGTACTATCCGGGCGAGTTTCGCTACGGCGGCGGACACGTAATCGAGGACCTGATCGCGGGGAAGAAGCTGCAACTGTTTGCCCTCTCTTACGGGACCGACTGCTACCCGTTGCGCGAGATGCGCACCTACTTCACGATCGACGACCTGAATCAGGCGATCATGGTCAACCCGCGCAACTGCTACCAGAACTACAACGTGGCAATCAACGATTCGGACCAAAGGGTCCACTCCTACATGGGCTCGCTGGAGCCGAACCGGAAGAACGCCAACTACTGTTCCGCCGGTCAGCTTTCGCCGCTGCTGAACGATCCGTTTTGCGAGACGATCGGCGTCGGCACGACAATCTGGTTGGCCGGAGCCCAAGGTCACGTCTACGCCGAAGGGACGCAACACGCATCCGACTGCGCAAGAACGCCCGACGGAATCCCCATGGAAGGCGCCGGCACGCTGGCACTGACCGGCGACATGAAGCAAATGCGTTCGGAATTCGTGCGAGGGGTGAGTTTTCGCGGCTACGGCATATCGCTGGGCCTGGGCGTGGGAGTACCGATCCCGATTCTCAATCAAGACGTTCTAAAGCGAACCTGCGTGCGCGACCGCGACATCTTGGCGCCCGTGGTCGACTACAGCAACGATTATCCACAGAACACCGGCAAGGTGATATGCCACGTCAGCTACGAGCAGCTACGAAGCGGTGAGATCGAGGTGGAGGGCCGGAAGGTTGCGGTCGGCTCGCTATCCTCGTACTACAAGGCGCTGGAGATAGCCAACTTGTTGGCCGACGAGATCAGACGCGGGGATTTCCGGCTCACCGAGCCCATCGCGCCTCTTCCGAAAGACACCGCAATGAAGCCGCTCGCGGCAAGGGAAAACCGTGATGAGTGATATCGTAACCAAGAAACTGATGCTGTTCTTTCCTCGCTACGACAGCGAAAAGCCGATCATCTACCATTTGGTGAAAGACTATAATCTCGAGGTCAAGGTCTATCGGGCGAAGGTTACGCCCGAGGAGGAAGGCCACCTGGTGCTGGACGTGACCGGAACCGAAGAGGCCATCCAACGCGGAATGGAGTTTGTAGGAACACTTAACGTCACTATCAACCTCACCGGCAAGGGGGTAACGCGAGACGCCGAGCGCTGTGCGCACTGCGGGCACTGTGTCGTTCATTGCCCCACCGGAGCCCTCTATATCGGCAACGCGGCAACTCGAGAAGTGGTCTACAAGGAGGCCGATTGTATCGAGTGTCTGGCGTGCATTCGCGTCTGCCCCTACGCCGCGTGCGCATCGGCGTTCTGAGGATCGCGCCGAGGTGTCTACCGCCGTGACTCGAAAACGAACCTACCAAAGCTTCCAGCATCGAGAGGCGGTTTTCAGCATTTGCTGCGAGCAGTTCGATGCCGCCACGGTGGAGATCGTTCACCAGCGGCGGATCTTGGAAGACTACATCGCCCGCCACGGCGCGTTTCGGCGTTCACTCGAACCGATCGCCCTGCTCGGCGACGCGCCTGAAGTTGCACGGCGCATGGATCGGGCCGCCCGGCTCGTGGGCGTCGGGCCCATGGCGGCCGTTGCGGGGGCCATGGCCCAATGTGCCGCCGAGGCGGGGCTGAAGGCGGGAGCCGCGGAGGCCATCGTAGAAAACGGAGGAGACATCTATCTCCGGGCCGCGGAACCGGTAATCATCAGCCTCTATACCGGTACCGCCGAGTTGGCCGGCCGACTCGCCTTTTCGTTGCAGCCGGAAGACACCCCAATCTCGATTTGCTCGTCTTCGGGAAAGATGGGGCACTCGAAGAGCCTGGGAGATTGCGACCTGGCCACCGTGGTGGCAAAAGACGCCGCCCTGGCAGACGCGGCGGCCACCATGGCCGCGAACATGGTCCGCGCGGTCAAGCAAGTCGACGCAGCGTTGGAGACGATTGCCGCCATTGACGGCGTAGACGGCGTACTGATCGTCAAGAACGACCACGTCGGACTGGCCGGCCGATTGCCGCAGTTGGTGAAACGAAAAAGGTGTCAGGAACCTCTTTCCGGATGATACCTCTTCCCACCCGGCTTCGTCTCGCGGACCGAGACGGATGCGATACGGCTGGCTTGCCGTCCGGCGGCCGGGTATAATAGGGGGGCGGTGAGTTTGGTGGCCTTCCGCAGAATCAACCAACACAATGAATGGAAATCGCTCTTCAACGGCACGAACATCAAGATCCGCCCGGTGAAATGAATCTAATGACGTAAACCTACACGGGAGAAGGAAAAATGAAACACGCCATTACTACGCTCAGCGCGCTTATCGTGCTGCTGGTGGCCACGGCCACGATCGCGGTGGAGCCCGAGGCAAAGACCGTCGACCTGTTCGACGGCAAGACGCTCGACGGCTGGGAGATCATAAACTGCGAGGCTGAAGTCCAGGACGGCGCGATCCTGATCAAGTCGGGCAACGGCCTGGTGCAAACGAAGCAGCAATACGCCGATTTCGTTCTGGAATTCGAGTGGAAGGCACTCGCCGAGAAATTCTGGGATTCGGGCGTATACTTCCGTTACCTCGAGGTACCCAAGGGCCGGCCGTGGCCGAATCGCTATCAAACGAATCTCTTCCGCGGCCAGGAAGGGAACGTCGGCGGCCTGAAAAACGCCACGAGCAAGGGGCTGGTCAACGACGGCCAGTGGAACCATTTCAAGTTGACCGTGCAGGGTACGAAGGCGGCATTGGAAATCAACGGCAAGCCGGCGTGGAAAGCCGACGGGCTGGCGGAGCCCAAGGGCTACATCTCGCTCCAGGCCGAGGTACCCCGAGGCGGCCAGTTCCTCTTCCGCAACGTTCGGTTGACGGAATTGTAAGAGAAGCAGGTCGAACGGTGCTTGCACCGCCGAGACCATTTGTAGGAGGCGACTCCAGTCGCCTCCTACAAGCTCTCCCATTACCCACCACGGCTTTACAAGTATACCGGCATGGCCTAAAATATTGAGTTTCGGTTCACTAACTCACCGAAACAAGAAGCCGCCATGAACACTGCTAAAGTCGCCCTGGTGGGGCTGGGAACGATCGGCTCCGGCGTCGCCCGACTGCTACTGGAAAACAGCGAGAGGATCGCCCGGCACGCCGGACAACCGGTCGAGTTGGTGCGAATCGTCGACGCCGACCTGTCGCGGAAGCGGACCGTCGGCGTGCCACCGGCCCTGATGACCGACGACCTTTCGTTGATAATCGACGATCCGGAAATCACGGCGGTGGTCCAGACGATCGGTGGCCTGGAGCCGGCCCGATCGGTCATGCTGAGACTGCTCGAGGCCGGCAAGGACGTGATTACCGCCAACAAGGCCCTGTTGGCCGAGCACGGTCCGGAGCTATTCGAGAGGGCCCGGGCGTTGGGCCGCTCGATCGCCTTCGAGGCGTCGGTTGCCGGGGGTGTCCCGATCATTGCCGCCATGAGCGAATGCCTGACGGCCAACCAGATCGAGGAAATCCATGCCATTCTCAACGGCACGAGCAACTTCATATTGACGCAGATGGAGCGAAAAGAGTGGGAGTACTCGGTCGCCGTGGCCGAAGCCCAGCGGCGCGGCTACGCCGAGGCCGATCCGACGATGGACGTCAACGGCACCGACGCCGCCCAGAAATTGGCCATTCTAGCCCACCTCGCTTTCGGCGCCCGGGTGAACTGGCGAAAGATCCCCCGTACCGGCATCGACATTATCGACGTGGCCGACATCCGCTACGCCAAGGAACTGGGTTACAGAATCAAGCTATTGGCCGTCGCCCGGCTCGTGTCCGAAGGGCTCGAACTGCACGTCTCGCCGACACTCGTGCGCCAGGGAACGCCGCTGGCCGAGGTCCGCGGGGCCTACAACGCGATCCGCGTGATCGGCGACGCGGTTGGCCAGGTCTTCTTCCATGGGCTGGGGGCCGGCCAGGACCCTACGGCCTCGGCCGTGGTGGCCGACCTGATCGACACGGTCGTCGGCCGGATGGCGATTACGTTCCGCACACTCAACCTGTGGTCCGGCGATCGCGAGTCGCCCGTTGCGGTCCGCGATCCGGCCACTGTACCCGGCCGGTTCTACTTGCGTTTCAACGTCGACGACCGTCCGGGAGTGATGGCGGATATCGCCGGCGTGTTGGGTCGACACGAGATCTCGATCGCCTCGGTGATCCAGCACGAGACGTCCGAAGAGGCCGACGGCCAGGTCCCGCTGGTTATCATGACACACACCGCATCGGAAGGCGCGATGAGCGATGCCCTCGGCGAGATGGAACAACTATCCTGCATCCATTCCGGCACGATGCGGATGAGAGTTAGGGATTAAGAGATGCAGATGAAGTACGCCATCATCATCCCCGACGGCTGTGCCGACGAGCCGCAAGAGGCACTCGACGGAAAGACGCCGCTTCAAGCGGCCGAGTTACCGGCGATGGACGCCGTGGCGGCCGCCGGCGTGGTGGGCCGCTCCAGCAACGTCCCCGATTCGCTGCCGCCGGGTTCCGATGTGGCCAACCTGAGCCTGCTGGGCTACAACCCGCTGGTACATTTCACCGGCCGGGCACCACTGGAAGCCGCCGCCCGGGGGATCGAACTGGGACCGGAAGACTGGGCCATACGCTGCAACCTGGTGACGATCGAGGACCAGGTGATGCGCGACTTCACGGCGGGGCACGTCACGACCGAGGAGGCCGCCGAACTGCTGAAAACCGCCCAAGAGCAACTCGGCGGCGAGCGGCTCGAGTTCTACCCGGGCGTAAGCTACCGGAATTTGCTGGTCTACCGCGGCGCGGGCGCCGAGGTGCCCTTCTCGCCCGACACGAGAAGCACCCCGCCACACGACCTGACCGGCCAGTTGGTCATCGACGACTATCCCCGCGGTCCCGGCAGCGACGTGCTGGTCAGCTTGATGAGCGAAAGCGTGAAGCTTTTCGCCGGCCATCCGGTAAACGCGGCGCGGCGCGGCGCGGGAGAATTGCCGGTCACAAACATTTGGCTCTGGGGGCTCGGCGTCAGGCCGCGGTTGGAACCGTTCGCCGCCAAGCACGGCAAGCAAGGGGCCATGATCACGGCCGTCGACCTGCTGCGAGGGCTGGCCGTTTTGATCGGCTGGCGGCGGATCGAAGTACCCGGCGCCACCGGATACCTCGATACCGACTATGCCGCCAAGGGCCGCTACGCGATCGAAACACTGCGCGACGCCGACCTGATCTTCGTTCACGTCGAGGCCACCGACGAGGCCTCGCACGAGGGCGACGCGGCGGCCAAAGTCGAGGCCCTCGAACAGATCGACCGCCACGTGGTCGGTCCGGTGTACGAGGCACTAAAGGCACACGGCCGCTACCGTCTGCTGGTAACGCCCGACCATCCTACGTTGCTGCGCACGAGGACCCATGCCCACGGCTGGGTCCCCTGGACAATCGCCGGCGAGGGTATCGAAGCCGACGCGGCGACCAGCTACGACGATATCACGGCGAAAGAGTCAAAGACCGTGTTTGAGGAAGGCTGGAAGCTGATGGCCCACTTTTTGAGCTAAGGCAATTGCCAAGAGAAATCACCAAAACAAGGATCTTCAAGACCATGCCCGTCATCGTACAAAAATTCGGCGGCACCAGCGTCGCGGACAGTCAGAAAATCCTCTCCGCCGCCCGAAAGGCGATCCGCGCCCAGATGGAAGGCAACCAGGTAGTTATGGTTGTCTCGGCAATGGGTAAGAACACCGACATGCTCGTCGGCCTGGCCCGGGAGATTACCGAAGAGCCACCCGCCCGGGAAATGGATATGTTGCTGTCTACCGGAGAGCAGGTGAGCGTGGCACTGATGGCGATGGCCATTGATTCGCTCGGGTACGAAGCGATCAGCATGACCGGCGCCCAGATCGGAATCATGACCGACAGCTCGCACACCAAGGCCCGAATCCGCTCGATAGAGACCGATCGGATGCGCGAGGCTCTCGACGCGGGCAAGATCGTCATCGCGGCCGGGTTCCAGGGCGTCGACGAGGCCTTCAACATCACCACGCTGGGACGGGGCGGCAGCGACACCACCGCCGTGGCCCTGGCGGCCGTGCTGCACGCCGACTCGTGTGAAATCTACACCGACGTCGACGGCATCTACACCACCGACCCGCGCGTGGTTCCCGAAGCACGCCACACCCGGCGAATCAGCTACGAAGAGATGCTCGAGTTGGCCAGCGCCGGCGCGGGCGTAATGCACAACCGGTCGATCGAGTTCGCCAAGAAGTTCTCGGTGCCGGTACACGTGCGCAGCAGTTTCAGCGACACGCCGGGCACGATGATCGCCGTCGACCCCGAGGCGGCCGGCGCACCCGTCTGCGGGGCGGCAATGGCGAAGAACGAGGCCCGGGTGACCGTGCTGGGAATCCCCGACCGCCCCGGTGCCGCGCTGACCGTCTTCTCGAAAGTGGCCGCCCGACGCATCGCCATGGACATGATCGTCCAGAACGTCGCCGCCGACGGCCATGCCGACATATCGTTCACCGTGATGCGCGACGAACTGCCGGCCACCTTGAAGGCGGCCGAAGACGCCGTCGACGAACTGGGCGCCGAAGGCTGCAACTACGACGACGAAGTGGCGAAGATCTCGGTTGTCGGCCTGGGTATGGCCACGCAGACCGGGGTGGCCGAGAAGATGTTTCGCGCGCTGGCCGAGAAAGGGATCAACATTCTCATGATTACGACCAGCGAAATCAAGATCTCGGTGCTGGTCGAACGCCAATACGCCCAGGAGGCGCTTCGCGCGGTGCATGAAACGTTCGCCCTCGATCGCGAACCACCCGACGGCGAAGGCGACGGCAGCGGCACCGCGGCGCAGGTCTCGGCCGATTCGCACGACGAAATCGTGGCCCGAATCGAGCGCATGGAAGACCTCATCATCGAGGACATCACGCTGGACGCCTCGCAAGCCCGCCTGACGATCGCCGGCGTGGCCGACATTCCCGGCCTGGCCGCCCAGGTTTTCGACGAGATTGCGGAGGCCGGTATTGTTGTAGACATGATCGTGCAGAGTTTTGGCCGGCAAGGCCACGCGAACATCTCGTTCACCGTCGCGCAAGCCGATCTCGAGAAAGGCACGGCAGTTGCTGCCGATCTGGCCCGCGCGCTCGATTGCCCGCCGCCGACCAGCAGCCCCAAGGTTGCCAAGCTGTCGGTCTTCGGCGTGGGCATGCGCAGCCACACCAGCGTGGCCGCCCGGATGTTCCGCTCGCTTTCGGCCGCCGGAGTGAACGTCGACATGATCAGCACCAGCGAAGTCCGCGTCAACGTGGTGGTCGACAGAGAACAAGGTGAGCGGGCAATTAAGGCATTAGAAGAAGAGTTTGCCGACGTGATTGTCTAGTGGCCTATTCACCAAGCACATCGTTAAGCACGTCTTCGTTGACGTAGATCGGCAGCGTCGGTTCGCAGGTGACCGCCACGGCGATGGCGTCGGACGGTCGGGCGTCGATCTCGACCAGTTCGCCTTCGTGGCGGACCCTCAGCCGGGCGTAATAGGTGTGCTCCTTCAGTTCGCTGATCACGACGTCCTGAAACTCCGCCCCCAGGCTCTCCACCACCCCCACTATCAGGTCGTGCGTCAGCGGTCGCGGCGACGGATAGCCCTTCACGCGACGGTCGATGCTGGTGGCCTCGAAAATGCCGATTAGAATCGGAAAGGTCCGCTCACCCTCGATTTCCTTCAGGTAGATCACCTGCTGGTCGTTCACCTCGCTGATGATGATTCGGGAGAGTTCCATGGGGATGGGCATGGCCGGGTCCTTACGCACGGGGGGTTGAAGCCGAAACGCCGAACGGGCGCCTCCACGAGCTTTCATTATAAGCCCCGGCCGGGGTTTTGCGGTAGTCCTGTCCGAAAATCAGGACACCCACGCGACGGGCTTGACATGGTACACAATCGTGCATACACTTGTGTATCATCGAATGGAGGTCTATCATGCGTTTTGTCACCGTGCGCGAGTTGCGAAACCAGTCGGCCGACGTGTGGCGAAAACTGGCCGATGAGTCGGAGATGGTCGTCACATCCAACGGCAAGCCGATTGCGATCCTCTCGGCGGTCTCGGCGGAGAACCTCGAACAGTCGCTCGCGGCGATGCGACGCGCCCGGGCGAGCACGGCCGTAGATGCCATGCAGCGGCAATCGGTCGCCGCCGGCACACATCGCCTCTCGCGCGCCGAAGTACAGGCCGAAATCGCCGCGGCGCGCAAGGGCCGCCGGCGATGAAGATCGTGCTCAATACGAACGTCCTCGTATCCGGGCTGCTTAGCCCGTACGGGCCGCCGGGGCAGATCGTGCGGATGTTGGCCGCCGGTGAGTTGACCCTTTGCCACGACGCACGGATCATCTGCGAATATCACGACGTATTGGCCCGGCCGAAGTTCCCGTTTAGCCCCGAGCACGTCGAAGCCTTGCTCGATCAGATCCGTGCCGCGGGAGAACCCGTTTCGACGCGGCCGCTTGCCAAACGATTGCCCGACGGCGACGACGAACCGTTCTTGGAAGTCGCTATCGCCGGCGACGCCGAGCACTTGGTGACCGGCAACCCGCGTCACTATCCCGCCCGTTGCCGCGGCGGAGTTCGCGTGGTTTCGCCGAGGCGATTTCTCGATTGTCTTCGTGCCGACGCGTAGTAAGCAGGTCAGGGCTTGCCCTGACGTGCCCGGGAAAGCCGCTCCAGCACGGCTGCCGTGCCCGCATGCTGCTCTTCGAGTTCCGTTAAACTATCGCGCTCCTTCTGAACCACCGCTTCCGGTGCCCTTTCCACGAAATTCTTGTTCTCGAGCTTCTTCCGCTTCGCCACGATCAGCTTATCGAACTTCTCCAACTCCTGTTGCTTTCGGGCGATCTCGGCCTCGACGTCGATCAACTCGGCCAAGTCGACGAAGACCTCTATTCCCGGCAGCGTTACGTCGGCACTCAGCGCCGGCGGCTCAACCGCCGCGCCCCAACCGGTCGCTTCGGCGCGGGCCATGCTGCTGAAATAGGGCTCCAGCGGACGCAGCAACTCGGCGATTTCCGCCGCGCAGCGGACCGAAAACTCGATCTGTTGTTTAGGCGGCACGTTCTGCCGGCTGCGGATGTCGCGCACCGCGCGAAGCACCTCTTGGAATCGGGCGAATTGGGCCTCGATCCGCGGGTCCTCTCGCGATGGGTCGCTTAGCGGCCAGGCGGCGATCATGATGCTCTCGGCCGCCGCTTGCGGCTCGGGCATACCACGCTCGGCGGCCGCCTTGCCCAAAAGTTGCCAGACCTCTTCGGTCACGAACGGGATCATCGGATGCAGCAGCCGCAACAACGAGTCGAGCGTGTGGGCCAACACCCGTTGGGCAACCGCGCGCGTCGACTCGTCCTGCAACCGGTTCTTGGCCATCTCGACGAAGAAGCTGCAAAACTCGTCCCAGGCGAAGTCGTAAAGCGTTCGGGCGGCGTCGGCATACTTGAAATCGGCCAGATAGTCGGTCACCTGCCGCGTGACCGTCGACAGCCGGCTGAGGATCCAGCGATCCTCGACCGCCAACTCTTCGTCGGCAACCGCGGCCGGCGTGTAGCCATCGAGGTTCATCAGCGTGAACCGCGAAGCGTTCCACAGCTTGTTGCAGAAGTTCCGCGCCAACTCGAAACGGTCGCTCACCACCGGGCCCTTCGGCAGCGCCGCGTCTTCAGCCTTTTCCGCCCATTGGGTGGAGAACTCGCCGCCGCAGTCCTTGCACTTGATCCGCGGCAGCACGCGGTTCTTCTTGGTCTGCGCGATCAACTTGCCGCAATGGGGGCACTCGAAATCAACCGGCATGCGGATGTCTTGCGTCTCGGTGGTCAGATAGGCCAGTCCGAACCGCAGCGAGTCGGCCCCGAATTTCTCTATCACGTCGAGCGGATCGACGCCGTTGCCCTTCGATTTCGACATGCCCTCGCCATAGCCGTCGAGGATCTTCGGGTGAATGTATACGTTGTCGAATGGGACGTCGCCCACGTTGTGCAGTCCGGCCAGCACCATTCGGGCGACCCAGAGCGTAATGATGTCGCGGCTGGTGATCAGCGTGTTGGTGCGGTAGTAGAACCTCAACTCTTCGGTCTGCTCCGGCCAGCCGAGCGTGGAGTGGGGCCACAGCGCGGAACTGAACCAGGTGTCGAGCACGTCTTCCTCGCGAACGAGCTTATGCCCCGGCACGGCGTCTTCGGCGAGGTCCTCTTCCTGCGCGCAGATCAGCCATTGGCCGTATTGTTCGTCGCGATGCCAGACGACGTCGTCGCGTCCGGCGAACGCCCGATCGAGGTCCTTTTCGTCGGCCGTCGTGCAGTACCAGATCGGAATCTGGTGTCCCCACCAAAGCTGCCGGCTGATGGGCCAATCGCGTTTCTCGCTGAGCCAGTCGAGATAGCCCTTGGTGTAGCGTTGCGGGATGATTTTCACGCGACCGTCGCTGACGGCGTCCATGGCCGATTGGGCCAGGTTGTCCATCTCGACGAACCACTGGTCGGTCAGCAGCGGCTCGATGGGCGTTTTCGAGCGGTCGGAGTGGGCCAGGTCGATCTCGCGGTCTTCGATCTCGCCCAGCAGTCCGAGCTTGTCGAGATCGGCGACGACGTTCTCGCGGGCCTCGAGCACGGTCTGTCCTTGGTACTGCCGGGCTTCTTCGCTGAGCGTGCCGTCGAGGTTGAGGATATTGACCATCGGCAACTCGCGGCGCAGGCCGACTTCGTAGTCGTTGGGGTCGTGGGCGGGGGTGATTTTCACGCAGCCGGTACCCATCTCGGGTTTTGCCCAATCGTCGGCCACGAGCGGAATCTCGCGATCCATCAACGGCAACATCACCTTGCGGCCGTCGCGGGCCATGTCGCGCAGAGTGACCAGGGCATCAAGCATCTCCCGGCGGCGCTGCCGCACGTCGTCGATCAAGACGGCTATCTCCGGTTTCTGCTTCTGGGGGGCGGCGGCCAGCCGCGCATTCAACTCATTCTCGGCCTTGTCCAACGCGGCGGCCGGGTCGGGGTGCACGGCCACGGCCGTATCGCCGAGCATCGTTTCCGGTCGAGTGGTGGCGATCGTTACGTGCGTGGGCTCACCCGGCTTGGCGCCGATCACCGGATAGCGGAAGTACCAGAAATGGCCCTTGACCGGCTCGTGGAACACCTCGTCGTCGCTGACGGCCGTTTGCAGCATTGTGTCCCAGTTGACCAGCCGGGTGCCGCGATAGATCAGCCGCTTCTTGAACAGGCTGAAGAACGTGTGCCGCACGGCCCGGGCACAGATCGGATCGAGCGTAAAACGGGTTCGCTGCCAATCGCAACTGCAGCCCATCCGCTTGAGTTGGCCGAGGATTCGTGTTTCGTAGGCCTCTTTCCATTGCCAGATCCGGCGGACGAGCCCCTCGCGTCCGACGTCGTGCCGCGTGATGTCCTCCTCTTCGAGCAGGCGCCGCTCGACGACCGCTTGCGTGGCAATACCGGCGTGGTCGGTGCCGGGCATCCACAGCGTGGCGAAGCCCTGCATGCGCTTCTGGCGGATCAGCACGTCTTGCAGCGTGTTGTTAAGCGCGTGGCCCAAGTGCAGTGCGCCGGTCACGTTCGGCGGCGGTATGACGATGGTGTACGGTTTCCGCCCGGAATCGGGTTCGCTGTGAAAGTAGCCGTGCTGCTCCCAGAACTCGTACCAGCGGTTTTGGGCCGCGGTTTGGTCGTATTGTCTGGGGAGTTCGTTCAGCGACAGATCGGTTGACATAGCGTTTTGCTTTCCGTTGTTATTAGTATGATGGGTGTTCCGCACCCACTCGTTTCGTGTCTTCGAGGATGATGGGAGGCGCGAGGCACCTTGCCCCCTATACCGCTATCGCGTCATGGCCGCAAGCGAAGACGCATTTTCGGAAAACCACAGAGGACACAGAGACCACAGAGAGAAGAAGGCAGAAGGCCATTATCTTGTCTTGTCAAATGCGCGAGGAAGTGTCATCACTTGCTCTGTGGTCTCCGTGTCCTCTGTGGTTTCTTTTGTCTGCAATGTCGGCTGCAGTTTCTCCTGCAAGAGGAACTTGGGCTTACTGGCGTTTGCGTCTTTGTGAAGTTCTTGACTACGCTTGAGGCTAGTAACGTGGGGGATTACTGTTTTTCGTCCTTATAGAGTTTGTATTCGTAGCTGTCGAGCAGTGCGATCCAGCTTGCTTCGATGATGTTCTCGCTGACGCCGACGGTACCCCAGACGTCGTCTTCGTCCTGGCTTTCGATGACCACGCGAACACCGGCGGCGGTTGCGGCTTCGGAGTTTATCACGCGTACTTTGTAGTCGACCAGGTGCAGGTTGTTGAGGGCGGGAAATGAGCCGTTGAGCGCCTTTCGCATGGCGGCGTCGAGTGCGGCAACCGGGCCGTTTCCCTCGGCGGCCTCGAAACGAATCGTCTCGCCGATGCGGATCTTGACGGTCGCCTCGGCACTGACTTCCCCGCCGGCCTTGTCGTCGACGTTCACGTGGTAGTGGAGCGTCTCGAAGTGCGGCCGAAAGGTGTCCATGCAGCGTCGCACCAACAGATCGAACGAGCCGTCGGCCGCCTCGAACTGGTATCCTCTGTTCTCCATCGAGACCACTTGGGCAAGGATCTTGCCCATCAGTTCCGAGTCGCCGGCCACGTCGAGTTCGCCGGTCAACGCGGCGATGTTCGCGCGGCCCGAAAGTTCGCTCAATAGTACCCGGCGTTCGTTACCCACCTCCTGCGGATCGATATGTTCGTAGCTGGACGTGTTTCGCGAAACGGCGCTGACGTGCATTCCACCCTTGTGTGCGAAGGCACTCTTGCCGACGAAGGGCTGGTGGGTGCGGAAGTTCATATTGACCATTTCGTAGACGTGCCGCGACAACTCGGTGAGGTGTTTGGCCGCTCGAGGCAGCAGCGCGTCGTAGCCGGTTTTTTTGACCGTCAGGTTGGCGATCACGGAGATCAGATCCGCGTTCCCACACCGCTCGCCGAAGCCGTTGATGGTGCCCTGGACCTGGGAAGCCCCCGCGTCGACGGCGGCCAGCGAGTTGGCCACGGCCAGGTCGCAGTCGTTGTGGCAGTGGACGCCCACGGGAACGTTCAACTCGGCGACGGCCCGGCTGGTGATCCGCGCGACTTCCTCCGGCATGCTGCCGCCGTTGGTGTCGCACAGAGTTACCGATCGGGCCCCGGCATCGACGGCGGCCCGGGCGGCCTTCAACGCGTAGTCGGCGTCGTGCTTGAAACCTCCGAAGAAGTGCTCCGCGTCGAAGATCACCTCGCGACCGGCATCAACCAGGAATCGGACGCTCTCGCCGATCATCGCCAGGTTCTCTTTCAACGTGGTCCGCAGCACCTCGGTCACCTGAAACGCCGATGCCTTGCCGACCAGCGTAATCACCGGGGCACCGGACCCGAGCAATGCGCGCAGCCCTTGGTCGCGTTCGGCGGGAACGCCCTTGCGCCGAGTCATGCCGAACGCACAGACCTTCACGTGCTGAAGATCCACCTCGGCGATCTGGCGGAAATACTCGGCGTCCTTCTCGTTAGAGTCCGGATAGCCGCCCTCGACGTAGTCGACCCCCAGGGCATCGAGCCGTTTCGTCAGAGAGAGTTTGTCGTACAACGAGAAGTCGAGCCCCTCGCCCTGGGCACCGTCGCGAAGGGTCGTGTCGTAAATTTCGATGCGACGCATGGTTGGTGGTTAGTGGATAGTGGTTAGTGGATAGTGGTTAGTGGGTCCTTTGCGTTTGGTGGCGAGTCATCGCCCCGCGATGGGTATGACTCTTGAGCAAATCAAAAGAGCCCCAAGGCCGCCCGGCCTCGGGGCTCGTGTTCATCGGACTTTTTGCCGGATCGAAGCCCCTACGGCCGCACCTCCTCGATAATGATATCCACGCTAACGCCAACGACGCTCGCCGCATCGGCGGACTTGTCGCGAATCGAGTTCTTATGCCTGCACGTGGTCATGTGTCTGATTGCTGCTAGCCTGAACCTTCAGCCAATGCTAAAATTTACGCCCAAGGCCCCGCTAAGTCAACCGGGGTATTTAGGAATATCACCCCCAACGCCATGGGGGTAGCGTCAAGCCCGGAGCGCTGAACCCTCCATTGGTTGCCACCGTCTTGACAGCGAGTTGAGCACGGTCACACCGATCCGTATACGTATACCACCAGAGAGGTGTTCCACCCGGCGAGGTTTGACACTTTCGTGCCAGCGCCCCTATACTGAAGGATGAGCAGTCCATAGAATTGCAATTGCGGTCGGTTTTGGGCCGACGGATCTCCCCCGTCCAACCTTAGGAACTCGTTTGGATGAATCCCTACAGCTCATTATGTGACGACTTCTACGTCAACATGAACCTCGGCACGGAAATGGAACTTCCGGCCAACCGGGAGACCGTACTCCATTTCTTCGAGCGGATCCAGAAGACCTACCCCACCATGAGGAATTTCTATTGCCGCGAGCGGGGGGATTTCGTGCTCGAAGAGGACAAGGATCGGGGCAACTATCGCTGGTGCACGATCGAGCCACGCCGCGTCTGTTCGGGACAGGTCAATCCCGAGTCGATCGAGGGCGCGATCGAACAGCACGGGCTGGTCCTGGAATTGGCGCCCTACATGCTCTCGGTCAGCCCACTAGATTGCGAGGCACTCGACCTGCTGTTCGGATTCGATTTTACCTATCGCGGAAACCACAACCAACTGGTGACGGAGGCGCTTGGCGTGAGTCCGGCGATGGAGCGGCTGACCGAGCGGGCCGGCTCGACGGTGATCAATCACGAGCCGTCGGTCACCATCGCGTTGGACGAGGACTGCCGCATGCAGTTCCGGCTGAGCGTGGAAACCCGAACCAACGCCTACCAGGTCCGCACCGGCGAATTTCCCGAGGAGCAGTTGAGCGTCTACGTCACCGCGCGCCAGTATGGCAGTTTGTCGCCGAAGAAGTCCTTCGTCGAGACTCTAGGCCGGCTGGGCGAGATCTGTAACGAGATGATCGAGAATCACGTGATCGACAACGTGCTTGGCCCGTTGGCTCGGACGATCTCGTTGAAGTAGATTCCCGGCAGCCCGCATCAATACCGCCGCCACTTCCGCAGGATCGTGACGTAGAGGTCGTACTTCGTGTCGACCGAGGTGGGCGGCAGCTTGACCTCGAACTCGACGTTGTTCACGTCGATCCGCTTGATCGTGAACATCTGATCGTGGGGGATTTCCTTTTCGACCAATTCGTTCCGTTCGCCTTCCAATTCCTTCAGCACGACTTTCTCGATGATCCACTCACCGTCTACGTGTTCCTTGATCGTCAGCGGCACGGTGATCGGCTCGCCTTTCTCGGTCTTGAAGTTCTGCAGCCGGTATCGGAACCGGGTGCGAAGGTGCCTGAACCGCGGCTGGGTCACGCTCTTCTTGCCGTCCAAGGTGAAGCGAGGGCAGGTCAGTTCGTCGTGGACCGCCTTGGGGCCCTTTTCCGGCTGCATGGTGAAGCGTTCGACCTTTACGTCCTGGGCAACGCCCACGTATAGATCCAGGGGCGCGAACAGCGGCGTGTACTTTGCCCAATCTTCACCCAGGAAGGCCTGGCTGCGGATCTCGTCTTCGCCGGTTTTCGGTTCCTTGATAAACAACCGCACCTTTCCGTACGGCAGGGGGAACTCGCCCATGCTGTTGTCCTTGTCGTTTATCATCCGGTAGTACATCCGGGTGCGTTTCTGGTCGATGGTGGCGTCGAAGACGTAGCGTTTGTCGATCGGCACCTCGGCGAACTTGGCGGCCAGCATTCGTTTTCGCTCGCCGTTGTTGAAGTACCGCACGGTGGTCTTGCCGACGCCCGGCTGTACGGTGCAGCGTCCGAAGCTCTCGCCCGAGGTGTTGGTCACGGTCATGTAGACCTGCATCAGCAGCTTTTTTTCGTCGTTTTCGACGATACCCTGGTAGCTGGGTCCCGCGGCCATGTTGCCGATCAGGTACGAGATGCGGATCACGGCGGGCCCGGCCTTCTCGGCGCTGACCGTCCAATACAGGGCGTTCTCGTTGGGCGGGTAGTTCGTGTTCAGGACGTTGACCTCGCCGTCGGCGTCG
>Ga0180429_10001738_pt1 | contig 18361 bp, 10 predicted proteins | sample SS_ome_FD_132428 | JGI IMG/M metagenome (GOLD analysis project Ga0180429, IMG submission 132428) | Hypersaline lake sediment archaeal communities from the Salton Sea, California, USA - SS_1_S_1 metaG | ecosystem: Environmental > Aquatic > Non-marine Saline and Alkaline > Hypersaline > Sediment ...
GATGACGCCCAGGTCGTGGGTGATCATCATGATGGCGGTGCGGTATTCTTCCTTGAGCTGCAGCATGAGGTCCAGGATCTGCGCTTGAATGGTGACGTCCAGGGCCGTGGTGGGCTCGTCGGCGATCAGGATTTCCGGGTTGCAGGAAAGCGCCATGGCGATCATGGCCCGCTGGCGCATGCCGCCGGAAAGCTGGTGCGGATATTCGCGGATGCGTTTTTCAGGCGCGGGAATCTGCACCCGGCGCAGCATTTCCACGGCACGCTCCCGGCTTTCCTTCCTGTCCGCCTTTTCGTGCAGCACGAACATTTCGCCGATCTGGTCGCCTACGGTGTAGACGGGGTTGAGCGAGCTCATGGGCTCCTGGAAGATCATGGCGATGCGCTTGCCCCGTACCGTGCGCATGGCTTCCATGGAAAATTTAACCAGATCCAGGCCGTCGAACAGGATGCTGCCGGCCACAATTTTTCCCGGCGGCTCCGGAATCAGCCGCATGACGGACTGGGCCGTGACGCTTTTGCCGCACCCGGATTCGCCTACGATGCCGATGACTTCCTGGCGGTTGAGGTGCAGGGAAACGTCGTCTACCGCCCTGGCCACCCCTTCAAACGTGTAGAAGTAGGTCTTGAGTCCGCGAATGTTCAGCAGGTGATCCGGCATTGTCATAGGCTGATCATGTTTTTTTCGATGACGCCGTTTTTGATGACCAGCACCACGTGTTGATCCGGTGCCTCAAAAAGGGACATGTCCACCAGGGGATTGCGGTCCAGTACGATCAGGTCGGCCAGTTTGCCGGTTTCCAGCGTTCCCAGCTGGTTGTCGATACCCATCAGTTCGGCGTTGGTGCGGGTGGCCGAAACAAGGGCGGCCATGGGAGACATGAGATCCGCCTTGAGCCGCAGCTCCCGACCCTTCAGGTGCTGGAAGGGTCCGATGATGTCCGCCCCCGAGCCGATGTTGACGCCGGCTGCCCAAGCAACGGCGACGGCTTCGGCACCGGCGCGGGCGACCTGTTCGAGTTTGGCGCGGCTGCGCCGGTCAAGACCTGCGGCGCGGCCTTCGGTCGTTAGTATATCATAAATGGCCAGCGTGGGAACCAAAAAGGTATGTTGCTGCGCCATCAGCCGGGCGGTTTCCACATCCAGCAGGTTGCCGTGTTCGATGCTGCGGACGCCGGCTGCAACACAGGCCTTGATGGCCGCCGGGCAGTAGCAGTGCGCCATGACATAGGCGCCGGCCGCGGCGGCTGTTTGAACGGCGGCGGCCAGCGCTTCTACAGTAAAGACCGGCTCTCCCGGCAGACGGTTGTCCGCCTTGTCCTGGGAGACGACTTCGCCGTCGGCAAACACCTTGATCTGGTCGGCGCCGCGTTTAAGGGTGCGCCGCACCGCCGCTGCCATGTCTTCCGGGCTGCGACATATCTCCGGGTAAATGCCCAGGCTGTTGCGCGGTGCAGGGGTCTTAAGCGCATCGTCTTGCGGGCATTGGGCGCCTTTTGCCAGAGGCGTAATGCTTAGGAAAAGACGTGGCGCGCGAATCAGCCCCTGTGCGGCGGCGGCCTTGAACCCGGCGTCGAGACCCGCGGCGTCCCGCACGGTGGTAAACCCCATCATCAGATCCTGAACAAGATTGCGTGAGGCCCGGTGGACGTAAACCGCCGGCGGCAGGGCGGCGGTTCTGTCGAGCGTCAGTTCGATGTTGCCGGCATGGATGTGCGCATCGATCAACCCGGGCATGATGGTGCCGCCGTTGAGGTCGATCCTGACGTCGCCGTCCGCTGATGCGGATTCGCCGTCCCTTATGACCTGCCGGATTTTGCTGCCGGCAATAACAAGCGACGCGCCGGAAACGGGTTCACCGCCGCTGCCGTCTATCAGATGACCGTTTGTCAGCACGATGCGGCCCGGCATGGGCATGTTCTCTCTATACCGGTGATTGGAAAGTTTCACGCTCTGTCGATCGGACTATAGATGGCTTTTCCGGGCCTGTCAACCATTATATTAATACCATTTAATATTTTTTTATCATAAAATTTAATATTGCAATCATGCACCGCTGTGCTAAAATGAATCATTCAAAAAGCAGCTGCCGTTTGCGGCGTTGCTCTTCTTGAAAACGCCCATTGCGCCGCGGGTGCGCATTGCAACTTGCCGGATGCGAATAAAAACAGTTTGGAAGATCAGAATATGCAGAATCGTCCGCCGTCCATTGTAAGGCGCCGGGAAGACAGTGCGGTCCACATAAGGAATCTTGTCGACCGATGTCCGGTTCCCCGCAACCAGATCGCAGCCCTTTCCGGTCTGACCAACACCTATATCCGCGATCTGGAGCAGGGGAAGATCGTGAATGTCGGCCGGGAGAAGCTGATTGCCCTGGGCGTGGCGTTGAATTTGAGCCTGAAGGAGATTGACCGGCTGATGACGGTGTTTGATCGGCGCCCGCTGAGTCTCGACGACATTCCATTATTCCTGCAGACCGCTGAACAGCGGCGCTTTTCCAATGCCTTTCTGCCGGTCTACGATGATATGACCCTGGGGCTCATTTTCTTGTCGGCCGAACGGCTGCCCGGCCGCCGCGTGGTGGTGAGCTCCGAACCAACGGTCTGCCTGAGAGAGCCCGGCCACCGGCTGTATGCCCAGCGAAAGCTTGTTCAGAGCCATCCGATCTACGGCCCGCTGGTGGACGCCATCGGCGGTGCGCGGCAAAAGACGCTGGTGGATCAACTTGGACACCAGATAGTCGTCCAGTATATCTGCCGCTATTGTCTGTGCAGCTATCTTGCGGAGGCGGGTGATGAAGTCGAGCGGCGGTGGCGGCGCCGGCATGTAAAAAATGTCATCCGCTTTATTGAAACCTACGACAACTGGCATTTTCATCTGGTCGACACCTGCCCCACGTTTATCTTTGTCTTAAAAGAAACGCCGCAGGCGCCGGACAAACTGATCTTGACCCAGCAGCCGCGCCACCGGTTTCAAGGGCGGCGTGCCGATAAACTGGTGGGCTTTACCACCGAAAATCCCGTTGTGGTGCAGAATTTTAAAAAAGAATTGTCCGCCATCGCGGCGGTGACAATTCCGGCGTTTCAGGATCGGCGCAGCGTGGTGGATCACCTTTATCGACTGCTGTCCGCCTGAAGCGCGTCGCAAAAGGCCGAAAGACTGTGGTACAAGGGCCTCAGGCTGGCGATGTTGAGATGCTCGTTTTCCGAATGCTGGCTCATGTCGCCGTCGGCCCCCCACACGACGCCGGGAGTGCCGGTCTCACTTAAAAAACGGGCGTCGCTGGCCCCATGCTCGGCTACCAGTCGGGTGCCGGGGGTCTTTTCGAGCAGCAGGTCCCGCAGCGGCGACGCTCCGCCTTCAAACACCGGCTCCAGCAGATCCAGGCGGAGCTCTCCGGCAAGGGTGCGGCGCAGCTGTTCAAAAAGCGCGGGCATGTCGTCGTTTTCCGTGTAGCGCACGTCAAAACGGGCGGTGGCTTCGGCCGGCACCTGATTGATGCTGCCGCCGGCTTGGATGATGCTCAAGTTCAATGTTCGGTGCCAGTGTGCGTCATCGGGCGGGGTGTCAAAAAATGGGCGCATTTTTTGATAGTCTTGAATCAGTGCATCAACGGCGTTTTGCCCCAGCCATGGGCGGGCCCCATGGGCGGCGCGGCCGCGGCTGATGAGCGTAAACCGGGCGATTCCCTTTTCGCGCACCACCATGCGGTCGACGGCGCCGCCGTCAAGGGCGATGCAGAAATCGGTGTCGATGCGGGCGAGGGAGGGCCTGGCGCCGTTGAAGCCGCCGATTTCTTCGTCTCCGGTCATCAGGATGCCCAGCGGCAGACAAGACGGATCTGCGCCCGCTGCCGCCGCCTGCTTTATCTGATGATGCAAAAGCACCAGCGAAAGGGCCACGGCATATTTATCGTCGATGCTGCCGCGGCCGTAAAGCTTCCCCGCTTTTTCAACCGGTTCAAACAGTGCATCCGGCGCATCCACCACGTCGAAATGCGACATCAGCAGCAGGCGCGCCCGGTTTTCGCGGGGCAGGGCGGCAATGGCGGGCACGCCGTTGTGCGCCGTGTGCTGAAAATCAATGCCGTGCTGTTTCAACCAGCCGGCGATGAAATCGGCGCAGCGGCCGATTTCATCCGGCCGCGACGACAGGGTTTTAAAGCGGATCAGGGTTTTGGTCAGTTCAACAATTTCTCTTTCCTCCGACATGCGTTTCTCCTGCATTCCAATTGTGAGCGAAGCGAACTAATTTCATCATGAATCGACGGGTTCTTCAACAGCGAAAGCCACCCCGGGCATGCGCACTGAAAAGAATGCGAATTTTGTTGTTCCATGCGGATCAAGGCTCGCGGTCGAGGTGGGACATGACGGCCCCCATGAATTCGAACCACACCGCAGCATCAAACCGGTCGCTGCGTTGCCGCGGCAGGTCCGGCCAGGCGGGCGGCGTGAGGCCGCTGGAAGCAGCGGATCCGTAGCGCAGCGGTGCAATGCGGAAGTTTTTCCCCGCAATGGAAGTGATCCGGTCATCAGTGGACAGGGTATAGGTGATGCGTTCAAGCCGGGGGATGTCAAGGTCGGGTGCAAGCCAGATATAGGTGGTGGCACCATTTTGCGTTTGCGGCGCGGCCGGCACCCATCCCAGCCGGGAAATGGTGTGCGCCAGAAGCGCCGCGATGCCGTCTGTTGTCGACAGATACGGTGAATTGAAAAGATCGGCGATCTGGGATCCTGCCTGCTGGACGCTCGGTGAAAATTCGAGTCCGGCCTGGAATACAAACGATCCGTCTTCCGCCTTTGTAAGGGACACAAGCGGCACAGGCACCACGGCCGGCTGATCATAGGCGTAGATTTGCCGCCGGCCGGAAAGATACAGGGACGATTGGCTTTTTGCGGTGCGGTATCCCAGCACCATCGCCTGGTTTTTGTGCCAGCTGAATTCCAGAAAATTTTCAGCCGGAAGCAGGCCGACATAAATCAAATGACGGACAGGCGTGCCGTCGTCCGCTGCCGTACGGAAATGCGCGCCGGCTTCGAAAAAGTCGATATCGGTTTTCAAGCGGTTGATCGCTTTACGGATGGCATCCGCATTGTCTTTTTTCAACAAAGCCATTCGGTCGATGCCTTCCCGGTAGCGACCGGCGACCGGCGTCCACGGACTCTCCGGGTGTTGTGCCGCCAGTTCGGCAAGAATGTCGGCGGCCCGGCTCCCCTGGTCAAGCGCCAGCAGGACCCTTGCTTTCCAGAATAGCATCTGCGGTGTGTTGCGGTCCGTTTCCGGCAGCGCATCCAGCGCCTGGAGCGCTTGTTCAAAATCCCTGTCCGCGATGGCGTTTTGAATCAGAATGCGGCGCACGGCGGGATGCCCCCGGTCGGATGCCGACAGGGTTTCAAGGCTGTAGGCTTCCAGAAGCGGGACGGGGTTTTCCTGCGCATGCAGACGGATGATCTTGTCCCTCGGTGCGGCGCTATCGTCGCTGAGAATTGAAAAATGCGCCGCCAGTCGGGCATCCGTCGGCATCTGTTGTTCAATGACCGATCGCAGGGCATTGCGCATGTCGGTTGCGCCGGCGGCACCGGCAAAGTACCAGGCACACAGGAGAAAACCGCTGTCGTCCAGCAGCGTCTGGCCGAAATGCGACAGGCCGCTTTGGGTCAGCCTGGCAAAGCGCAGAGAGAATGCGGCGGGGTCCCGGCGCATTTCTTTTTCCGCCTGTCCCAGCACGAAATCGCTGAACGTCGCGGCATCCTTGAAAGTGCCAAGCAGGTGAAACCCCTGCAGACTATGGCTGTGCCGGAAGAGAATAAAGGCTTTCATGGATGTCGCCAGCGCCGCGTTGTCAAAACGCTCGCCGAGCATCAACAGGTCCAGGGCAATCCGCGGGGCCGGGCTTGCATCCCTATGCCGCTCAAGATAGGCCAACGCGTCGCGGATGTATCCCTGAATATCATCCCGCCGGATATAGGGATCCGCAACGGGGGGCGCCGTCACTTCCGCCCGCACCGGCAGGCAGACCAGAAAAATCAAAACAAAAACAAAAATGGGGACGTTCTTTATATTTGTACGTTTTTTTAGCAGCACGCGTTGCCCCGCTTTTACGCTTTTATTTTAGCCAAAATTGCCCGTAAGATTTCATAATGTTTACGGCGTCCTGGGTCTTGTAAGGATCGGTGAGAGCGAATCGTTCCATGATGTGGACATGCTTTTGTTGGACTTTCTATCCCAGATGCTATCGATTGTTTTTGAGTTAAGAGCGTAAATACTGCTGATTGGCCTTGCCGGATGCCCCGGTTGCCGGGAGATGATCAGAGGGCGGAGATCGCCGGCTGGTAATCAAATCGGCCATGGGCTTGGCAACAATCCGCAGCTTCACCCTTGTCAACCTCCCGCCATCAGGACGGCGTCGATCACATTCAGCATCTTGCGGCCGGAATGCCCGGCAAGGACCGCGGCCTGGTTGGGGCAGACGGTCATGCAGTCTCCGCAGCCCTGGCAGGCGGCGGGATTGACGATGATTTTGTCCAGTGTCTCCGACAGGAAACGGGCGTCGAAAGGACAGGTGTCGACACAGCGCAGACAGCGGCTGCACAGGCTGTGGCGCACAAAAGCGGTGGCGCCGGCGGTCTTGATGCGGGCGTGGGACAGAATGCGCAGGGCCCGCTGCGCCGCGGCGTCGGCAGTGGCGATGGCCTCTGGAATCGAACGGGGGGAAAGGCTCAATCCACAGGCGAAAACACCCTCTTTGAGCGCATCCACGGGGCGCCACTTGAAATCGGCTTCAGCAAAAAAACCGTCCGCGTCCGTGGCGGCCCCATAGGCCGCGGCAAGCGCCGGCGGGAGGCTGGGTTCGATGCCGGTTGACAGAACGATAAGATCGGTCTCAATCTCGAGCGTACGCCCGAGAACCGGGTCCATGGTTCGCACGGTCAACGGCGCCTTGTCCGATGCCGGCGGTTGAACCGTGGGCTTGCGGTGCGGTTCATAGGCAAGAAAGACGACGCCGGCCTGACGCGCGGCCGTGTAAAAGGACTCGCTGAATCCGGTCGTCATGATGTCGCGATACAGAATATAGAGATTCAGCCCCGGGTGGCGTTTCAGAAGTTTGAGCGCATGCTTGAGCGCCGTGGGGCAGCAGACCCGGCTGCAATAGTTGCGCGGTTCTTCACGGCTGTCCACGCACTGGATCATGACCACGCTGTTCAGCGAACAGGGATCAAAGGTTTTGTCGGACATTCGCAACGCCAGCTCCTGCTGGGTGATGACGGCGGGATGACGGCCGTACTGGTAGCTGTCGGTTCCGGCTTCGGTGCCGCCGGTGGCCAGGATGACCACCCCGTGTTCAATGGTTTTCTCAGCTGCGCCGGGCGTCTGCAGGGTCGTGCAAAAGCGACCGACTTCACCGACCGCGTCTTTGACGGTGGTGTTGCGGTGGACGGTGATGTCGGGATGCTGGTTTGTATTTTCAATGGCTTTTTCAAGCAGGCCACCGGTTGAGATGTCCCCCAGGGTGTCATGCAGCCAGTTGAGATTTCCGCCCAGCTGATGGCCGCTTTCAATGAGATCCACCGCAAAGCCGTGATCGGCGATGCCCAGCGCGGCGCTCATGCCGGCGATACCGCCGCCGACGACCAGGGCGCGCTGGGTTATCGGCAGAGGTGAAACCATCGGGCCGTCCTGCAGTATGAGGCCGGCCAGGGCCGCTTGCAGTGCACCCAGCTGCTGCGCCGCCACCGCATCACCGCCGCCGGCCGCCGCCGGCCGATCCATTCCGATGAGGGCGGGGGTCATGATGTCGACCACTTCCATCAGGGAAGGTGCCAGGTGGATGCGGCGGCACAATTCACGCACCTGTCGGGTGTAGAGACACGGATGGCAGGCTCCCAGCAGCACCCGGTTGGGCAGCCCCGCTTCGGCGGCCTGGGTCAACTCCTTCCATCCCGCAGCGGTACAGATATTTCCAATGGTGATGATCCGTTTGACACGGGGATCCCTCCGTAGCGAGCGGGTCAGAAAATCGACGTTGAGCCGCTGCATGGTGTCGTCCCCGCAGGCGCACAGCGCCACCAGAACTTCAGGCGGTTCACGTGACACGTCGCGCAACGGTGCTTCATGATCTTCGGCCGGCGCCGTTTTGCCGCCGGTGTGGATGATGCGGGAGGCTTCCAGGGCCGCTGCCGAGGCGTGTACGACCGATTCGCTGATATCTTTCAATCCGGCGAATGCGCCGCCGACCAGCACGCCGGGACGGCTGGTGGCCGTCGGTAGAAAAGGCTCGGTGTGGGCAAACCCCCACGGATTGAGATAAATGCCGGTGGCGGCGGCGATTTGAGGGGTATTGACAGCGGGTCGTTGTGCCAGGGATAACACGACCAGGTCGACGCGTTCCCGGCGGCACTCGCCGTTGAGAAGAACATAGCGGATGATGGGATCACCGGTTTCAGGATCTGATTCTACGGAGTGGGGTCTTGCTTTTTCAAAGCGCACACCGTTTGCGTTGACCGCCTGCTCCTGATAGCGCTGAAAGGATTTTCCAGAGACCCGCAGGTCCATGCAAAAAATGGTCGTTTCAACGGTGTGGCCCAGCTGCTCCTTCACCAGAATGGCTTCCTTGATGGCGGCCATACAGCAGTAGGTGGAGCAGAAATCGGCATTTAACTGGATGTCGCGTGAACCGACGCATTGAAACCAGACGATTCGGCGGACCGGTTTGCCGTCATGGGGCCGTACCAGACGCCCCTGAAAGGGGCCGGTGCCGCTTAACATACGTTCCAGTTCCAGCCCCGTGACAACGTGGGGGTTGACGCCGTAGGCATAGGTGTTTGCGCCGGCCTGTGGACGGAAATAGTCTGTCCCCCCGCACAGGACGACGGCGCCGACCTCGACCTGCCGCTTTCGGCTGTGCGTCATCCGTTGGTAAACCGCCACGACCTTGGCGATCATGTCTTCCGGATCAATCGGCTTGACCAGATAGTCCTCCGCGCCGAATTTCATGGCCTCCTCCGCCGTTTCACTGGCGGTATCCGCCGTCATCAGGAGTACGGTGATATCCGGCCGGCGTTCCCTGGCGGCTTTGAGAAGGGCAAGACCGTCCATGTCCGGCAGCTTGATGTCGCTCAGCATGAGCGGACAGGTGGATTCGGACAGCATGGCCAAAGCGGTTTCGCCGCTGTCGGCGCTGGCAACGCTGAATCCTTCCTCTTCCAGCCGTTTTTTTAGAGAATCGCGGATGATTTTTTGGTCGTCCACCACCAGAATGCGAAACGCGTGGCGTTTTTCCAGCGGCAGCTGGATGGCACCGGTGGGGCACACTTTTGTGCATTCACCGCAGAGCGTGCATGCCACCGGATCAATTTTGTAAGGGTTGGGAACGCTGTGGGGGATGGGAAGATAGATGGCTTTGCGCCGGCCCAGACCCTGGTTGAATTCGTCCGGCACCTCCACCGGGCAGGCAGCGGCGCACAAACCACAGCCCACGCACCGGTCGGGATCGACGCCGGTGGGCATTTCCAGCAGGGTCGCCGAGAACGATCCCGGCTCTCCTTCCAGGTCGGTGATCTCGGTGTTCAGCAGAAGCGCGATGTTTTCGTGAAAGAGGCCTTTGCGCAGGCAGAATTGGGAAGCCGCATCGCGGTCGACCATCGGCAGCATTCTGCACATGCCGCAGTGGTTGCCGGGAAACTGGCGGTCCAGCTGTGCCAGGATGCCGCCGATGTGAGCGGTTCGCTCGACCAGGAACACATGATGGCCGGCTTCGGCCAGGTCAAGGGCGGCCCGGATGCCGCCGATGCCCGCACCGACCACCAGGGCGCTGCCGCGGTTTATTGCCATGCTACTTCTCCATTTCGGCCGTTTCATCGGCACCAAGGCCGACCACCTCTTCAAACTCAACATCGCGGAATTCGGCCAGCGGCGGTTTTTCGGTTATATCCCGCCCCGCCTGATAGTTGAAGGCGGCCTGGGTGTCACGGGCCACCAGGCGGAAAAGCGGGGTCAGCGGGATGTCGTTGGGGCAGGCGTTGCTGCACTGGCCGCAGCCGACACAGGCGGTGCTCATGTGCGTTAGACGAGTGAGGTGATAAAAAAGCGTGTCGGTCGGCAGTTTCAACGCCCCTTTCTTCTCAGCCCACTTCAGATATTGCGCCGGTTCGTGATCAAACACATCGGTTGTGAAGACGCATTCACGGCAGTAGCAGACCGGACAGGCAACGCGGCAGTTGTAGCAGTTGACGCAGTCGGCCAGGTAGCGGCTCAGCTTTTCCAGGTTGTCGACGGCGCTGCGCGTTTCTTCAAATACGCGGTCACGTTCGGCGCGGCGCTGCTCAACCAGCTGTTGGAGTGTTTTCGCGCGCGCCGGCGGCATTTCAGCGGCCGGGAGGCCCAGCCGTTCCAGAACAGCCTTGCCCTTGTCCGTCACGGCTTCTATGAGAACATGCTTTTCAACTTCGACCCCGTAAAGGGCGACGCTGAGATCAGCGGCTTCGGCCGTGGGAAACTCGCAGATGCGGCATGCATCCGCCGGTTCAAATTTCTCCGGAGGAGTTTCGCCGGCCAGGACCGCGCGCGCGTAGGCTTCCGCGGCGTTGTCACCGGCACGCGCAGACCATCTGGCATAATCCCTGTTGCGGCAGGCGCCCAGACAGTCGATGCCGATCATGACCAGATTCTCGGGACGTCCCTGCTTGAGCTTTACCAGTTCAACAAAGGCGCGGATTTCACAAGGGCGCATGACAGCGGCGATTTTCCCACCGCCGGGGCGACGTGTGAGGCGGGCGGCGATGCGCGCGGCATTCAGCGGAAACGCCGGCGAAAGCGGGTCGGCGTGGTCCAGTTCGGCGGGGTCCGATAAAAGGGTCGGCATCAGCACCGGTTTCATGGGCAGCCGACACGGTACGAGTACGGCGTCCATTTTTCCCTTGGAGAGCAGCGTTTTTAAAAACCCCCGCAGGGTCTTCAACAGATCCCGGTCCTTGACCGCGACCCGGGCGATTTTGGCCATCGCTTCCTCCCTTCCAGCGTTTCAAAGGATTTCATCCATGCAGACGGCGGCGGCATCCCGACGTCAAATCACCATCGTTGATCGGGCCCGGCTTGGTCCCAGGGCTCGAATCCGTTCTGTCAGTTCAGTCAGCGTTTCCGCAAGCAGCACCCCGTCGCTGGCGGCGATCCAGGTCAGCTTCAACCGTTCGGCATCAAAGCCGAAGCGCGGCAGAATTTCTTTCAGGAGCTTGATCCGCCGCCGGGCTTTGTAATTGCCGTTGATGTAGTGGCAGTCCCCCGGGTTGCAGCCGCTGACCAGGACGGCATCCGCGCCTTCCAGAAAGGCTTTGATGATATACTGCGGGTCGACCATGCCGCTGCACATCACCCGGATGATTTTGATGTTGGGCGGATAAGAGAGCCGTGATGTTCCGGCCAGATCGGCGGCGGTATAGGTGCACCAGTTGCAAAAAAAGGCGACGATGGTGGGCTCGAAGTCGCTCATCCTGCGCTTGCTCCTTTCAGGTCCGTCAAAAGTCCTTCGATTTCCGCAAATATTTCCTGATTGGTGAAATGCTGTATCCGGGCGGCCCCGCTGGGACAATAGGCGGCGCAGCTGCCGCAGCCTTTGCAGAGGGCTTCGTTCACCACGCTCACGCCCCGGTGCGCATTGAACTCTATGGCCGAATAAGCGCACAGGCCGACGCAGACCTGGCAGCCGATGCAGATGTCGGGATCGATGTTGGATATCATCGGGTCCACGGTCACTTTGCCGGCGCTGCTCAGGGCCAGGGCTTCAGCGGCGGCGCCCTTGGCCTGGGCCACGGTGTCGGGGATGTCCTTGGGCCCCTGGCAGGCGCCGGCCAGGAAAACGCCGCTGGAGGGCGTGGAAACCGGTTCCAGTTTGGGGTGCTCTTCCTGGAAAAAGCCGTCGTTGCCGGTGCTGATGCCGAATACGCGCGCCATCTCGGTTGCGTCGGTGCGCGCCTCCATGGCTGTGCACAAAATGACCATGTCCACCGGTACGTCAATGACGGCGGCGGAGAGCGAATCTTCGGCATGCACGATCAGCCGACCGTCTTTTTCCGTCACCCGCGAAGCCTTGCCGCGCACCATGCGCACGCCTTCCTGCTGGACCCGCTGGTAAAATTCTTCGTAGCCTTTGCCGAAGCAGCGCATGTCGATGTAGAAATTGTAGACGTCCGTATCATGCCCGCACTTGTCTTTTAAGAGATGGGCGTATTTGAGGGCGTACATGCAGCAGGTGCGCGAGCAGTACGCGTGGTGGTTTTTGTCGCGGCTGCCGATGCAGTGCAGTATGGCCGCGCTTTTGGGCGGTTCTGTAAAGCGCAGGCGGTCCCGGGGGTCTCTTTTCAGCAGCCGGCCGCCGGTGGGGCCGGTGGCGTTGGAAAGGCGCTCGAATTCCAGATTGGTGAACACATTGGCGTAGCGGCCGTAACCGTAGGCCTGCATGGAGGTCGGATCCATAATGTCGAAGCCGGTGGCCACGATAATGGAGCCGACCGTGACCTCCTCTGTCCGTTCCGACATGGCGTGGTCGATGGCGTTGGCCTCGCAGGCCGCCACGCACAGACGGCATTCACAGCAGCCGCCGCAGTCGAGACAGCGTGCCGCTTCCCGGCGGGCGTCGGCTTCCGGGAAGCCCAGATCCACCTCATCGAAGCCGGCGGTCCGGGCTTGGGGATCAAGGTGCGTAGTGCCGGCCCTGGCAACGGGCCCGGTGCTTTCCGCAAGCGGCCGCCAGTTGTTTTGCGCCGGCAGGTCCGCGGGTGTTTCTTCAGCCGGGGGCGCGAGCGGCTCCGCTGCGGAGACGTAGCGGTCGATGGCCGCCGCCGCCTTGTGGCCGGCGGCCACCGCTTCGATGACCGTGGCCGGACCGGTGACGGCATCACCGCCGGCAAAGACGCCGGGCCTGCCGGTTTGAAAGGTGCGGCCGTCCACGCGCAGGGTTTTGTCCGCGGAGCGCGCCAGCCCGGGCAACCTGTCGGCCCAGTCGGCCGCCACCTGCTGGCCGATGGCTGGAACGACCACATCGCAGTCAATGGTGAATTCGGAGCCCTTGACCGGCACCGGCCGCCGCCGCCCGCTGGCATCGGGCGGTCCCAGCTCCGTGCGGATGCATTCGAAGCCCAGGATCCGGCCCGCATCGTGCCGAACGGCCACGGGGGCCGTCAGATAGGAAAATGAGATGCCTTCCTCCAGAGCGCCCGCGATTTCTTCGGCGTAAGCCGGCATTTCCTTTTCCGACCGTCGATAAACCACGCTCACCTGATCTGTTCCCAGCCGTTTTAAAACCCTGGCCACGTCCACGGCCACATTGCCGCCGCCGATAACCACCGCCCGACGCCCCGGGGCGCTGCGCCGGCCCAGGTTGACTTCTTTTAAGAATTGAACCGCGTCCAGGACGTCGTCGCTCTCTTCTTCTCCCGGGAGATGCATTTTGAGAGCGGCATGGGCGCCGATGCCCAGAAATAAGGCTGAGAAACCACGGCTGCCAAGCGCCTCAAGAGAAAGATCCGCGCCGAAGCAAACCCCGGTTTCAACGTCGATGCCGTGGCGCAGCAGATAATCGATTTCCTGATCCAGCACGGCGGCCGGCAGCCGGTAGTCCGGAATACCGACCCGCAGCATGCCGCCCAGTTGTTCCAGGGCCTCGAAAATGGTCACTTGATAGCCCTTCAGCCGCAGATCGTACGCCACCGTCAGGGAGGCCGGACCCGATCCGATCACCGCGATTTTTTCAGGGCGGTCTTTAATGGGCGGCGGAGAAAGGGCGCTGAAATCCACCTGGTCGGCCGCAAAGCGCTTTAATTCCCGGATGGCGACGGCCGTGTCCACTTCCCGGCGCCGGCATGCTTTTTCACACGGGGCCGGGCAGACGCGGCCCAGCGTGCCGGGAAGCGGGATGTGCTCCATGATGACCTTCAGGGCTTCCGCGTAGCGGCCGCCCTTTACAAGGGCCACATAGGCCTGCACGTTGGTGCCGGCCGGACAGGTCTGGACGCAGGGGGCCCGGTCGTGTTTTTCAATACAGTAGGTGATGGGGACCGCCTGGGGAAAAGGACGGTAGATGGCCTTGCGCGTTTTGGTGCCCACATCCCACTCATTGGGAAAGGAGACCGGACAGACCCTTTCGCATTCGCCGCAGCCGGTGCAGCGGTCGGCGACAAAACGCGCTTTGCGCCGGATTTTCACGCGGAAGTTACCCACGAATCCGCTGACGTCTTCCACATCGCTGTAGGTCAGCAGTTCGATGTTGTTGGCCTGGCCTACGGACACCATTTTGGGGGTGCCGATGCAGGCGGCGCAGTCCAGGGTGGGAAACGTTTTGTCGTACTGCAGCATGTGGCCGCCGATGGTCGGCTGACGCTCCACCAGATAGACCTTGTAGCCCGCTTTGGCGATGTCCAGAGATGCCTGCATGCCGGCGATGCCGCCGCCCACAACCAGGGTGTTGGTGCAGACCGGAAAAGTTTCCGGCGTCAAATCCGTCTGGTGGGTGACGCGGGCAATGCCGGCACAGGCCAGCTGTTTGGCTTTGGCGGTGGCCTGCTTTTCATCTTCGGTGACCCAGGACACGTGCTCACGCACACAGACCATATGGAAGGCGCGGTAGGGGTTCAAGCCGGCGCGCCGGCAGGCGCCGCGGAAGGTCTTTTCGTGCATGCGGGGCGAACATGAGGCCACCACGACGCGCGTGAGACGGTGGTCGCGGATATCGTTTTCGATCAGTTCCTGTCCGGGATCGGAACACATGAAGAGATAGTCGCGTGAAACCGCTACGTTCGGCAGCCGGCCCACATGGGCGGCCACTTCCGCCACCCGCACCCGGTAAGCGATGTTGATGCCGCAGTGGCAGATATAAAAGCCGATGCGTTCAGCCATAAGGAATCTCCTGATGAGGCGCGGCGTCTCCGTGGACGGCGGCATGCCCCGCAATGTCCACCGGAGCCGCCGAAGGCAGCAGCAGTTCGGACAGGTCCTGAACGGCGAGGCGGTCGATCGCGCTCAGGTGCGCCGCCGCTCTCCGCAGCATGCGCAGACAGAAGGGGCAGGCGGTTACCAGCACGTCGGCACCGGTGTCGAGGGCCTGTCGAACACGCAGAACGGCAAGATCCATGTCGCGGTCCACCGCGCGCCAGGCCCCGCCGCCGCCCGCGCCGCAGCACAGGGCATTTTCGCGGTTCTCGGCCATTTCAACCAGCTTCAGGCCCGGTATGCTTTGCAAGATGCGCCGCGGGGCTTCGTAGACGCCCTGGAAACGCCCCAGGTAGCAGGGGTCGTGATAGGTGACGGTCCGGTCGACGACCGGCGTGGGCCGCAGCCGTTTTTCGCTGATGAGTTGATCCACCAGTTCCGTGTAATGGACAAATTCAACGGACGAAGGCACATCCGTATAGCGCTGCCGAAAGGCGTGCAGGCAGTGGGGAGAGGTGGTCACGATCTTCTGAAAACCGCATCGTTGCATCAGATCGGTGTTGCGGCGGATCAGTTCGGCGGACAAATCTGCTGCGCCCAGAAGCGCGGCCGGATCGCCGCAGCAGGTTTCATCGCTTCCCAGGGTGTCGTAGCGGATGCCGGCAAGGTTAAAGAGGTGGATCAGGGCGCGGCCGGCCCGCCGTCCGTCGGCGTCATAGGCCGTCGTGCAACAGGCAAACAGGCCGTAGTCACACGTTTCCCCCGCCGCCGGCACGCGGATGCCGTCCATCCATTTCAGGCGCTTTTGATGCGGTTCTTTCCAGGGGTTGCCGTTGTCGCTGAGACTGTTGAGAACATCGACGGCGGCGGCGGGTACGGCTTTGTGACGGCGGCAGATGTGCCGTACGGCCAGGAGCGCAGCCACGATGTCAATGCCGCGGGGGCAGTCGGTATTGCAGCGGCCGCAGGTCAAACAGTTCCAAACGGCCCGGTCCACCGAACGGTCGCTTCCGGCGTCAAGGGCGATGTCGCGCAGGATGCGCCGCGGATTGTACACGCCGACGGTATTCAGCGGACATACGCTGGTACAGAGACCGCACTGCAGGCAGGCGGCAAAGGAGGGACCGACAACCTCGACCACGGCCCGGGCGTCGACTGCCGACGCGTGAAGTGCTTTTTCACGGACGGCCGCAAGATAAACGGCCAGTGGACGGTAGAATAAATGGGACCATTTGCCGAAGGGCACCTCGACGACCAGCATGGGTACGGCGATGGCCAGATGAATGACGTAAATCACATAAGTGCCCATGGGCCACCCCGCCAGGCGCACGGCGTGCATCAGGATGCCGGTCAGGGTCGTGAAAAAGAGCAGCACCAGAAACAGCCAGTCCGAAAGCTCGGAAAAGCGATGCACCGCGGCCTGCGCTTTCAGGCGGCTCATAAACATTTCGACGGTGACAAACAGCAGCGCGCCCGTGGCATAATATCCGAAGATGCTGGTAAAATGCCAGCTTTGGTCGTCCACCTGAAACCAGCGGATGAACACGATGACCAGCGTCATCATGGTCAGATAGCCGGTCACCAGGATGAAATGCTTCAACCAGCGGCTTTTGTCTTCACCGCATTTTCGCCAGCGTTTTTGCGTGAGAAAGTGCCATGTGAACGTCCGCGCCTGGCTGAGATAAAGACGCAGGGGCGCGCCGGTGCCTTCCATAATGAAGCGGAACATGCGGAACGCGTTCGACAGCAGAAAGGCCGAAAGCACCGCCGCTATGGTCAGGTCGCCGATTTCGATCCACAAGACCGGTGCAAAGCTGTTGACCGCCACCCGGTCGGTGATGACGGGGCCGTGGCCCAGCACGAACAGCATCACCACGGTCAGGGCAACCACGATCAGGGCGCCGATTTCCCAGGCCGCCGAGCGGTAAAACCGCCGCGCCAGACCGGTCCAGTCATATTCCGCCGTCAACCAGCGGCGGGCGGCCATCATGGTTTCCGCCGGTTCGGCGCCTCTGGGGCAGTCCAGATTGCAGTCGCCGCAATAGTAGCACAGCCATGGTACGACGCTGCGGCGCAGGCGGTCCCGGAGGCCCAGTTGAATGTAGCGATAGATTTTGCGCGGGAATGTGTCGCGGCCGCTGGAAAGGGGACAGGCCGCGCTGCAGAGGCCGCATTGCATGCATATTTCCATATCCCGGGCGCCGTAGTGCCTCAATTCCTCATGCAGGCTGGGCTGGATAGGCGTTTTCATGCTCACGCTTGCGGCCTTTGACTTCGCGATTTTTCTTTTAGTTCAAAGATCAGCAGGAGGCAACCAAAAGCCCGCTAATCGGCGGATGCGCCGCGGCTGAGAATCAGGCTGAACCGCATGTTGTTTTTATCGAATACCGGGTCGATGTTTATTTCAGTGCCGGGGATCAGGTCGACCACCAGACGGATTCTGGGAAGCGGGCCGCCGTAAGAGGCCGTGCGGATGCTCCGGACGATGCGGCGGCCGGCGATATCTCCGGCGAGATCTTCGCCTGTCAGCCGTGCATTGTAAAAATCACAGACAATGCGGGGCGCTTCACCGCTGATCACAAAAGTATGCGGTGTGTTCAGTGCATTCAGGGCGACGGAAACGGATTCCCCGCCGGCCGCCGGCTGTTCAACCCAGATGCGGTCGATGTCCACCGGCGTTGCGTGGACGGCGGCGTTCGCCGGCGGCGTTTCGGAAAAAAGACGGCTGTGGGCCCAGCCCGAACGTCCGTCCAGGGTCTGAATGCGGTGCCAGGCATTCCGACGGTCTGTAATCTCGACTTCCGCACCGCGCTGCAGTTTGAAAATGATTTCGCCGTCCAGCGAGGGGGCGCTGCGGACCCTGCCCACCGCCACATTCAGAAAACGACGGCCGTTTTCAGCGGCGTCGGCGGTCAATGGAAATACGCCGGCGGTTGAGAGACAGAGAACGATGAAAATCAGCAAACCCGCGGACCGCATCGGCGGACGACGCAACCGACCTTCTCGGCGCCTGTATGGCGCCGGTTCCGGAAACCGGCGCTGCGGCCGACGGAGAACGGCGCCTGTTGTTGAAGGTGTGGACTGAAGCGGCTTGGCCGGGATATTCATCATGTGCGGACACCTTTAAAAGATCCGTCGTCGGAGATCCTGAAAAAATCGGCTAATCGTTCAAATGGTGACGTTGTGGTACAACCGGCAGCCTAATCCAGCGGCACCGTTTTGTCAAGTTTTCCGGGCGCCGTCATCTGTTTTCCCTGTCGCGTGCCGCGTTTTGCAAGGGTTTGCCGTATGAGATGCAGGGTTTCCGATTTCCGGACCGCCCACTGCGGCGCCACCAGTTCATCGGCATGGGGGTCCCCGGTCAGACGCTGAATGACAACGTGCGGCGGTGTTCTTTCCAGAAAATCGCAGACCCATTCAACGTAGGTTTCCTGATCAAGGCA
>Ga0180429_10001739_pt1 | contig 18357 bp, 14 predicted proteins | sample SS_ome_FD_132428 | JGI IMG/M metagenome (GOLD analysis project Ga0180429, IMG submission 132428) | Hypersaline lake sediment archaeal communities from the Salton Sea, California, USA - SS_1_S_1 metaG | ecosystem: Environmental > Aquatic > Non-marine Saline and Alkaline > Hypersaline > Sediment ...
CATCCCAGGCTGGAATCCATACTCAAGCCAACCTACGGCGTCATTCTCTACCAGGAACAGGTAATGCAAATTGCCCAGGTGCTGGCCAGTTATACGCTCGGTGGTGCTGACCTGTTACGCCGTGCCATGGGTAAGAAAAAGCCAGAAGAAATGGCCAAGCAGGGTGAGATATTCCGCGAGGGCGCCGTAAAAAATGGTGTCGAGGAAGAAACGGCGCAATATATCTTTGACCTCATGGAAAAGTTTGCCGGCTACGGTTTCAACAAGTCGCATTCGGCGGCCTATGCACTGGTTTCATACCAGACCATGTGGATGAAAGCGCATTACCCGGCTGCCTTCATGGCCGCGGTGTTATCAGCGGATATGGATAATACCGACAAGGTGGTCACGCTGATTGAAGAATGCCGGGCGATGAAACTGGAAGTCAAACCACCCCAGGTGAATAACTCCGAGTTCATGTTTACCACCGATGATGAGGGGCGCGTGGTTTATGGGCTGGGCGCTATCAAGGGGGTGGGTGAATCGGCAATCGAAAGTATTGTAGAAACCCGCAAGCAGGTAACGGCATTCAAGGATCTGTTTGATTTTTGCAATCGTATCGACCTGAAAAAAGTCAACCGTCGCGTGCTGGAGTCATTGATCCGTGCCGGGGCCCTGGATCAGCTTGGTGCCAATCGCGCAACACTCATGGCACAACTGCCGCTGGCACTCAAAATGGCAGAACAGCACCAGTCTCTGCAAACCACCGGTCAAAATGACCTGTTTGGCATGGATGATATCGGTACGGTCAGTCAGCCGGATCTGCAGGTGGTACCAGCAGAATCCGAAGAATGGGATGACGATATTCGTTTGCAGGGTGAGAAACAGACACTCGGGCTGTACCTTACCGGGCACCCAATTGGGCGTTACGAAGCAGAATTACCCAGCCTGGTGACCTCACGTATTGCCAATCTGTCAGTTGAGAAATCGGATACCAAGTATCGTCGCAAGCAACGCGTTATCGTTGCCGGGCTGGTCGTTGCCGTCTCCAGGCGTCAGACCCAGAAAGGTACCATGATGGCCAATGTGTTACTGGATGACCGCACCGGCCGCATAGAAGTTACCCTGTTTTCTGATGCCTATGAACAGTTTAACGAGTTACTGGTCAATGACCGGGTGCTGGTCGTGGAGGGTGATCTCAGTCACGATGAATACCGTGGCGGCCTGAGCCTGAGAGTTGATAACGTCATGGACATTGAACATGCCAGGGAATTGAAGGCGACCAATATCACCATGAAGCTCAATACACAGCACCTGGAAGAAAGAAATTTACCCGCGCAGGCGGCAGCTGACTACCTGAAAACAATACTTGCCCCATTTCAGGGCGGTAGTTGTATAATTCGTGTGGTGTTAGAGATTCCGACCGCAAAATGCCTGGTGGTATTTGACGAGAAATGGTCGGTTTACCCCAGGGATGAATTACTCAAGCAACTGGAGCGCTTCGCTGGCCAGGGCCAGGTAAAAACAGGATTCGGTTACCGGAAAAAAGACAGCCAGGACCAGGCAAAACAGGCTTGATCAGGCAAATTTGTCGAATTTTCGCGAAAGAAAGCTACATTTTACGGTCACTGTGATCTATCCTTACACAGATAAATCATAGAAAAGATAACAACATGGATCTCAACTTTTTAGAATTTGAACAACCCATTGCAGAACTGGAAGCGAAAATAGAAGAACTTCGACTCCTGGGCAGTGATAATGAAATCAATATCCAGGAAGAAATTGGCAAACTTGAAGCAAAAAGCAAGAGCCTGACAGAGTCTATCTTTTCTTCTTTGACGCCATGGCAGATATCGCAACTGGCACGTCATCCGCAGCGTCCCTACACGCAGGATTATATTGACCACGTTTTTGATGAATTTCATGAAATGCATGGTGACCGGGCGTTTTCAGATGATGCCGCCATCATTGGTGGCCTGGCCAGGCTGGATGGTCAGCCGGTTATGGTAATCGGCCACCAGAAAGGCCGCGATACCAAGGAAAAGATCCGGCGTAATTTCGGCATGCCCCGTCCGGAAGGGTATCGCAAGGCGCTTCGCCTGATGCGCACGGCCGAACGTTTTAATATTCCTGTTGTTACTCTGATTGATACGCCAGGAGCCTATCCCGGAGTCGGTGCTGAAGAACGAGGGCAGAGTGAAGCCATTGCACGCAATCTACTGGAAATGGCTGGTTTGAAAATCCCCATTATCGCTACTGTGATCGGTGAGGGTGGTTCAGGTGGTGCGCTGGCCATTGGGGTCGCTGACCAGGTGATGATGTTGCAATACAGTACCTATTCAGTTATTTCACCGGAAGGTTGTGCTTCCATATTGTGGAAAAGTGCGGAAAAAGCGAACCTGGCAGCCGAAGCCATGGCAATTACTTCTGATCGCCTCAAGGAATTCAAACTGATTGACGACATCATTGAAGAGCCACTTGGCGGTGCACACCGTGATTACGTACAAATGGCAGCAAACTTTAAACAGCGTCTTAAAGACAAGTTGCAGCACCTGGTGTCACAGCCCATGGATAAACTGCTGGAAAGCCGTTATGAAAAGTTGATGGCTTATGGTGAGTTCAAAGCCTGAGCAAATTCAGCAGCAGGTAACAGCCTTTTTTAAGCGTCATCCTGTACATGGTCGTCTGGTTGTAGCCTTTAGTGGTGGATGTGATTCCATGGTGTTGTTGCATACCCTGGCGAGTCAGTATCCCGCCAATAAACTTCTTGCCGTCCATATCAATCATAACCTTCAGAACGAATCACAAACCTGGGAAAAGTTTTGTCACGCAGCATGTGCAGGGCTGGGAATTGAATACCGGTCAATCAGTCTGGAACTCGGAACCTTGACCAGTAATATTGAAGAGCAGGCCAGGATCCAGCGCTACCAGTCTCTTTCACTGTTAATGTCCAAAGGTGATGCACTACTGACGGCACATCATCAGGATGACCAGGCTGAAACCTTCATGTTGCAGCTGCTCAGGGGCGCTGGCCTGAAGGGTCTGGGTGCCATGGACCAGGTGTCCAGTTTCCCCCCTGGAAAACTATGCAGGCCACTGTTGAATTTCAGCCGGGCTCAAATCGAGAACTATGCCCGCTTGCATCAATTGCAGTGGATTGATGATCCAAGTAACAGGGATGGTCGTTTCGACAGGAATTTTCTACGTCATGAGGTCATACCCTTGCTGGAAAGTCGTTGGCCAGCTGCCAGGCAGACAATTGCACGCAGTGCCGAAAACTGTCGTGAAGCCTCCGCCATGATTGAGGAGTTCTCTTCACATGACCTGTTTGATTCCATGGGAGCTTATAAACATACACTGTCAATCAGCAAGCTAAGAGCATTACCCAAAGCCAGGCAACATGCAGTGATACGGGCATGGGTGGAAGAAAACGACTTTCCTTTACCTGACAGAAGTACCACTCAGACAATATGCTCCGGCTTTATAGATTCGCGTCAGGATGCCCAGCCACTGTTAAACTGGTCATATGTCCAGTTATACCGTTTCGATGACTATCTATACCTTATTGGCGCTACGTCGTTTGATCAGATTGATACACTGAGTCTTTCTTTCAATAGCCTAAGGCAGGGCAAAATTGACCTGCCGTATCCTGCCGGTAGCCTACAGGTGGAACTGCTACCTGGTGTTTCAGACGAACAACTGGTTGATGCAAAAGTCAGTTTTCGCCAACCGGGACAGGCAGTCAGTCTGCAAAACAGGCAGGGAAGCCGAAAACTGAAAAAACTACTGCAGGATTGGCATGTGCCGCCCTGGATGCGTAATTTTGTGCCCATGCTGTATGTCAATGGCCAATGCCAGGCAATTGCCGACTATGCTCTGTGTGACGCCTCACCAGCCCTGTTTCAAAACATCCGCTGGCGACCACCCGCCGAACTGGCATGGCGTAATAATTTAAGGCATGATGATTAGTCCAGCTATAGTCCAGTACCATGAAACTCAATCCTGTTCATAAACTGATACTTAATATTGCCATTATCACTTCACTGGTTTTGCTGGGCATGGGCGTGTTTATGCCCATGATGACATTGCAGAAATTTTATTTTTTTGAAAACCAGGTATCACTTTATTCAGCATTATATGACCTGCTTTTTCAGAAAGAATGGATTTTGTTCGTGGTGATTCTGGTATTCAGTATTATCTTCCCGATCGTCAAAAGCCTGTTTTTGTTTCTGGTGCTCAATGGAGGGAAACACAAGCGCTCAACTCACAAACGTTATATTCAGTGGATGGCAAATCTGGGCAAGTGGTCAATGCTGGATGTTTTTGTGGTGGCGTTGTTGCTGGTCACCGTAAAACTGGACGTGATTGCTGATGTTCAGATACATTTCGGGATTTATGCTTTCGGTACCTCGGTACTGCTTACCATGCTGTTGTCACACTGGTTTAATCACCTGTTACAGCACGATTAGGGTCACTGTTTGAAATCAAGCAATCCTAGTTTTCAACTTTGGATGCATTTTCACTGCTGAGAATATAATTTTCCAGCCCAAACTTGCTGAATAAATAAGATGCCACTGCGCCCTGGTTACTGTTGTCACAAATTAACAGGTAATTTTTATCCTTATCGAGTTCTTTAATTAAATCTCTCAGTTGATGTATCGGGGCTTTTATTGCGTCGCGAAAACTTTTTCTTTTTTCGCTGTCTTTTCTGACATCGATTTGAATAGCACCTTCTTTGCAAAGCCTTACTGCTTCAGTCAATTTAAGCCAGTGCACAACAGGCTGAAACATGAAGCGGTCGAAGTCATCTCTGGAAATACGCATCAAAATACCATCATTGAGCATGGTAACCGTTGCATTGCGCGGGGTATGCGCCAGCAGTGCTTCTTCTCCAAAAGACTCTGTAGGTTCCAGTTCAGCTAATACATTGTCACCAGCATCATCATTGCGGCTGACCTGGCAATTACCCTCTTTGATCAGATAAAAAAACTCTCCCAATTCACCTTGCCGGACAACTGCTTCTCCAGCCTTATAGTGCTTTTTTTCCATCACCTGGAAGAGCTGGGCAATGTATTCTTCATCCAGTTTTTGAAACAATGGTGTTTGTTTCATCGCCATCATCCAGTCACTGTCGAGTACACCAGTTTCATTCTCAACGCTACTGAAACTGGATTTCAGGAATTTATCTTTATCCCCCTTGGATAAAAAGGAGTTAATGAGTGCGGTCGGGATTTTTACAATGGCGGCATTGTCTGAATTAACCGTGGCAGAAAACTTTCTGGGTTTAATATTGGCAATCGGGAAAAAAGCCTGTTCAGATTCAGCATCCAGCAGATGAGAAGCGCCCTGGGTAGACTCCAGCTGTATACTGCCACTAACCAGGTAAATGGTATCTTCATCATCTGATCCCTGCTCAAAGATAATGCTTCTTTTCTGGACGTTTTCTACCCGGGTCTTCCCCATAACCAGATTGAGTTCATCTTCCTGCAAGGTATTTAAAGGGAAGTATTTCTTTAAAATAGCCGGAGATATGATCATAAAGTCCATGGTAAATTTCCCTTGATTGTGCGAATTCATATGATTATTAACCACTGCCATGATGCATGGCAACAGGGGGCTGAAATTCGTAACGCTGATTAATAAGAATTAATCAGCATATAGCTTCTTTTAACTAAAGTTTTTCCAAAATCAAACGATATTTACTCAAATAGAATTGATGGATTTACGAGACATTAGATGCTAGTCAGACCAAAGTTTAAGCAAAAGCGCTATCGTATTTTGCTTGCTGTTCCTGTCATCATTCTGTTGTCAGTGATTGTGGTCTCTGTCAGTTTACATTCAGTAAGAAGCGTTACCGACAATGCTGATCAATTGGTTTCGCTGCAAATTCCCGAATTACGTGCCATTGCTGATTTACAAAGTGTTTTAAATCGTCAATTACTCATGCTGCATAATTATTACGCCACCATGGAGCTTCCTGATGCCACAGTAGCCAACGAACTGGATAGAGCCTTTGCATCCAACCTGAAAGTACTGGTTGGGGCTGATGATGATATTTCTGATGTCGGTCTTGTCGGTTATGTTGAAAAGTTCAAGTCGGCAGAAGACAACTTTCATGATGAGATGCAAAAAGGCAGGAGCAGGGACTGGGATGTTTTACGCGAACACCTTTCAGAGGCGACATCGTTTGCGCGCCGCGCAGATATTGAGCTTGGAGAGTGGCATGCAAAAGTACGTGAACGTCTGGCCGAAGGCAGTTCCATGACATTGGATGAGGTTTCGCGCCTGAATATCATCCAGATTTCTTTCAATGCGGTGATGCTGATTATTGCTGGTCTGCTACTGATGATTATTTATTTTCGACAGAAAGACCAGGAGAAGCTGTTTCACCGCGCGCACTTTGATCCTCTCACAGACCTGCCGAACCGGCGCAGCCTGCAATTATGGTCGGAAGAACCTGGCACACAGAATAATTACCCGGGTTCAATCTATAGCATGTGGCTGACGCTTGATCGCATTGGCCTTATCAGTGGTACTTATGGTCATCACCAGGGGGATGAGCTGATTTATCATTTTTCCAGGGCGTTAGAAGGAATGCTTGATAAATCTTTGCTCGACATCCATCTGTTCAGCATAGGCAGTTCTAACTGGGTAATGGTGATAAAAGATGTCAGTGGTGATGAGGTGCTAAAAGACATTATCAACGAAATAGAACAATTAACGCGCAAGCCTTTTCCGCTGGGAGAACGGAAATTTAACGTTGCCTGCAGTATTGGTGTGTCTCATTCACAGAATAATGACAACGACATTCAGACCCTGATAAAAAATGCCGATACCGCGCGCACATCGGTGGTGAGTAATGGGGGAAATGATCATTGCTTTTATCATCCTGAGATGACTGAAACAGCTGAACAATTGCTTACCATCGAAAATGATTTGCGTAGGGCATTGGAGAATGAAGAGTTTGAGCTCTATTATCAGCCAAAGCTTTCACAGCAGGGAGACCAGGTACTCAGTGCAGAAGCTCTCATTCGCTGGCATAGCAATGGTGAACTGATCTCTCCCGGGGTTTTTATTCCGGTTGCTGAAAAGACCGGCCAGGTCACGGCTATTGGTGACTGGGTGCTGAACCAGGCATGTAAGCAATGGGTAGAATGGCAGCAGATGGGTATCGATGTTCCTTCTGTTGCAGTGAATATCTCGGTTCAACAATTCCAGTCGAGACTGTTTGTCAACACGGTTAAAAAAGTTCTAAGCGAAACAGGAATGCCTCCGCACAAACTCGAACTTGAAGTGACCGAGGAGGCGGCCAGTGCACGGCCAGACCAGGTGGTAAAAGTTATGAATAGTCTTAAATCACTTGGTGTGTCACTTGCCATTGATGATTTTGGTACCGGCTATTCATCACTGGCTTATTTAAAACGCTTTCCCATTGATGTGATTAAAATTGATCGAGCATTTATCAGTCAGCTGGAAGTTTCCAACCAGGATAGGGCAATAGCCAGGCTGATTATTGAAATGTCTCATCAACTCAGCTTTAAAGTGGTGGCAGAAGGTGTTGAGAATGACGAGCAGTTTCAAATATTAAAAAACATGAGTTGTGACCTGCTGCAGGGTTTTTATTTCAGTAAGCCACTTAATTCTGCAGATTTCATAGAATTCCTCAACAGATAAAATTTTTTTCAGACAAAACTCAGGCTCTCAGCTCCCCCACGTAGCACGAAGCTTTTCAGGCCGCGCAAGCTCATGAGGTAGGAAGCAAGCGCACATTCATTGTCGTTGTCACATAACAGCAGATAGGTGTTTTTTCTGCTGAGTTTTTTCATCTGGCTGCGCAACATGAAAGGTGGAATCTTGATGGCATTGGAGATCGTGACATCGGGCTTGTATTTTTCAGTAAGATCAATTTTGATTGCACCATGGCTGAGCACATTGTTCACTTCGTCCGGATTAATCCAGTGGATAATCTGGCTTTTCAGAAAACGCTGGAAATCCGTTTGGTTGATACGCATCAGTCGACCATTTCTGAGCATTCGCACTGTAGCATTGCGGGTGGTATGAGCCAGTAGCGCCTCTTCTCCAAAAGATTCGGTTGGACCAAGTTCTGCCAGAGGAATTTCTTTCGTACCGTTGTTGCGGCTGACCAGACACTGACCTTTTTTCACCAGGTAGAAATAATCACCTTCCTCACCCTGGCTAATGATGGTATCGCCAGCCTTGACCTTGATCTCTTCCATGCACTCGAACAGTTTTTCTAACTGGGGAACAGGCAGCTGGGAAAATGGATGCGTTTTGGCCAGCGCCATCATCCAGTCACTGTCAAAAACTTTCAGTTCAGAATCATGGCTGATGCTGTTGTTCTTGAGCTGGGCATTAGAAGTGGAGTTAGCCATGAAGGGTTCCATGGCTTGAGCTGGAACCCGAAAAATGGAAGCATTTTCAGAATACACGGTGGCCGAAAAACGTCTGGGTTTCAGATTGGCGATTGGATAGGCCGACTGTTCAGATTCTGAATCCAGAATAAACTGCTCTCCTGTATCAGCAGTTAGTTTAATACTGCCATGAACCAGGTAGATGATGTCAGAATCATTGGAGCCTTGCTTGAAGAGCAGCTCATTTTTCTGCATGTGGTTGAGTTTGGATTTTCCTATGATGAGTCGTATTTCCTCATCTCCAAAGCTGTCCAAAGGGTAGAACTTTTTCAGGGTGTCGTTGGTGATAGTAATATCGAGTATGTTCATCATGATTGCTGTCCCGCTGCAAACCTGCATTGCAGTTAATATGGACTGTAATTACTGGACCGGCAACATCATTTTTGCGTTATGTGAACAGGTGTTTTTCTGTTTTGTGAACGAGTACCGCTTTTTCATTTTTTGCTGATTGATGTAGAATGCGCGGCTTGACTTCGTAACGGGTGCGCTATGCAGGACATTAATCCAATCACCAATAAAATCAGTGAGTTAAAGGAAAGAGTTGCCTCTTTAAGGGGGTATCTTTGACTACGATGAGAAACAGGAAAGGCTGACAGAGGTTCTCAGGGAGCTGGAAGACCCGGAAATCTGGAATGATCCGGATGCAGCACAGGCACTCGGCAAGGAGCGTTCCACGCTGGAACAAATTGTTCTGGTTATTGACGGTTTGACCGCAAACCTTGGTGACGCCGGTGATTTACTGCAACTGGGTGTGGAAGAAAACGATGAGGAAACCGTTGATTCGGTTGCCGAGGATTTACAGAATTTCGAAAAAGAGGTGGAAACCCTGGAATTCAGGCGCATGTTTTCCGGTGAAACGGATCACTGCAATGCTTTTCTGGATATTCAGGCTGGTTCCGGTGGTACAGAAGCCCAGGACTGGGCTGAAATGATCTTGCGTATGTATTTGCGCTGGGGAGAGGCCAATGGCTTCAAAACAGAGCTGATGGAGGTTTCTGCCGGCGATGTGGCGGGGATCAAATCAGCGACTGTGCGCTTCGAGGGGGAATATGCCTTTGGCTGGCTGAGAACAGAAATTGGAGTGCATCGCCTGGTGAGAAAGTCACCTTTTGATTCAGGTAATCGTCGTCATACTTCGTTTGCTGCGGTTTTCGTTTCACCCGAGATTGATGATGATATCGAGGTCGATATCAACCCAGCTGATTTGCGTATTGATGTGTACCGCGCATCCGGTGCCGGTGGTCAGCATGTGAACAAGACCGAGTCCGCTGTGCGTATCACGCATCTGCCGACCAATACCGTTGTGCAGTGCCAGAATGACCGTTCCCAGCACAAGAACAAGGACCAGGCGATGAAGCAGTTGCGTGCCAAGTTGTACGAACTGGAAATCCAGAAACGCACTTCTGATCAGCAGGCGCTGGAGGATTCCAAGTCGGATATTGGCTGGGGTAGTCAGATTCGATCTTATGTGCTCGATTCTTCGCGCATCAAGGATTTGCGTACGAATGTGGAGACTGGAAACACCCAGGCTGTTCTGGATGGCGGACTTAATATGTTTATCGAAGCCAGCCTAAAATCCGGCCTTTAAGAAAACGTAAACTATTTGAAGGTTTCTGGTGGTCTTATCTGAAAGTGTGATGCAACAGGGATGTTGCATTCAAGCCTACATGGACGTATTTACGGCGTCTTTCAGATAAGATATCAGAAACCCTGATTGACTTTTATCGGAATGAAAAACACATGACTGATACAAACAACCAGACCGAAACTGAAACTGTTGATGAAAACAAACTGATCGCGCAACGTCGCGAGAAGCTGAAACAGATGCGTGAGCAGGGTAATGCCTTTCCGAATAACTTTCGTCGCGACAGTATCAGTGGTGAACTGCATGCCGAGTACGATGGCAAAACCAAGGAAGAGCTCGAAACAATGGGCCTGCGTGTCAAGGTCGCAGGTCGCTTGATGAGCCGCCGGATCATGGGTAAAGCCAGTTTTGCGCATCTGCAGGATATGTCGGGGCAGATACAGTTATTTGTTCAGCGTGACAATCTCCCGGAAGGCTTTTATAACGAGCAATTCAAAAAAAGCTGGGATATCGGTGACATTATTGCGGCTGAAGGTGTGCTGTTTAAAACCAAGACCGATGAATTATCAGTACGCGTGGAGCATCTGGAACTGTTAACCAAATCCCTGCGTCCATTGCCTGAGAAGTTTCATGGGCTGACTGATCAGGAGCAGCGTTACCGTCAGCGCTATCTCGATCTGATCATGAATGAAGTATCACGCGAGACTTTCCGTACACGTACTAAAATTGTGCAGTTCATCCGTGAATACCTGAACGACAAAAACTTTATGGAAGTGGAAACTCCAATGATGCAGGTGATTCCCGGTGGTGCCACGGCCAGGCCTTTTGAAACGCATCACAATGCCCTGGATATGGGCTTGTATCTGCGTATTGCGCCGGAGCTGTATCTGAAACGCCTGGTGGTGGGCGGCTTTGAACGTGTTTATGAAATCAACCGCAATTTCCGTAACGAAGGCTTATCCACACGTCATAATCCCGAGTTCACCATGCTTGAATTTTACGAAGCCTATGCTGATTATCACGACCTGATGGACCTGACAGAAGACATGCTGCGTTCGCTTACGCAGGAAGTCCTGGGTTCGTCACAGGTGGAATATCAGGGTGAAATCTACGACTTTGGCCAGCCGTTTGCGCGCATGACGGTGAAACAATCAATTCTGAATTTCAATCCTGAGCTGGCAGAGTCCGATATTAATACTCTTGAAGCGGCACGTCAGGTAGCTGAAAAACTGCAAATTCCCTTAAAAGACTCTTATGGTCTTGGAAAGGTGCAGATAGAGATTTTCGAAAAGACGGTAGAAAGCCGACTGATGAATCCGACCTTTATCACCGCCTATCCAACCGAAGTTTCGCCTTTGGCACGTTTAAATGATGATGACCCATTTGTAACCGATCGTTTCGAATTTTTTGTCGGCGGGCGTGAAATTGCCAACGGCTTCTCGGAGCTGAACGATGCTGAAGACCAGGCTGAGCGTTTCAGAAAACAGGTTGAAGAAAAAGATGCCGGTGACGATGAAGCCATGCATTTTGATGCTGACTATGTAGCAGCCCTTGAACATGGCATGCCGCCTACGGCGGGTGAGGGCATTGGTATTGATCGCCTGGTGATGCTGTTGACGGATTCGCCATCAATCAGGGATGTGCTATTGTTTCCGCATATGAGGCCGGAATAATCATTTAACCCCATGCCGGCGTTCCCCTTTTGGGGGAAGGGGTCCAACGCAGGGTGTGGATATAATGAAGAGACGCCAATTCCTCAAGTTCACCAGCTTAGGCCTGCTGGCCGCAACCGCTCTCAACTCCAAATCATGGGCGGCACCTGCGTACAAAACCATTCCATCCAGCGGTGAAAAAATTCCCATGATCGGCATGGGCAGCTTTGTTAATTTCAATGTCGGTAACGACGAAGGTATTCTCGAACAAAGAACCCGGCTACTGAAAGATTTTTTCAATCTCGGTGGCGGCATGATTGATTCATCTCCCATGTACGGATCATCTGAAAGAAACCTGGGTTATTGCATCGAAAAACTAAAGCCGGTAGATACTTTGTTTTCAGCGACCAAGGTGTGGACCTCATCCGTGGAAGATGGTCCGTCAGAAATTGAACACTCACGTCAGTTATGGGGTGTCGACAACTTCGACCTGCTGCAGGTGCATAACCTGTTGTCATGGGAAGGCCATCTTCAGACCCTGTTCGAGATGAAACAACAGGGGCGTTTACGTTATGTTGGCATCACGACCTCACATGGTCGCCGGCATTCTGACGTAGAACATGTGATGAAAACACAGCCCATTGATTTTGTTCAGGCCACATACAATATTCTGGATCGTGAAGTTGAACAGCGTATTCTGCCGCTGGCAAAAGAAAAAGGCATTGCCTTTATTGCCAATCGTCCATTCAGAAGATCCTCCCTGATTGACTGGGCAAAAAAATATCCATTACCGGATTTTGCCGCGGAGATAGATTGTAAAAACTGGGCAGCCTTTTTACTCAAGTTTATCGTTTCCCATGCGTCAGTCACCTGTGCAATACCTGCCACGAGTCGTCAGGATCACCTGGCTGAGAATATGGGTGCTATGCAGGGCGTCATGCCCGATGCAGCCATGCGTCAGCGCATGATTGATTATGTTGAAAGCCTGTAACTGATGTCTGAATGGAGCAGTTATTCATTGCATGATCTGCTGATTTTCTCTCCAGAAAGTTATTTCCGCCTGTTTGAGCGCTCCAACCAGGCCTTCTGGCCCTTTCAGCTGGCCGTCATTGCAGTTGCGTTACTGATGTTTTACCTGGCATTAGTGCGTACAGTACGCTCACAGTTATTCATTCTCAGCGGACTGGGATTTTTCTGGTTGGTATCGGGCTGGTGGTTTGTTTATCGATTTTATACTCAGATAAATACGATGGCAGGCTGGTACCTCTGGCTGTTTGTTGTGCAGATAGTGCTTTTATTACTATATGCCATTCTTGATTCCAGGAAAACAAGCCTTTACAGGCCAGCCGGTGATGCCATGCTGGGATTGGGAATGGGGATTGTAGCTTATGCGCTGTTGATCCATCCCGTGTTGCTATGGTTGGCAGGCAGAGCATGGCTGGGAGTAGAATTAGTGGGCATGGCGCCAGACCCTACTGCGATAGCCACAATAGGTTTCGTACTGGCGATGGGAAGTGGCCGGCAACGTTACTGGCTGCTCATCATGCCAGTAGCCTGGCTAATGATTTCAGTCTTAACTTACAGTACCTTCCCGCTAAATTGATCTGGAATATTGTTTTGGTTGCATTACACTGGCTGTTAATGCCGAACAATTCAGGTGTAAAAAATTGTGGGGTAAAATGCTAATGCATTTTTTCAGATATGGATCAATTAAAAAAAACCTGACCTTGCTGGTATTTTTATCGATATTGCCTGCTTTTGTCATTCTCTTCTACACTGGGTTCGGGCATAGGCAACAGATGGTCGAAAGTGCGAAACAGGACGTTGCCCTGATAGTCAGCAGCATGGCTGAACAACATAAAGTAATCACCCGTTCCACCCAGCAGATACTAAGCACGCTGTCCAGGCTTCCTGAAATCAGAGAGTTAAACATTAGTGAAACTAACAGAATTTTAAGTGACCTCATTTCACGCAACCCACAATACTTTAACCTGGCATTGGTCGACCTGGATGGTAATGTATTAACTTCGGGCATGGGCAGCTCAAGTGCCAACCTTGCGGATAGAAAACACTTTCAAGAAGCACTGCGTCGTAAAGAGTTTGTTGTTGGCGAATTCATCATGTCGCGTGTGGGTCTCAAGATACCTGTTTTTCCCGCAGCAATCCCTGTGATGGATGCTCAGCACAGGCCAATAGCGGTTTTGACCATTGTTCTTAAACTGAACAGTTTTTCCAGCTATCTCCATGCTGCGGATGTTCCGAGTGGTTCTTTTGTGGCTGTTACCGATCACCAGGGCATACGCATGTACTACTACCCGGAAAAGAAAGACACCAATCCCGTGGGACAACCCATTAAGGGTAAAAACTGGGAGATTGCCAGAAAGGCGGGTGGTCCCGGTATATTTACCAGTGAAGGCTCCGATGGAATGAAAAAAATTTTTGCTTTTGAGCCAGTCAGTTTAAATCCGGGTGATCCCCCGTATATCTATTTCTGGTCAGGTATTCCTGAAAAACTTATTCTTGCCCCGGCAAACGATGCCCTGCAGAAAAGCCTGCTGTTCCTGTTGCTGGCCCTTGCTGTGGCTATCCTGCTTGCACGTGTCATTGGCAAGAAAGTCATCGTTGATCCTTTGACGAATCTTGTTGAAATTGCGGGGCAATTGTCGAAAGGTAACCTGCAGGCCCGCAGTGATACACGTTCGATGGTCAGCGAATTCAATGTGCTGGCTGATGAGTTCAACCAGATGGCTGAGAACCTGCAAAGGACCAACCAAAAGCTTTCCAACCTTAGCCTGATCGATGGTTTAACAAACATTGCTAACAGAAGAATGTTTGACCAAAAACTCGAAGAAGAGTGGAAGCGCCTGGCAAGGACTAAACGGCCGCTTACATTGTTATTGATTGATATTGACTTCTTCAAGAATTTTAATGACACCTACGGCCACCTGGCCGGGGATGACTGTTTGCGTACGATTGGTTTGATCTTGAAAAATATAGCCAACCGTTCAACAGATCTCGCTGCCCGCTATGGTGGCGAAGAGTTTGCCATGATTCTGCCTGAAACGGACCTGCAGGGAGCCTATGCAATTGCAGACTTGATCCATGCCCAGGTTGAGCAAAGGCAAATACCACATGAATCGTCTGATGTATCCCGGTATCTGACGGTTAGCATTGGTCTTGCCGTGCTCCATGAAACTTCAAGCATTCATTCAGCTATTGGCTTAATCAAAGTGGCAGATGACCAGTTGTACAAGGCCAAGCATGAAGGCAGAAATACAACAGTTGGTATTGATGTCGGCCAGTAATTTCGCAATTTAAACTAAATACAATTTATTAAAGCCACCAACAACGGTGGCTTTTTATGCAAAGAGGTGGTGTTGCCCTGATCAGGCAATGGTAACAGAGTCATCCAGATAGACATCCTGAATGGCGTTAAGCAACTCCACGCCTTCACTCATGGGTCTTTGGAATGCCTTGCGTCCGGAAATCATACCCATGCCACCAGCGCGTTTGTTGATGACGGCCGTTCTGACGGCCTGTGCCAGGTCGCCGGAGCCACTCGAAGCCCCGCCTGAATTGATCAGTCCAGCACGCCCCATGTAACAGTTGGCAACCTGGTAGCGCACCAGGTCGACAGGGTGATCTGAGGTCAGTTCGCTATAGACTTTGTCATGTGTTTTACCGAAGTTGATGGCAGGATAACCGCCATTGCCTACCGCCTGTTTCTGCTTGATGATATCTGCCCCTATGGTTGCTGCCAGGTGATTAGCCTGGCCAGTCAGGTCTGCTGCCGTATGGTAGTCAATGCCATCTTTTTTGAAGTCGGGGTTTCTCAGGTAAGCCCAGAGTACGGTTACCATGCCAAGTTCGTGGGCCAGTTCAAAGGCTTCACTGATTTCAATGATCTGTCGGCGGGATTCTTCCGAGCCATAATAAACCGTTGCACCAACAGCAACAGCCCCCATATCAAATGCCTGTTCAACAGAGGCGAACAGGGTCTGGTCATAAAAATTCGGATAGCTGAGTATCTCGTTATGATTGATTTTGACCAGGAAAGGGATTTTGTGGGCATAGCGACTGGCAACGGACTGCAGCACGCCAAAGGTGGAAGCCACTGCATTGCACCCGCCTTCAATGGCAAGTTTTATGATGTTTTCCGGATCAAAGTAGATCGGGTTAGGTGCGAAGGATGCGCCAGCTGAATGTTCAACTCCCTGGTCAACAGGCAACAGTGACAAATAACCGCTGCCCGAGAGTCGGCCGGTATTAAACAGCGTCTGCATGGAGTGGGCAACACGTGGTTTAAGCGACTTTGCAGAGACTACCCGGTCAACGTAATCCTGCCCCGGCAGATGCAGGTCCGCTGCACTGATGGTTGCACATTCGTGGGTTAACAGTGATTGGGCTTCATCACCTAGTAAGGCCTGTATGTCCGTCATGAGTTTCTCCGCTTGTTCATGCTGAATAACAAAAGGATAGACAAAAAATATGAAGCCTGTGTTACCGGATTGATTACGTCAGCGCCTGTTTAACCGATTCGATATCTTCAGCCGTCTCTTCCACGTCTGTAATATTAATTTCTGCATCCAGTCCGACGCGATCAAATGCGGAGATTTCGGCCCATTTTTCCATAGGGAGATCATCCAATCCCAGTTGCAGGCGCGCAACCATGACGACATCTGCATAATCAGCTTCGCTACCAGTACGGCCATAGTTTTTGTGTTCAGTCGGAACATTGTTAATGGCGTCAGAGAAGTCCCAGTTTTTCAGAATAACTGCGCCGATCTCTGGATAGAGTGCATTGATCAGGTCTTCCAGCATGCGCTCATTGCCAGACAGATCGGAGAAAGATTCTGCCATGGTCAGAATCGGCAAAGTGCCGATATTGTGGATCAGTCCGGCAAGCATTGCCTGCTCATTGCTGAGATGGGGCAAGTTTTGGGCAAGAACCTTGGAAACAGCAGCGACATTGACACTTTCTTCCCATATTTTACGCAGTTTGCGTTCCATAAAGTCGGTAGTCGCCTGGTAAATCTGTTTCATGGCAAGACTTGTCACCAGAGACTTGACCAGTTTGTTACCCAACCTGGTGACGGCCATCTGTACATCCTCGATGGGTGTTCTCGGGCGATACAGGGGACTATTGGATACCTGCAGTAAACGTGCAGAAATGGCGGCATCAGTCGAGATGATGTCAGCTAGACTTTTAGCCGTGGCATTTTCGTTTTCTGCTTCATCGCGGACCTTCAGGGCAACTTCGGGCAGTGTCGGTAACACAATTTCATTGTTGTCGATTGCCTTGATAAGTTTCATACGAAACTGGTTAATGTCCATCATGACTGTGACTCTCCTTCAAAGTCGTAGGGTGGCTCGTCAATCCTGAGTAGCGGGCCATTTTCATCGATTAATCGAATTTCACCATCATCTGCGCTGCTGATCTCCATCACCGCAAGCCCTTCGTAATGGTTGTTACCGGTGTCGATCGCGTCAACAAGTTTACCTGCGCCCTGGCCGGACTGGCTGATACTGGAATATATTTCTGTACCGGGCTGTACGTCCGCCTCATGGTCAAAACTGATCTTGTACATGCGTCGTTTGAGCTTACCGAGATACTGCATGCGGGCAACCACTTCCTGTCCAGTGTAGCAGCCCTTGGTGAAACTGACTCCATTAATCAGTTGCATATTGGTCATTTGCGGAATGAAGGCTTCCTGAGTGCTTTCGAAAACCGTTGGAATAGCCGCCTTGATGTCTGCAAGGCGCCAGGCAGAAGAACTGGCGGGACTGACGCTATCGAGTTTCTGCCAGAGCTGCATGATTTTTTCAGCATCGCCGGCAACCAGGTAACGCGGGTTGGGCGTTTCCACACGAATGAAACTGATGGAGTTGTCCTGTGTAACTTCATCGGCCTTGGCTGGCAAGGCATTGGTTAATGCCTGGCTGATGCAATCACCGCCAAGACCCAGCAGCAGGATTTCATTGCTGGCATCGGTAATTTCTACTTTTGAGCGAAGTATGAACATGCTCAATCGCTTCAGAATGGCGGCCAATCGTTCCTGGGGAATAACGATGAACCAGTTATCCTGGTCATCTTCAAAAACTCTAAAGTTGGCCAACATGCGGCCCTTGGGTGTGCAGTAGCCGCTTAACTGGCTACTGCTTCTGTCAATGTTGCGGGTATCATTGGTCAATTGGCCTTGCAGGAAGGTCTCCTTGTCTTCACCACTTACCCTGATAACCCCCAAATGGGTGAGCGGGATCTTCCGACAGTCTGATATGTCTGCGTTTTCAAAGATGCTCTGTCCGGCATCATCGAAAGTGGCTCCCGTATCTTCGAGTAATTTTTTCCAGTTACTGTTCATGAACATAATCCTGTTACTGTTATCAAACCTGGGCTGGTGCGCGATCTACAAATTTGCCACGGGGTGCTGTTTTCCACCATAGTCTGTGACTTTCTTCGTGAGTCACTGCTTCGTGAGGCTCGTAATCAGCTTCGCCTTCTTCAGTCACACGCAGAAAGCCCCAGTCCTTGACCTTGGCGGTATGAGCAAACAGGGTCCAGACGGGCGTTGTGTGATCGTGCATCACAATACGGTGAAAATCTTCACCTTTAATGATATTTAATTGCCATGATTTCATAACGCGATCAACAACGCTTTTACTATTGTTTTCGTCTTCGAGACGCAGTTCCTTGTAAGAGCCTGACAGA